>OFME01000787.1_pt1 | contig 21653 bp, 15 predicted proteins | sample 1541381 | NCBI WGS metagenome assembly OFME01 (sample SAMN04209243, study PRJEB22552) | human gut metagenome | biome: gut; material: feces | host: Homo sapiens | place: USA: Oklahoma
AAACCTCACACCTGCCGCTTGCTAAGCGGATTTACTCTGCCCCTTATGGGCGCACAAATAATGTGATTATGGATATGCTTTTTGTCGGTGTGGGTACAGACGATAAAGGCATGGTCGCCCTTCGTGAAGCGCCTGGCAAATTCATAGCCGAGTTGGTTGGCTTCCTCCGGTGTGACCTCGCCCGGTTTGAAGGATTGCCGGATCTGATACGCGATCACATCGCTGGCCTGCTCCCGGCCGGTGAGCTGCCGGTACTGGCGCTTGGATAAGAGAAATTCGCTGTCTGCCGTCTTTGCATCACAGGCATAGGCAGAGATATATTCGCCGTCTTCCGTCTTATCCGGATTCTTTGCGTAGTCTGTCCGCTCCGTCAGACATTGGGCAATGGTCTTGCCCTTGTTGACGTGCATGGGAATGATTCGCGTGGTCGCCACGAGCAAGCCCCCTTTGCAAAAATAGCGCGAGAGTTTTCACCCTCCCGCGCTATGCGTTACCAATATACTTTTTCTTTCATCCAGTCCCGCAGCAGATGAAGCTGTGCAACAAGCCACGCACCGAGCATGGGCAGACCGTAGGGCGAAAGCAGAAACGCCGCTACAAGCTCGATCACACCGTTTTTTACATTGTGGTCGATGAAACTGAAAACGCTCACAAGGACGAGAAGCACAGACAGGATATTCAGCAGCACGGCGGAAATATGCAGGGTCAGCGTGCAGAGCCAGATCAGGAACGCGAGGACAAGCATGACCGGAGCCAGCAAGATTTTCAGAATGAACTTCATATTTTCATCAACTCCTTCGCCTACATATTACAATTTAATAGGAGCGGAGGCAAGGATGCCGCAGAGAGGGACAGCATTGGAGCCGCGCTCCATTATTTGATGCCTGCAAGCTTTACCAGTATCCCATTCGCCATGTCCCAAAGCTGCTCCTGATTTTGGACGACCTGCTCCAAATCTGTATCATAGACGCGCCCGGATTCATTCATCCGCCGCGCAATCTGATTGATGTTGTTGCTGGCATAGCGAAGAAGTGATACCATTTCTTTCAGCTCCGGCAGCTCCAACCGGACAATCATGCCGTCAATGGCGATGCGGCGCAGATAGGCGCTGAGATTGGTCATGCCCGCCTGCGTCATTTTTTCTTCGATCATGCTCTTCTCCGCTTTGGATACCCAGAAGATGATCTGCACATTTCTGTTTCTGGCCATGGTCATCGCTCCTGTCCCGGCAGCTTTTTCTCTGCGGTCTTTGCCTGAATCGCCGTCTTATTTTTCTGAATTTTCTCAAGCACAGATGGGCGCTTTTCCGGCGCAGCTTTTTCTTTTGCCAGCTCCTCGCGCACACGAGAGACAAGCAGATTGACAAGGCCGGGATTGACCTGCGATACGAGAAAATACCGGCTACGTTCATGCCCCCATTCGTCGGCATCGGTACAGACCGGAATCGTTTGCGCCCAGGCTTTATTATCTCGGCTGATTCGTCCGTCGTGGTCAAACGCACGCACGGTATTGGCAAGCACATACGCCACACGCTCCATGCCGAACTGCGCTGCGACCTGTGCAGATGCCTTGCCTGCGTCGAGGCAGTAGTCGTGGTAGCTTTCATGGATTGCAGTTTCCAGTGCGTCCCGGCAGGCCATGTTCACGCGAAAGGATTCCCGGTAAGCGGGCAGCTCATCATGCTCAATGGCATACTCTGCGCTCTGCTTATAGACAGGGATATTTGCGGTTTCAGAAGAAATTTTTTGGATATCATTACGTTCCATAATCGTCCTCCTTGTAATCTTGATTTGTACTCGTTCTTTCCGTATAATAAGAAAAACGGTGGTGGTAAAATGGCAAACAACGATCAGCTCTGGCAGGAAGCAAAGAAGCGCTGCCGACTGGATGATGAAGATATCGCCCTTGCCAAACGGCTGGGGCTGAATCCGCGCAGCCTTATCAAGAACATTCCCAGCAAAAGCGAGCCGTGGAAGACTCCCGTCAAAGACTGGCTCCATGAGATAGAGGCAAAGCGCAGCAAAAAGGCAGAGCAGAAGCAGCGCCGCCGCGAGAAAGAGGCAAAGGTGCAGGATAGCGCCGACAAGGAAAAGTAATTCCTCGTCGGCACTGTTTTGTTATCTGCTTTCCTGCTCCCGCTGCTTTTCGGGCGTGTCTTGCGTCTGGCGCATCGGTGTGTTTTTCAGCCGTGCCAGTACGGAGGGGCGTTCTGCTTTTGCAGAGATCGCAGCATCATCCGCCAACTGCTCCATGGGCGTGCGCTCGTCGATGTTCAGCTCGGCGTTGAGTTCTGCAAGCCGTGCAGATTTTACGCGCAGCTCTTCCTCTTGCGGGAAGGGCTTACCCAGCTCTGCCTTTGCAGCTTCCATCTGTGCGGTCATCGCGTCCAGCGTGTTTCTGACATTCTGCAATCTGTCCGGCATGGCGTTCAAAACGTTATCGATACGAGTGAGGTTGCCGCGTGCATCCTTGCCCAGCGTCACGCGATGGGTCATCTGCCCTTTGAGCGTCAGAACATAGTCCTTGCCGAAATCCTCCAGCGTGAGGGACATCTGGAATCCGCGGTAAGTGCCGATGGGCACTGGCTCCATACCCCGCACATCCTTGAACGCTTCGAGCAGCGCCGCACCGGCGTTGTCCTTATCCGTAAGATTATCGTTTTTGACCGTCATACCGGCAAACCCGTCCTCCGGATGTGGATGCGCCGCCAGCGTTTTCATGTCTGCCTCAAGGCCGGAAATAAAGCCTCTGGACTTTTCAATGTCCTCCGGGAATTTCTTCAAAAGACTGTCCTCCAGCTTGTATTGCTGGCTCTGGTGACTGGCCTTCATCAGCTTCAATCTCGCAACGTCCACATCCAAATCCATCTTCTCTTTGATTCTCTCGTCTCCGGCACACAGCGCCTTGATCTCCGCGTAGGAAAGGGCCGTTTCGTCCACATCCTCGCAGGAGCGAACCGGAGATTTTGAGGTCATGATCTGGGAAATGAATTTCTGTTTATTCTCCACTGTCTGCCACAGATAGGCGTCAAATGTGGATTCGGTGACGTAACGGTAAATGTGGACTTCCTTGTTGCGATTGCCCTGGCGGATGATGCGGCCGCTGCGCTGCTCCAAATCACCGGGACGCCACGGGCAGTCGAGATCATGGAGCGCCACGAGCCTGTCTTGAACGTTCATACCGGCACCCATCTTGAAGGTGCTGCCCATAAGCACACGCACCTGACCGGCGCGCACTTTTGCGAACAGCTCTTTCTTTCGCGCTTCGGTATTCGCTTCATGGATGAACGCGATCTGCTCACGGGGGATGCTGCGGGCAACGAGCTTTTCCCGGATGTCGTCGTAAATCGTGAACGCCGGTTCTTCGGCTGCATCCTGCCCAACGGCAGCTTCCAGCGCGTGAAGCTCCGGGCTGTCGAGATTCCCGCCTGCGGCTTTTGCCGCTCTGGATGCAGGCATTGCCGCTTTCGGTGTGGAGAGGTCGCAGAAGACGAGCTGGGTGAGCTTATCTGCCTGTCCGTCCTTCCAGACGGAATAGATATTGTCCACGCACATATTGACCTTGCTGCCTGCCTCATCAGGCAGATCGGGATTGATGACGCGCTGGTCAAGCCCCAGCTTGCGCCCGTCCGACGTAATCTTGAGCATATTGTCGGTGCTTGCGTCCACGATTCCCGCATGGACTTTAGCGGCACGCTCGGAAAGCTCCTGCACCATGCCTTTCTGAATCTCTGTCGGCTGTGCCACGACGTTGTGATAGATGGGCGTCGGCGTGGGCAGATGAAGCTGATCCGCCGTCTTGATGTCGGCGGCTTCCTTGAATAGCTGCATCAGCTCCGGGAGGTTAAAGAATTTTGAAAACCGGGTACGCGCCCGGTAGCCGGTGCCCTCCGGGGCAAGCTCAATGGCCGTTGCAGTCTCACCAAAGGTAGAAGCCCAGCAGTCAAAATGCGTCAGGTGTTTTCTCTGGAGCATGTCGTGCTGGAGATAGCGCATCATGGTGTACAGTTCCGTCATGGAGTTTGACACCGGCGTGCCAGTCGCAAACACAATACCCTTGTTGCCGGTGATCTCATCAATATACCGGCATTTCAGGAGCATATCCGAAGACTTCTGCGCATCGGAGGTGGAAAGACCGGCAACATTGCGCATTTTTGTATAGAGGAACAGATTCTTGAACGCGTGGGCTTCGTCTACATAGAGCCGGTCTACGCCGAGCTGCTCGAAGGTGATGACATCATCCTTTCGGCTGGTATCCTGTAATTTCTTGAGCTTCACTTCGAGGCTCTTTTTCGTTTTTTCCAGACTCTTGATGGTGAACCGCTCGGCATTGTTTGCCCTTAGCTCCATCAGGCCGTCTTCAATTTCATAAATCTGCTCTTGCAGCATCCGCTCCTGCCGTTCTCTGGAGACCGGAATACGCTCAAACTGGCTGTGTCCGATGATGACGGCATCATAATCGCCGGTGGCGATGCGGGCGCAGAACTTTTTGCGGTTTCTCGGCTCAAAGTCCTTTTTGGTAACGGCGAGGATATTGGCAGAGGGGTACAGACGCAGGAACTCCGACGCCCACTGCTCGATCAGGTGATTGGGCACCACAAACATGGGCTTGTGGCAAAGACCGAGGCGCTTGCTCTCCATCGCTGCCGCGACCATCTCGAAGGTCTTGCCCGCGCCGACTTCGTGCGCAAGGAGCGTGTTGCCGCCATACAGAATGTGAGCAACGGCATTTAGCTGATGTTCCCGAAGCTGTATCTCCGGATTCATGCCGGAGAACGTAATATGCTGTCCGTTGTACTCGCGCGGACGGGTGGAATTGAAAAGCTCGTTGTACCTCTGAACCAGATCGTGCCGCCGCGTCGGGTCTTTCCATATCCATTCCTGAAAAGCGTCCTTGATGGCCTGCTGCTTCTGCTGGGCAAGCGTGGTCTCCTTGGAGTTGAGCACGCGCTTCTCTCTGCCGTCTGCATCCTCAATGGTGTCGTAAATGCGCACGTCGCGCAGATTCAGCGTGTCCTCCAGAATCTTGTAGGCATTGGCGCGTTCCGTGCCGTAGGTCATGTTGGCGTTGATGTCGCTGCGGCCTACGACGCTCTTGCCGGTGATATTCCATTCCGCGCTGAAATCCGAATAGTTGACATCAATGCTCCGGCGCACATAGAAAGCAGGCTCCAACAGCTCAAACATGAACTGCCTGATATACTCTTTGTCGATCCACGTTGCGCCGAGGCGTACTTCAATTTCCGAAGCATCCAGATCCTTGGGCTGCGCCTGTTCCAAAGCCGCAGCATTGGCGGCGTAGTTCGCAAGGCCGTCTTTGGGGAATCCGGGCGCGGCGTAGCTGCGGGCAATGCGCAGCTTCTCACGGACATCGCCGGAGAGATATTCATCCGCTGTCTGCCATTCACGCTCCACGGGGTCAAAGAAGATAACGCCGCTCAGCTCATTGACCAGCTTGTCCTGACTTTTGCCGGAGAGCTGAGCCATATAGTCCATGTCCACGCAGGCTTTTTCCGAGATGGACAGCGCCAGCGCCTCCGATGCCGTATCCACGGACGTGATGGCCTCATGGGGACGGATCGTGCGCTTTGTGAAAATGTCTGCCTTGCGCTTGAGGTTGTTTTCTTCATCCAGCACCTCCAGAGAGCAGAGCAGGAAGTATGAGCTGTCATCCGAAAATGCCAGATTGTTGGCGCGAGCGTTGATAAGGCCGTATTTCACCGTGAAAGAATCATAGAGGGTATCCAGCTCCCGCTGTGTCTGTTGGATCGCTTCATCGGAGACGAAGCCGTCCATCTGCTGCCCGATGAGCTTCTGTACGCAGTCCCGGAGCTGCACCATGCCCTTGACGCGCTCTTTTGCCGTTGCGTTCAGGTCAGGCTTGACCATGACGCTGTTTTCCCGGTAATACACCTCACCGTCCACGATGGTGTAGGAGAAGTTTTTCACATTGGGGTCTGCGGGAATCGACGTGCCGATCTTCTCGTTTTCACCGAGGTCTGGCAGCTCTGCCTCCTGATATTTACCGCCGATTTTCTGCACCGCTTCATGGAGCAGCGCTCCCAAATCTGCACCGTCTATGGGGCTGACGGTATAATCCTGCTTGCCGTACTGCGTACTCTCCGAAGATGGGGTTCCGAGCACCATTTCCGGATGCTCTGCGAAGTAGCTGTTGATGGCAAAGCCGTTTTCGGACTGCCCAAGGTGAATCCAGTCCTCGTCGATCTCAATGGGACGGTCACGCTTTTGGAGAAAGAGAATATCCGAAACCACATCCGTACCGGCGTTGGCGCGGAACGCATTGTTGGGCAGACGAATGGCACCCAGCAGCTCCGCCCGCTGCGCGATGTACCTGCGGACTTCGGGCGATTGCTTGTCCATCGTGTAGCGGGAGGTCACAAACGCAATCACGCCGCCCGGACGCACTTGGTCGAGGGTTTTGGCAAAGAAGTAGTCGTGAATGGAAAAACCGAGCTTGTTATAAGCCCGGTCATCTACCTGATATTGTCCGAACGGGACGTTGCCCACGGCAAGGTCGTAAAAGTCTTTTCTGTCCGTTGTCTCAAAGCCTGCGATGGTAATGTCCGCCTTGGGATAAAGCTGCTTGGCAATACGTCCGGTGATGCTGTCCAGCTCCACGCCGTAGAGCTTGCTGCCCTGCATCTGCTCCGGCAGCAGGCCAAAAAAGTTGCCAACGCCCATAGACGGCTCCAGAATGTTGCCGCTCTGGAAGCCCATATTGCCGACCGCTTCATAGATCGCCTTGATAACGGTGGGGCTGGTGTAATGGGCATTCAGCGTGGACGCACGGGCGGCAGCGTATTCCTCCGGGGAAAGTGTGGCGTACAGCTCTGCAAACTCGTCCGACCAGTTTGGCTTATTCTCGTCGAAGGCATCCGCAAGACCGCCCCAGCCCACATAGCGGGAGAGGATTTCCTGCTGCTCCGGGCTGGCCTGTAAGCCCTCAAACTCCAGCTCTTGCAGGAGTTGGATAGCCGCCATATTTGCCCGAAACTTTGCTTTTGCGCCGCCGACGCCGAGGGCATCATCGGTGATGTGGAAATTCTGCGCGTCGCGGTGGCTTGCCGCCTTGAAGTCAGCGTAAGCGGCCTGCTCCGCAGCGGCAACGCTGGGAAAGCCCTGCCACTCGCCGTCAACGGGGATAGATACCGCAGGACGGTGTGCGGGAGGCTCGTCGATCTCAGCCTGTGAGATGGCATCATCAAAATCAGGCACAAACTCGCCCATTTCCGAGAGTGCCGCGCGCCCTTCCTGCTCCAGAATCAGCCTTTCTTCATCGCTCATGGCGGGCGGTTCAGGCTCGGCGGGTTCCGTAGAGGGCGGGTCATGCTCCGGTTCCGGGATGTGCAGCGTTTGGATTTCTATGTCGTAGGGCAAGTGCGTTTTCTCGGCAGGATAGAACGCGACGGGTTTGGTGACAGGCTGCGGCTGCTCCCGTTCCTGCTCTTCAATAAACGAGCGTATAAACGCAATGTGTTCAGCGCGGAAGATGGGAAAGCCCTGCCTGTTTTGAAAAGTCACATCGCGCAGAGATACTTCATCCGTGCCGAAATTTACGCTGTCAATGACAAACTTCCGTCCGTCAATCTCCAGCTCCATGCCAATGGGGATATACTCCTTGGCATCGGCCTCGTTGATAACATCATAGCCGTCGGTTTCATTTGGCTGCGCAAACACGAAGCTGTGTCCATGCTCCAGCAGCCGCTTTGCGGCGCTTGCCCATTGTCCAAAATCATAGCCGGTCACAGCGGTTTCGCCCATACCGGGAATATCGCGTTGCAGCAGGCGGCGATTCAAAGCGCTGGCGGCTCGTTTTGCATCCGCGCCATAAAAAAGCAGCCGTTCTCCGACACGGACACCGATGAGCTTTTCGGGATGCTCTGCACGAAGCGCCTGATATGCCGAAATATTCGGCGCAAGCTCACGACCCTGATCTGCAATTCGTGTGAGGACAGCAGAAACCGGTTCGGTTCTGTGTTCCGGCTCGTGATTGCTCTCGCTGGAGGATGAAACGACGCTGAGATGCGCGACAGTTTCATCTGCGGAATCAACATTATAGAGCTTACCATCAATTTCCACGCGCTGCCCCATAAGGGTTTGAACCGCTTGCGGCGTCTCCGGGGTTGGCTGTTCTGTGTGCTGCGCCGCAATGACGCGCTGCGGCTCCGGTTCAGAAACCTCGAAATATCTGGTGTCGAGGTAGCGTTCAAAGGAATTGCGGTCGATGCTGACCGGCTCCTGTCCGGGTGCGTTCGGTAACGTGTGCCAGACGTGATCTTCATCTACACGCGCGATAGTGCCGACTGCTGCTATGTGGTCTAACTCTATGGATGAAATACGATCTCCAATATGATAAGTATAGCCAAGCGGTGTTGTAAACGCCGGAGGGGATAGCTCAATTCCCATATCCCGTTTGATGCCATCCAAGTAAGCAATGGCGTTATTCTGTTCTGCAAAGCGGAGCGTTTGTTCCCCGTCTCCGCAGAACCGTTCCAACACCTCATCCCAAATGCCGGTAATTCCGCCCTCGCCGGGATGCAGACGAATGGAGTATCGGTCAGGTGAAAATAACCGCAGTCGCTCATTCTCATCATAAAATTTATTCTCGCGGATGAGCTGTGCCAACCGCCGCTGTACCTGCGCCCATGTGAGCGTCACCGGCTCGGCGTTTCCTACATGGATATACATGGGGGTTTTGCTATCTTCCCAGCCATATTTTGCAGCCAGCCATGCGGCGGTGCTGCGTTCTCGCCCATGCGCCTGCATATATAGTGCGACTTCCTGCTTGCCCTTTAGGTTGTCGTGCCAATCCAGAATCGCGTTGTCAATGTCCTCCTGTGTGATCTGATAGGGAGAGGGTGCGACCGTTGTGGCCAGTGTGGGATACAGTTCCTCCAAAAGCTCCTGATGCAGCCGGTTATGGAACGCGGGCATATCAAAGTACAGGCGGACAAGCTGGAGATCATCAGATGCCGTGACAATACGACGGATAGCGTCCGCGCCCTCCAGATAAGCGTTCTGGCGGTCTGAATTGCGGCAGGCATTGACAAAAGCCGTATCTTTGGAAAGTTCGTTGCCGACGGTCAGCTTGTACCCGTCAAACAGCTCCTGCACCGTGGGCTGCGGCGCATCGGCGGTAGGATCGCGGAATACCCTTGTCCCATCTGCACCGAACTCCGCTTCATAAGCATTGATGGCGGCTTCTGCTTCATGGTCGATAGAGCGCAGCGTGTAAATGTGGTGTTCAGCTCTAAAGTCCGGCGCTTCGGCAATCGTCACATCATACTTATCGCGCAATTTCTCCACATACATCTCTAAATTGTGCGACGGTACACCGCACATCTCCACACGGCCAGCGCCGGGGATGTTGCGGGTGGTCAGGTTCATATCCAGCAGCTCCGCCGCCTGTTTTGCGTCCTCGCCATACAGCTCAAAGAAATCCCCCACCTGAAACAGCACGATGTTGTCCGGGTGGGCTTCCTTGATGGCGTTATAGCTGTCGTAGGCGGTGTTTCGCACTACATCCTGTGCCTGCGCCTTATCATAAAGCGCCTGTTCGTCTGGTGTAAAATAGCGGTTCATCCGAATCAGCTCAGCGATATGCGAAGCGACCTTGTTCCAATTCATTTGAACATCTGCACAGCCCGCTTTTTTCAGCGTGATGCCTTTGCTGCCGTGATCTTCGTAGCTGCCGCTTTCTCTGGATACGGCATGGGTATGCCCGCCGATGCCGTATTCCTTTTTCAGAAAATCGGCATTCTCCTTTGGGGTGTGCGAAGTCTGGAAAAACTCATAGATGCGGGTCTTTCCACCCTCAAAGCTGCTTCCGTTTGCAAGAGAAGCAGCAATTTCATCTTCGGTGATAAACCTGCCGGTTGCTGGAACAGCCTCCATATCGGAGCGGAATTCCTTTCGTGGAAGGGACAGATCTTCCAAACGTGTGAGAAGTGCCTGTGGCCGGTGGTAATGGAAGCGCAGCAGCGCACGGTTTTCGCGGTAGGCGTCCATGAATACCTTGTATTCCGACAGGAGCCTTTCCCGGAACGCCGGATTCAGCAGATCGTCCGTCAGACGCTCCGTTTCCTCTGGAAAGCTGGTGCTATGGATATTACTCAAGCAGGACAGATACCCCAGCGACTTTGCTTCATCCGAGAAATCGTGATAAAGGTTCCAGACATCCACAGCAATACCCAGCCGCTCATAGCGCGGGGCTTCCGTGACCTCAAGATTGGTGGCAAATGCGCCGCCGTCCAGAAGCTCCTCAATACGCTCCGCCGCATCTGCCCAGCCTATCACTTGGGCAGAACGAAGATAGCGAGAGGTATCTCCGGTTGCAATATGGATACCGTCGTCCCCGTACCATGCGGAAAGCCTGCTGTTATCCGTAATCAGGCCGTTGCCGCCGTGGTAAAGAGCTTTCAGAAATGCCGCGCGATCCTCTAAAGGCTTTTGCTTGGAGAATTCCGCAGCAATTTTCATCCGCGCTGCATCCGCATTACCGCCCACGCGCAGGATGTGGTCAATATCATTCTGAGAAATGAACATAGAAAAAGCGGAGGGTGTTACACTCTCCGCTTCTGCGATGGATTGAATTTGTTCTGCCTCTGAGGGGAAGAAGGACATCTGTGCCCCAGCAGGGGCATCGAACATATTTAGCTGAACACCAGTTCCGTGAGGATCGTTTCCTCGGCCTGCGCTTTCAGCGTGTTCATCAGCCCTACCCACTTCATTGGGTCGCTGGCTTTCAGCGCTTCCGTCACGCCCGCTGACTTCATCAGCTCCGGCATCATCTGTTCCAGTCGGGTGTTCGCTGCCTCGTCGATCTCCCGCAGATGGGGGTACAGTCTCTCGGACAGCAGCAGGCTGTTCCACAGCACCGGACGATGCTCCTTCAGGTAATCCTTCCGCATCCTGCCGTACTTGCCCAGCGGGGCTTGCGGCTGCTCGGTCAGGCTCAGATCGGGAATCAGATAATCCCCGCTGCGGGTGTAGGTCAGTTCGCTCATGGATTTCGCTCCTTTCCGCGATTTTCTCGCGCTCGTAATTCTTGATGGTGACTTCGATCTGCCGCAGCACCAGCTCGCTGGACTGGCTGATGGCCGTTCCAAGAGCGGCGACGGTCTGCGGGGTATTGAAATCAAAGACATTCAGAAAATCCTCATGCTCGAAGTAATCTCCCGGCTGCATCCCGCAGCGGGACAGCAGCGCATAGGTGGTGCTGACAACGGCGGCGTTCCGAAATGCGGCTCCGATGTTGAACTCATCATAGTCCTCCAAAAAGGAACCGTCAACGATGCCGACAATATCGCGCCGGTTGTCGTGCCAGTATTCATCTACAAGCTGCGCCGCCACACGCTCCAACTGATCGGCAAGCCCGTTTTCACCGGAAACGTCGAAGCGCTGCTCCAGCGCCGCAGATACCACCCCACGATGCTCCTGCCGGTATTCCCAAAGATAAGGGCGGCGAGAGTTCTCGCCGCCGCTGGTATCGGAAACATCGAATACATATCGGAGTTTGGGTTGGTCGCTGCTGGTATCCACAAGGGCGATGCCCTTGCTGCCTCGTCGCACATACCGGCGCATCTGCTTATTCCAGAGGTCGTATTCCGCGCAGGCCGTGGCCTCCGGGCGCTGGGCGAAGATCATGAGCTGCTCGTTGTAGGGGTACTTATACAGCCTTGCGGCGGTGGTCAGAAATGCCGTCCACTTCTGGTAGCTTCCCGTGATCTGCTCCGCCGTGCGGTCTGCCATCTGCGCATAGAGCTGTACTTTACTCGGCATCCATATCCTCCTTTTCAAAATCGGGGAACAGGTCAAGCGCGTCATATTCCGCGTCGCTCATCCTGCGCAGCTTTGCGATGGCGCTGTCCGTCAGCTCCCGCAGCTCCGTTTCATCCGCAGCGAGGTAGCCGCGCATTTCCTCCAGCGCCGCGATCAAGCCCGTGCGGGTGCCGGTGTTGTAGAGGCTCATAAGCTGCCGTTCTTCAAATGTGATGTTCATATCAAAGCTCCTTTTCCGCGCTCTTTTTGGGCGCTGTTTTGTGTGGACGTTCCTGAACAGGCTGGTTCTTGAGCTGCTCCAGCACGGAGGGCTTGCGTTCACCGGCATCCCGTTCCCGGTGGGCAGCCGCCGCCAAATCCATCAGGGAGATGGACATACCGGCCTTGACCTGTGCCTCAAGATTGGCAACGGTGGGCTGTTTGGAGCCGTTATTGATAATGCCGTCGATCATGCCGTAATCGTCCTCCATCGACATTTCGGCGGTTTTCAGGTAATTCTCCGGCTTCTGAAAAGCGGGCAGCTCCTGAAATCCCATGCTGTCACAGTAGTGATAGGATACCTTGCCGTTCTGTTTCAGCGCAACGATGTCGCTGACGGAGAGGCTGTGTCCCACAAAATCGCCGGGGCGCTCGTCGTTGAAAATGTAGTAGAAGTTTTCAAGGATTCTGCCGGTATCATCGTCCGGGTACACCTCACGGGTATAAATGGCTTCATAGTTGGCCGGGTCAGGCGGTGCGGCCAGACTGCCGAGGCTGGCAAAACGCAGCTCGACCGGCGCGTCCCGGCGCAGTTGATAGATCGCCATAGAATCGGTGGGGCTGTTCAAAAAGCGCTGTTCCACATCACGGGGCGGGATATGGCCTTTGACCGCATCCCAATCCGGTTGTGTGATCCCGAACATTCCGTCATGCTTGATGATGTCCTCGGCCTCAAAAACCATTTCTTCGGCGTTGTCGGGATGGAGTATATAAACCGTGATGTCATGCTCCAGCAGCTCCAGCGCCCGGTCTTTGGAAAGCGGGAGCATATCGCCGTCCAGATACCCATAGCTGCGCATATCGTCCACCGTCAGCGTGGGGTCGGGCATCGGGGTGGCCTGTTCCAGCTCTGGCGAAGTTGGAAGTGTGCCTGCGGCACGAGAACCGGCCTCCTCGTGAACAACCTGATTGTCGTCCGATGACAATTCGAGTGAGTACAAAATTCCTGCAAACTTGTTTGACAAAACTTCAAACGGCACGGTCTTATCATAGCCATGTGTTTCGCAGATACGAATCGCAGCCGCCAAAAGAAAGTTTACATCATCGTCATGTACTGTTCCGCTTTCCAGAAGGTGTAGAGTGTCTTTGTCGTAAAGTTCATAGGCATATTTTGCACCATCTTCTGTTATGCGAAGATGCTTGCTCCCACCATCAACCGCATACCAACGCTCATTAGCGTCGAGTTCCTTTAAGGAAGTGTGACTTTTCTGAAATGCCTCAACTTCCAACAGCAGCTCATTCGCTCTGTGCGCGTATTCATCGCTCTGCTCAAGTGTTTCGGACAGGAAGCCTTTTATCTCATCTGCTCCTGTCAACAGATCTTCGTAGAAATGCTGGAGGCAATCTTCCTGACTTGCAAATTCGCTGAGAAAGGCAAGGCCATTCGCATCGAGATACAGCTCTGAAATGCTTTTTGCCAAGTCAGCCGCAGACATATTGCTGTTCTCTTTTAATTGGCTTTCCGATTGCTCGGATTTCTCCACAGAAATGCCGCGCTCCCTGCAAATCTCCGCAAAATGCCGGTCAATGTCCGTAATCAGCTCGGAAGCCGTCTTGTTGATGGTTTCCAGACTGGCGCGAAGCTCTTTCAGCTCCTTGCCCTTTGACCATGTGGCGATATAGCCGAAGCTGTTTTCTCCCGTTTCAATGCCGTAATACTGGCAGACCGCATAGGAGATGCTTTCGGCCTCGACCTCCTCGGTGTTGCGACTCTTTTCTCCGGGGACAAGGATCGTCTCACCATCGTCCGCAAGCTCTGTCATGTGTTCATAGTCGTGGAGCTTGGCGTGAGCAATCTCATGGACGGCGGCGCATACCGTCTGCACCTCACTCATACCGGCGCGGATGGTGATGCTCTGCGCCTTAATGCTGAAAAAGCCATCTGTGTCATGCGCAACGGGCTTTATCTCTATCGGAACGGGAGAAGCGCGGCGCAGCGCCTCCATGAAAACCTCATACTGCTGCACATTGCCGCTCAGATCAGCGGCAAGCTGGGGCAAGGGCTTTCCCGCAGTCTGTGACACATCAAAGACGGATACCACCTTGAACATAGGGATTCGGATTTCCTTTTCCTCAATGATGGCCTTGCCATCCGCATCCAGCACCGGCGCATTGGTTTCCGGGTCGGTCTTGATTTCCTCGACCTTTTTCTTATAGGGAGTAGGAGCGATGATGCGGATACCTTTTTCGCCTTTCAGGACGTTCCTGCCGAACTGATCGCGCCACTTGTTGAAGCCCGCCACATGGGTGGCGTCGGGGCGCTGCATATAGATGAGCATGGTGTTGTTGACCGAGTAGCGGTGAAAGCGGCTCATGGTGGCAAGGTACTTCCGGTACTTATCGCTCTCGAACAGCTCCTTGATGCCGTTTTCGATGCTGTCAACGATTTCCCGCATCCGGTCTTTGTTGGTTTGCTTTTCAGCCATGATGATCTCCTTTCAAAAAATAGCGCCCCTGCGCAGAAGAAAACACATCCTGCACAGGGGCAATTCTCCGCAGATAGATGTTGTTTTCGGGCTTGCGGATAGAATGTCTCAGCCCCTTGGGATTCCGCATGGAAAAAGCCTTGCAGCATGGGGCTTTTTCGGCCTCTATTTGCGGAGGTTCCAGTATTGTTCACGCTTCCGTTTGGCGTCCTGCTTTCGGCGCTCCTGCTTGGCGCAGACCGGGCAATACTTGGCGCGGTTGGAGGAAGAATAGACCGGCTTACCGCAGACGGCGCAGCGCTTTCCCGGCCTTTCCCGCATCACGTCGGCCAGCAGCTCATGGTCGGCGGGAAGCACCGCGTTTCGGAACCAGTTGCACAGCAGCGAGTAGGAAATACCCTGTACGCAGACGCAAGGCTCTCCATCATCCAGCGCGAGGCAGTTGCCGTGATCATAATTACAGCAGAGCTTCCGAATGAGCTTTTTGGAGCGGCGGAGCTGCTTGTGATCCATACGCGGCGCATCAGCCATTGTCGAACACCATCTTATAGCCCGTGCGCTGTCCATCGTCCTCCAGAAGAACGCTGGCATCATAGGTTTTCCCGGTCTTTTCGGAGTAGCAGCCTTTCAGCGGGGCGCGGCCATTTTTCAAAAGCGCAGCGGCAAGGGATTTTGTCAGCACCTTTTTCTTGGCGGTGAAAAAGCGGCTGTTTTTCCAGAGAACAAAGGAACAGGCACGGTTCTCGCAGAAAAAGCCTTTCGGTGATTCCGTCACCTCGGCTCCGCAGCGGGGACACTTGCCGACCACCTCACGCCCGGAGGGGAACAGGACTTCCGTACCGGGGATGGGTTTGTAGGTCTGCACCAGCTCATGTAGCATGGCGGCGATCCCATCCATGAAGCTGTCCGGGGCGATTTCACCGCGCTCGATCTCTTTCAGGCGGTGCTCCCATTCAGCGGTGAGCTGCGGAGACTGGAGCTGTTCAGGCAGAACGGTGATAAGCGCCGTGCCGGTGGAGGTGGGCAGCAGATTTGTGATCTTTTTGGACTTCCTGCGCTCCACAAAACCGGAGGACACCAGCTTTTCAATGATACCGGAGCGGGTCGCCGGGGTTCCGATGCCCTTGCGCTCGGCATCATCTGGCATATCCTCCTTGCCCGCGTTTTCCATCGCGGCCAGCAGCGTATCCTCGGTGAAATGCTTGGGCGGCGTGGTTTTTCCGGTCTTGACCGACGCGGCAGATACGGAAAGCGTCTGATTATCCGTTACCACCGGCAGCGCGGGCGCTGCCTCCGTCTGCTCCTGCTCATAGCGCTTCCAGCCGGGAGCAAGGACGGTTTTGCCCTTGGCGGTGAAGCTCAGACCGGCACAGTCCACCGTAATGACCGTTTCTGCGTAGCGATGTGGTTCATCCACCGCACGAAGCAAGCCTCTTGCCGCCAGCTTCAGCACCTCGCGTTCGCCCAGCGGCAGAGAGGCCATATCTACCTTTTCCGCGCTGATGGTGGGAACAATGGCGTGGTGATCGGTGACTTTTTTACTGCTGCATACCTGCTTGGCGCAGATGGTCGGCGGCTTCTCCATGCCGCAGACAGCGGCAGCGGCGGCGACAAGGCCGGGGACGCTGCCCTCCATATCGTCGGTCAGATAGCGGCTGTCGGTGCGCGGGTAGGTACAGAGCTTCTTTTCATAGAGCGCTTGGAGATAGTCGAGGGTCTGCTGAGAGGTGTAGCCGAGAACGCGGTTGGCGTCGCGCTGGAGGGAGGTCAAATCGTAGAGCGCGGGCGCTTTCTCAGACTTTTCCTTGCGCTCCACGCTTTTGACGGTTACTGCCTTGCCCTTGCAGGCGTTGGCGATGGCGTCGGCGTCCTTCCTGTCCTTCATTCGGCCTGTCGTGGCGGGAAAGCCGCAATCGAGCTGGACGGTGTAGAACGGTTCTGCCACAAATGCGGAGATCTCCGCCTCGCGCTGTACCAGCAGCGCCAGCGTGGGCGACATGACGCGCCCAATGTTCAATGTGCGGCCATACGTCAGGGAGAAATACCGCGTGGCGTTGATACCAACCAGCCAATCAGCCTTGGCGCGGCACAGCGCAGATTGATGCAGGCCGTCATAGTCGCGCCCAGACTTAAGCTGCTGGAAGCCGTTGCGGATGGCATCATCCTCCATCGAAGAAATCCAAAGCCGCAGAATCGGCTTGGAGCATCCCGCAAGGCAGTAAACCGTGCGGAAGATCAGCTCACCCTCGCGCCCAGCGTCGCAGGCGTTGACCACCTCTGCCACATCCTCCCGGCGCACCAGCTCCCGCAGAATGTCAAACTGCTTCTGCTTTTCAGAGCGGACGATGAAGCGGAATGAGATAGGAATGATGGGCAGCGCTGCCAGCGTCCATTTGGCGTCATCGGCATTGTAAACGGCGGCGTCGGCCAGCTCTGCCAGATGCCCGAAACACCACGACACGATGTACCCGCTGCCCTCCAGATACCCGTCATGCCGTGATTTAGCACCCAGCACGGCGGCGATGCTCTGCGCCACGGATGGCTTTTCGGCAATCACAAGGCGCATGGTGCAGCCTCCATTCTCTTTACGTCACGGTAACAGGGACGAACGCAGCTCTGCCCGAAGCGCTTACAGCCATAGCAGAAGTGTTCCTTGGCAGCGGCGGGAGGGCTGTCCTCCCGCGCTGCTTTCGGCTTCTGCATCATCAGTCGTTCCAGCGGATTGTTGGTGAAATATCTCATGCGTCTGTATCCTCCGTAGTATCCTGTTCCGGTTCGTCCTCATACGGCTCAAACTCATATTCGTCCTCGCCGTAGTCATAATCGTCCAGATCGGCGCTGCCTTTGGTCTGCGGCTTGGCCTTTTTCTGCTTGAAAATGTAGAACGCTGCACCGCCGCCCAGCGCGACGATCAGCAGAACGACAAGGATGCCGCCCACGCCGCTCTTTTTCTCCGGTTCCTCGGCGGCGGATTCTGTCGGCTCGGTGGGGACTTCGGGCTTTGCCTCCTTGCCCACGCACTCGGTCATGTTGACCGCGCAGACGGGGCAGGATGTATTGAGCGTACCGGCCACGCATTTTGTGGTGCAGGAGCAAGTGGCGGGCGTTTCTTCCTCGCCGGTCAGCGCCATCAGGTCGGCCTCATCCACCTGATTCAAGAAGTGGACGGTTTCTTCGCCCTCATCGTCGCGGTCAATAATCATGTAAAATACGTTACCATTCTTGCTTTCCAACGTAATGAACTGTTTTCCTGCCTTGGTGCTGGTGCCAATATCGTCGATCAGCGTCAGATTGCCGTCCGGTGTCAGCGCGTCGCTGCCGCCCGTCATGCTGCCGATGCTCACGGTGCTGTCGGCGGCGTCGGTAACGGTCAGATAGCCGCCGTACACATAGCCCACACGGGCGGGCAGCAGGATTTTTACCCAATCGCCGTCCCTGCCAATCACATCGACCACCGTGCCGTTGGGGAGCTGCGTAAACGCGGTGTTGTCCAGTCCCGCGCCGGTGCGGACATTCAAGTTGCCGCCGTTGGTCGTGACCGTGCCGATCTGTTTTGTTTCCTGTGCGTCTGCGGCGCTGCTTTCGGCGGTGGGCAGCGCATCATCAGGATAATCACCGTCGCTGGCAAAGGCGGAAACGGGGAGAATCCCGATACACAGGAGCATCAGCAGCAGGCTGATAAAAATGCGCGGTGTGTTTTTAGTCATGGTTCAACGCCTCCTTTTCCGAAGTGGCCGGTGCAGGCGCGGCCTGCATACGGCGGAACAGCTCGGCAAACTGTTCCATCGTCATGCCGTTCTCGCGCACCATGCCAATGATGTCGGTGTCCTCCAGCTCACGAATCTGCTTTTCCAGCTCGCGGTTGCGGCCTTGCAGATCGGAGATTTTGCATTTGTTCTTCTCCAGCTCTCCACGGAGCTTCATAATTTTCGGGTTCATATCGTTCACTCTCCTTTACGGCAAGCGCCCATAGCGGTAGAAATGGGACTGCCAATAGTTTGAATTTAAGTTTGCATAAGAGATCGGATCTCCGCAGTGGATCATCATATTGTTGCCGACGTAGATACCCACATGGCTGACACCGGGGGTATCATACGTTCCGGTGAAAAATACCAGATCGCCCGGTTTGACATTGGCAGAGGGTACGGGCGTACAGATATTGCATAGCCCCTGCGCTCCCAGCCTGCCCACATCCCAACCGGAATGATTGATGACCCAACTGACGAAGCCCGAACAGTCAAATGAGGTAGAGGGACTGCTGCCGCCCCAAACGTAGGGGTAGCCGAGATATTTTTCCGCTTCCTTGATGATGGCGGCAAATACCTCATCGTCCAGCACCTCCGGGGGAATGTCGTAGTCGGTATAGCTGCCCTCCACATACTTGCCGATGTAGCCTGAACCGGGGAACAGGTCGGAACGGTTGCCGAGGGTGGCCATATAGGTGGCGTACATTCCGAGCTGTTCTTCGCTCATAATGTAAACGGGAACATGGGAGAGATTGAAGTTTTCCAGCGTGACCGTGCAGATGTAGTAGTCATACGGAACCTGATAGGTGTCCGTATGGGTGTTGCCGTCCGCGTCCGTCCATGTGTCGGTTTCTGTGCGGTAGTGGGTTTCCACCACCACATCTTCGGTCAAAATGTACTGGCGGTCAAAGAGCATCTGGAGCGTACCCTGCACCTCATCCAGCGTCCATTCCCCTTGATGCAGCGCCGTAATTATGGAAATGAGTACATAGGGGTCATGCTCGATGGTGTCCAGATCAAAGTGGTACTCATCGTAGTCATGGGTGCTTTCGTAGGTGTCGAGGTAGTGCTGAAGCTCGGCTTCCATCGCGCAATACTGCGCCTCCGCGCTCAGCATATCGGCGTCCTGCGATGGATAGGTACTGGCCGCGATCCCGGAGCCGACGCCATCCATTATCACCGAGCAGGAGGACAGGCCATTGAGCAGAAATGCCAGCATCAGCATAATTGCGGCGGCAATGGCAAAGCCGCGCCGGTGTTCCCACATATATTTGCCCGCTTTCTCAGCCTTTTCAGCGGCCTTTTTCGCGGCCTTGGCGGTATTCTCTGCCGCCTTTGCCGTAGTCTGCGCCGCCTGATTGTGCTTGGCAGCGGCATACTGCTTCTTAATTGCCTGCTTCTGCTGCCATTTGGAAACGGGATTGCTTGTGGGGCTGTCGATCTCTGCTTTCTTCTGGAGCGCGTCAAGATTGGCTCGTTCCAGCTTTTTCTCTGCACGGATGGCAGCACGATAAGGCTTGAGCTGATGGGCGCGGTGGGCAGACTGCACCAGCCGCCCGCCGCTCTCCACGGCTTGCTCTACCTTGTGCGCGGCCTCTACGCCTACATTGTCATCCTCGCTCTGCCGCACCTCCCGATGAACCTGAGAAAGAATGAGGTTGGCGGGGGCATCCTGCACGGCATGGGTCAGCTTTGAGGGCGGCTTTTTCTTATCCACTTCCTCAAAACGGAGCTGCGTTTTGACCTTGCCGGTGGCAGGATCAAAGCCGCGTTCCTTTTTGACCACGGTTTTCTTGGGGATTTTCGCCTGCGCCTTATCCGCCCTGGCCTCCGCTTTTTTCACCCGCTTGATGGGCTTTTCCAGCTTCGGCTCGGCAAGATCGGCGTCGGAAAACTGCAAACGCGGTTCTCTTTTCATGCCGACGCCACCTCTTGCGGTTTGGTTGTCATGACGCGGTACAGCTCGGTGTCCTTCGGGAAGTGGTCAATGAAGGGCAGGATCGTGTTGCCGTAGAACAGCAGCCCCTCGCCCTCGCCGGAGTGGGTCACATAAGAAAGCTGATGCGGCGAAATGTTGAGCTGCTTTGCGAGAATCTGCCGGTCACCAGCGGCCTGATTGAGCATATAGATGAAATCGCTGTTCTCAAAAATGTTCTCAACCTCGCGGCTGGATAACAGGTCTTTGACATTTTGCGTGATCCCGGTGGGGATGCCGCCCCATTTGCGATAGCGTTTCCAGATTTCGACACTGTACGAAGCCGTCTGTTCCTCCTTCAAAAGAAGATGGAACTCGTCAAGATAGTAGCGGGTCGTTTTATGGGCGGCGCGGTTGATGGTCACACGGTTCCAGACCTGATCCTGCACCACCAGCATCCCGATTTTTTTGAGCTGCTTGCCCAGCTCCTTGATGTCATAGCAGACGATGCGGCTATTCACATCCACGTTCGTGTGATGGTTGAACACATTCAGAGAACCGGTGACGTAGATTTCCAATGCAGTGGCAATGTACTGCGCTTCCTTTTCATCCTGCGCACGGAGGGCGTTATACAAGTCCTCCAGCAACGGCATATTCTCCGGCTTCGGGTCGTTGAGGTAATCCCGGTAGACGATGCGCACGCAGCGGTCGATGATGGTCTTTTCCACAGGGGCAAGCCCGTCCTTGCCGCCGACGATCAGCTCGCACAGCGACAAAATGAAGTCGGATTTCAGGCTCAGCGGGTTATCATCGTCGCTGTAATCCAGATTCAAGTCCATCGGATTGATATAGCAGGGCGAACCGTCGTAGCCCTTGCCGGTGGGCGACAGCTTAATGACCTGACCGTGTAGACGCTCCACCAGCGGTGTATATTCGCCCTCCGGGTCACAGATGATGATGTCATCCTTGGGGCAGATAAGAAACGCATTGGTGATCTCGCGTTTTGCCGAAAATGACTTGCCGCTGCCGGGAGTGCCTAAAATCAGGCCGTTGGGATTTTTCAGCAGCTTCCGGTCTACCATGATGAGGTTGTTGGAAAGGGCGTTGATGCCGTAGTACAGCGCCTCCGAACCGTTCTGGAACAGCTCCTGCGTGGTGAAGGGGACGAAGATCGCTACGCTGGAGGTGGTCAAGCCCCGCTGAATCTCGATCTGATTCAGCCCCAGCGGGAGACTGCTCATCAGTCCTTCCTCCTGCTGAAAGTCCAGCCGGGTCAGCGCACAGTTATACTTCTGCGCAATGCTGGAGGTCTGGAAGATGTTGTTGTCGAGCTGCCGGGGTGTGTCCGCCGTGTTGAGAATGAGGAAGGTCAGCAGGAACATTCGCTCATTGCGGGACTGCAAATCCTGCAACAGCTTCTTGGCCTCTGCACCGTAGGTGGCAAGGTCGCTTGGAAATAGCGATAGGTAAGCCTTTGAAGTTATCTCCAGCTTTTCCCCCGCTTCAC
>OFME01000789.1_pt1 | contig 21633 bp, 19 predicted proteins | sample 1541381 | NCBI WGS metagenome assembly OFME01 (sample SAMN04209243, study PRJEB22552) | human gut metagenome | biome: gut; material: feces | host: Homo sapiens | place: USA: Oklahoma
CGCGATGAAAACGCCGTGAAACGAAGGTAGTGAACGTCTAGCGTCCCGACAGGATGCTTCGTTTTCGTATTAAAAATTAAATTTTAGCCAACAACAAGATAAACGAGTTTAGACCTCATAAGCCGAAGCCCCCTGCTCCAGGAAATTCAGACCATTCATGGTAATTCCCATCAGCAGTTTACCAACCTGCTCAATAGAAAGTTTATAATTACTGCACACCCAGTTTTCCAGGATGCCGATGACTCCATTTGCCAGATATGCATAGGAGTAGTCCAGCATCGTTGCATCCGCATTCGGATAAATTTTCTGCCAGACACGCATACTGTTATCGTATCCGAGATACATAAGCTGCCTGATAAAGGAAGAATCCCCGTGCGGTCCGATCAGAACCTGACAGAGATCGCGATTCTGATCGATAAGATGTAAGATATCGTTAAACCAGTTATCATTTGCAAGTGTTAGCACAATATTTTCAAATAATTCGTTCTGAATCTGCGTCAGCAGTGCATACACATCTTCATAATAAGAATAGAACGTACTGCGGTTGATGTCTGCCATTTTACAAATATCCGTTACTGTGATCTTATTCAATGGTTTTTCTTTCAACAGGTCAAAAAGTGCCTGCCGAATCACGGATTTTGTATATTTTGTACGGCGATCTGTTGCCATTTTCTTATCATCTCCTTTGGTCAATCGTCCGGAAAATTGTTAATTATCCAACAAAGTGAAGACAAAATGTGGGATAATTGACAGAAAAAATCAAATTGACGGTTGATATTTGCTTTTAGTTGATTATAATATACAAGAGTTAAAAATGCAACAGGTGTTGTCAAAGACACGACTGTTGCGTAAGAAACAACTGTTATGAAATAGACACCTTTTTATAGTTATAGGAAAAGTTTGTGTCTGTTTCGCAAAAAATGTTTAAATTAAGTAACAAGCAATCAACATACTGGTTAAGGAACATAGGAAAGGAGTGCATATCGTGGCAAGTTTATCACATACGATGCAGAGAAAAGCGTTCAGCGCAGCAATTGACGTTGCTTTAAAAAGACTGAACAAAGACAGAGAAAAAGGATTACTTCAGATTATTGATCTGGCTCAGAAATTCATGGGCGACAACTTCAAACCGGAAGCTTACGAAGGTGCAAAAGCAATCGTTCAGAACCCGGATCACAAGTGGATGAAATTCGTAAACACAATGCTTGACGAGTTAGATCCGAACGTTGCAAAAATGACAGCATTAAACCTTGGTTTTGAGGCTGCTTTTTATGGTACAAAAACAATCCGTAAAATGCGTCAGGTTCATCACTGCAATATTCCGTGGCTGATCCTGATGGATCCGACCAGTGCATGTAATTTAAGATGTACAGGATGCTGGGCTGCAGAGTATGGTTACAAACTGAACCTTACATACGAAGAGTTAGATGATATCGTAACACAGGGTAAAGAACTTGGTATCTACTTCTATATGTTCACTGGCGGAGAACCACTGGTTCGTAAAGCAGATATTCTGAAACTTTGTAAAAAACATCATGATGTGGCATTCCACAGCTTCACAAACGGAACACTGATCGATGAAGAATTCTGTAAAGAAGTTCAGAAATTAGGAAATCTTTCCTTCTCTCTGAGTCTGGAAGGATTTGAGGAAGCAAACGATGGTCGTCGTGGTCAGGGTATTTTCCAGAAGGTTCTTGGAGCAATGGATCTGATGAAACGCTACGGTCTGTTCTTCGGAACATCTGTATGCTACACAAGAAAGAACATGGATGCAGTTACCTCTGATGAGTTCTTTGATCTTCTGATCGAGCACGGATGCCGTTATTCCTGGTATTTCCACTATATGCCGGTTGGAAACGAAGCGGATGTAGAACTGATGCCGACAATGGAGCAGCGTGAGTACATTTACAAACGTATCCGTGAGGTTCGTGCATTTGAAGGTGGAAAACCGATTATGCTTATGGACTTCCAGAATGACGGTGAGTTTGTAGGCGGATGTATTGCCGGTGGACGTAACTACTTCCACATCAATGCAAACGGAGATGCTGAGCCATGTGTATTCATTCACTACTCAGGAGCAAACATCCGTGAAAATACATTACTTGAGTGTCTGCAGCAGCCATTATTCATGGCATACAGAGATAACCAGCCGTTCAACGATAATATGCTTCGTCCGTGCCCGATGCTTGAGAATCCGGAAAAACTTCAGGAGATGGTTCGTGAGACTGGCGCAAAATCTACAGATTTACAGTCTCCGGAGAGTGCAGAGCACCTTTGCGGAAAATGTGAGCCGTATGCAGCAGAGTGGAAAGAACATGCTGACAAGATCTGGGCAGAGCATCCGTTCGTAAAGAAAGGATACAAGAACTACAAGAGTGAGATTGAAGGAACTGACGCAAAATAAGGACAGACATACAGGAGGAATTGAAAGATGGACGTAAAACATGCTGCAGCTAGAAAGTCATTTGAACTGGCTTTTTCAGGAGTTTATAAATACATCAACAAAAACAAAGAAGAGAACCTGGTCAAACTGATGAACCTTGCACATAAAATTGCAGGAAAAAACTTCCCACAGTATTTCTGGGATAATGCAAATGAGGTTCTTGGTGATCCGGAGCAGAAATGGACACAGATGATCTATAATGCAATGGACAGACTTCATCCAAACATTGTAAAACAGCACGTATTAAACATGGGATTTGAAGCTGGCCTGACAGGTTTCAAAAAAGTAAGAGAAAATCGTGAAAAATATGGATGTAACGTGCCGTGGGTTATTCTGATGGATCCGACCAGTGCATGTAACCTGAAATGTACAGGATGCTGGGCAGCTGAGTATGGTCATCAGCTTCAGTTAAGCAATGAAGAACTTGACAGAATCATCACAGAAGCAAAAGAACTCGGTATTCATTTCTTCGTATTAACCGGTGGTGAGCCGATGGTTCGTAAGAAAGATATCCTGATGCTTGCTGAGAAACACAATGACTGTGCATTCCACATCTTCACAAACGGAACTCTGATTGATGAGGAGCTCTGTAAAGAAGTTCAGAGACTTGGTAACTTATCTTTCGCACTGTCTGTAGAGGGATATGCAGAGACAAACGATGACCGCCGTGGTCAGGGTGTATTTGAGAAAGTTATGCACGCTATGGATCTGATGAAAGAGCATGGTCTGTTATTCGGTACATCCATCTGCTACACAAGCAAAAACTACAAAGTAGTTACATCCGATGAATTCCTTCAGATGCTGGTAGACAAAGGAGCAATCCTTTCCTGGTTCTTCCATTATATGCCAGTCGGAAAAGATGCAAGTACAGATCTGCTTCTGACACCGGAACAGCGTGAGTACATGGTAGAGCGTGTTCGTTTTGTACGAAGCAGAAAATGCCCGATCAAACTCTTTACACTGGATTTCCAGAACGATGCAGAGTTTGTAGGCGGATGTATCGCCGGTGGTAAGAACTACTTACATATCAACCCAAATGGAGATGTAGAGCCATGCGTATTCATCCACTACTCCAATATTAATATCAAAGAGCATTCCCTGCTTGAGTGCTTACAGCAGCCGTTGTTCATGCAGTATCATGACAATATGCCGTTTAATGATAACCAGCTTCGTCCATGCCCGATGCTTGAGAATCCGGAGATGATCAAGAAGATGGTAGAGGCTTCCGGAGCTCATTCTACGGATATGCAGGCAGAAGAGCCGGTTGACAGTCTGATCGCAAAAACAATTCCATACGCAGAGAACTGGAAACCAGTTGCTGACAGATTATGGAAAGAGCGTCAGGATGAAGTTGCTGAGGCAAGAAAAGAGCGTTTTGAAAAATACGGTGAGTAATTAGTAATTTAACCAAATAAAAAGAAAGTGTCCTGCTTCAAGTGCATAAAGCACAGTAAGCAGGACACTTTCTTTTTATCAGAAGGGGAGTGATACCCTTCTGATAAGCTGCGTAGCAGCTATTTGGTCATGAGCAAGTAGCGTAAGCGGATTGCGAACACCTTAGCCTAACAGCAGTAAGCTGAATACCAGTGTGAACAGCGCTACTGTCTCAACGATACCAATTACGATAAAGTAGTTTGCAGTACCTTTACCGGTTGCTCCGAGAGCGTCTGCGGCTGCTGCCGCGCATTTACCCTGGAATAATCCGGAAAGACCGATTGCAAGTCCGCCGAAGAGACCAACACCAAGTGCCAGACCTGCATCTGCACCGCCAGTTACTGCGGATTTGATAAAGTTCATAAGAAGGAATCCATAAATTGTCTGTGTCAGCGGTGCACCGGAAAATGCGATCATAATGAACGGTGCTGCTTTGCCGCTTGCGTAACACTTTTTCCAAGCTCCTACTGATGCCATTCCGGCAAATCCTGCACCGAATGCAGATCCTGCTGCTGATAAACCAAGTGCAGCTGCCATACCTATAAATGCGATATTCATAATAATTCTCCTTTTTTAAGCTGTTTTGATTCAAGAATAAGGTTATCATTCTTGTTGCGGGATGCACATCGTATCATATATGACATAACATCTTTGTGCATCTTTGCAAATTTACTACTTTTTAATCTTTTCGTTTACTTTAAATGGTTCATATGCAATTCCAGTCCACTCCAGACCGGCCTGTCCGGAAAATTCCAGAACGTTTAATCGAACACCGTGTACAACGACGGATAGGAAACACATGATAATATTCAGTCCGTGTCCGATCAATACGACTACAACGCCCAGAATGATGAGTGGTCCGTGGAACCCTGCTGCAATGCCGTTAAAACTCTGGGAGATGGCAAATCCTGCCATACCTACAGCAAACAGACGGATATAACTCATAACATTTCCAAAACAGCTGATCGTGTTTAAGAATACGGTAAATGCGTCTCCAAGACCTGCTTTCAAGCCCTGACCGATTGTTTTGTCCGGTGCCATACCGCCGAAGAGAACAACAAGGATAAATGCAATACCTACCATACCAAAGATTGGTTTGATATTAAGTTTCTGACCAATAACCAGGTACAGAGATAACAGATACATGCCGATGACTGCAACCAGCCATCCAAGGTCTGCCACCCAGCTTAAGTTTTTCTCGCTCAGTTTCTTTTTGATAGAGATCAGACTTCCCAGTGCCATCTGGATCGCTCCGATGGTGAAGGAAAACTTCATAATGGCATTTTGCTGTGTCACAGCACTTACGCCGAAGTATTCCGGGTAGTTTGCAAACTGAGGAATGACCAGAGCTTTTAAGAAAGGTACATGCATTGCTTTTTCCATACCAAACCACGTACCTGTGACGGCGCCCCATACGATAGTCGCAATGGAGAGGACCAGTAGCAGGTAAGTTGTCGTATTAAATTTCTTTGTTTTTGCTACCAGAGCGATCGTTGCAATCAGGATCAGGCAACCGTAACCGGCATCACCGATGATCATTGCAAAGAACAATGTGAAAAACAGGAAAAACCAGAGCGAGATATCTGACTCCCGATAGCCCGGAAGAATTCCAAGGATATCAAATACCGGCCGAATCAGTCCGGAAACTTTCCCATATTTTACTTTGGTAGGGACTTCTGTATCATCCTCTGTCACATCATCCATGGCCCAGGCCCATTGATGCTCCGTGGCTGCGGCCTTGAATTTCGGAAGATCTGTTTCCGGGAGATAACCGGAAATCCATACAAAATCTTCGTCATGCTCTGATGTTTCGCTGGCAGAAGAGTAGTTTTCCTCATTTTGTGCTTTCAACATCTGCACCTGAAAACTCGCATCATAGATGCTGGCTTTTTTCAGTGTTTCTTCACAGGTAAGGATCTCCTGGCGGCACTGTTCAATTTCAGCCACCAGTGCATCCATACCTTTTTCCGGAAGGGTAAATTCTGTTGCCGGAATGGTCGGAGGCAACGATCCAAGTACCGCAACCGTATGCATTTTATCAATGGAAGCAAGCTGGATCAGACGGATTTCAGGGTCTTGAACAGCTGTCTGGTATTCATTCCTGCCGAGACGGTAGAAGTGAAGATCATAACCGGCATCCTTTAATGCTGTTACTTCATCCGGGGAGAAGTTTCCCCAGGCTTTAATTCGTTCGATTTCTGCATTGGCAGCACTGATTTCCTGTTCCAGTGCGGATTTTCTGTCCAGTGCATTCAGAACACCCTGATACATTTCTTCAAACTCGGAATCGGAAAGAACAGGTGTGCTTTCTTTGCTTCGGGATTTTTTATCCTGTGCATAATCTGTCAGTGCAGAAGCAGTTTTGGAAAGGGTTGTGAAACGTTCCGCTACTGCGCGCGCCGGGCTTTTCTTTTCTGCCAGATGCAAAAGTCCGAGTGTTCGAAGTCCGTCGAGCATCTCGTCTTTTCTGGAGACGGATGACACGACGCAGACCATTTTCATTTTCTCTATCATTGTGCCGCCTCCATAAGTTTTTTCTTTGAAATCTTTCCGCGGACAACGGCTGCAGTCTGCTGATCGCCAAGGAAAACTCCGATGATACGGATATTTTCTTTGGCTTCCGGAATCTTAACCTTTTCAAACAGGTTGACCCGCTGGGAAGTAGAGCGTAACTCTTTTTCCAGAAGAGCTTCCTGCTTGCGAAGGGTAGATACCAGGGCATCCAGACGCGCAATCTCGCGGAGTTTTATAATAGCAGTGTCCACCCACAGAGGATAGTCGTCCACATCATACGCGATGTCTTTGAAAGTCAGTTCCTGAAAAGCGGGAACGGTGACACCGGCGATGTTCTCATTCTTACAGATGACGGTATCCGGCTGAACCAGGTGATCCAGCTTTTTGCTTTCCGCGAAGATTTCGTTTTCGGCAAATACTGCAACCCAGTCATCCAGGTCACCAATCATCTGAGCACGCTCGACTTCCTTCTGTTCCAGATCAGCTTTTGTCTTCGTGATCACGGCCTGCAGCTGTTGCTTTTTCAACTGCAGGGTAGGAAGATAACGCTGATACTGTTTCAGGCGGTCTTTCTGCAATTTCTGCTCATTTTTTGTAAGTTTGATAGCCATCAACTGCTCCTTTTAGTGTAATGCTTCTTTGTTTGGCCATCTTTCCTGCAGAAGACTTGTCTTCAAACCGGTTTCATTTGGCTCGAAGCATTCTGCAAGGATTTCCCAGCCAAGGTCAAGGGCATCTTCAAGTGGAATATTTACACTGAGGTCCATAAGTTTTGTTTCAAAAAGCTCACCATATTTCAGAAGTTTTTCATCCCAGTCACTCATAAGGAATCCCATGGATTTTTTCTCAAGAGCCTCTTTATACTGAGAGTAAAGGCGGATCATACCATCCATAAGTGCACGGTGGTCATCCCGGGTCTTCCCATTTACATTCTGTTTCAGACGGGAGAGAGATCCGAATGGTTCAATGTGTCCGTTTTTCAGATAATACTGACCTTCTGTGATATAACCGGTGTTGTCCGGAACCGGATGTGTGACATCATCACCAGGCATTGTGGTAACACCAAGAATGGTGATGGATCCGGCACCTTCGATGTCAACGGCCTTCTCATAACGGGAAGCCAGGCAGCTGTACAGATCGCCCGGATAACCACGGTTGGAAGGTACCTGTTCCATCGTGATGGACATTTCTTTCTGTGCATCGGCGTAGTTTGTCATATCGGTAAGAAGTACCAGTACTTTCTTTCCGTTTAAGGCAAACTGTTCTGCAACAGCAAGAGCCATATCCGGAACCAGTGTACACTCAACGGTCGGATCGGAAGCGGTATGGATAAACATAACCGTATGGCTCATGGCGCCACCCTTTTCCAGGGTATCACGGAATGCCAGGTAATCATCGTATTTCAATCCCATACCACCTAAAACGATGACATCGACTTCTGCCTGAAGTGCGATACGGGAGAGCAGTGCGTTGTAAGGCTCTCCGGAGATAGAGAAAATCGGAAGTTTCTGACTTTCTACCAGTGTATTGAACACATCGATCATCGGGATACCGGTACGGATCATGTTTTTCGGTAAAATACGTTTTGCCGGGTTGAAGGACGGTCCGCCGATCGGAATCATATTTTCCGTCAGTGCCGGGCCGTGATCTCTTGGAACACCGGCACCGTCAAATACCCGTCCAAGCAGGTGATCGGAGAAGGACACCATCATTGGTCTGCCGAGGAAGCGGACGGGATCGCTGGTTCCGACACCCTGTGCACCTGCAAATACCTGAAGAGATACCAGGTCTTTATCAAGTTTTATAACAGTCGCGTAACTGTCACCTACGAGAGCCAGATCGCCCAGGCGGACATCCGTTGCTCTGACAGTAACTACGTTACCGACGATTGATTCAATTTTTGTATATACTTTCTGCACGCTAACATCCTCCTACTCGACAGCTTTTGATTTGTAGAATTCTGAGATTTTCTTTTCCTGTGCGTAGAATTCCGGTGATTCGAATTCTGTACCGTGCCAGTCAAGGAATTCCTGTCTTAACTGGTTGAAGAAACCTCGGATTTCGTTTTTGTCATCCAGATCATAGGATGCCATCAATGCATCGTAAAGAATGCCGAATTCTTCCCGCTGTCTGTCCGGAGAGCATGCCGCGTCGATCGGATCGAAGGAGTTCTGCTGCAGATACACGGAATCGAGCAGCTCGCCCTTCTGATAAATAATGTAGTCTTCTGCGGAAGTTCCTTCCTCACCGACTACCTTCATCATCTGGTTGATCTCATTTCCTCGGTGCAAAATGGAACGTGCTTCTTCCACACGGGTCATATCAACAACACCGTCGTATTTGGACCAGGAATCCATCGGATGGATGGCCGGGTATTTACGGGCATCGGAACGCTCTCGGGAAAGTCCGTGGAATGCACCGACTACCTTCAGCGTTGCCTGTGTAACCGGCTCCTCGAAGTTACCACCTGCCGGTGATACGGTACCACCGATGGTAACAGATGCGATCTTGCCGTTTTTCAGTCTTACTTTACCGGCACGCTCATAGAAAGAAGCAATGGTGGATTCCAGGTAAGCCGGGAAAGCTTCTTCCCCCGGAATCTCTTCCAGACGTCCGGACATCTCACGCATTGCCTGTGCCCAACGGCTGGTGGAATCTGCAAGCAGAAGAACATTTAGGCCCATCTGCCGGTAGTATTCAGCCAGTGTTACGGCTGTGTAGCAGGATGCCTCTCGTGCGGCTACCGGCATGGAAGAAGTGTTGCAGATGATGATCGTACGTTCCATCAGGGATCTTCCGGTCTTTGGATCTTCCAGTTCAGGGAACTCTTTTAAGATTTCCACAACCTCGCCGGCACGCTCACCACATGCGGCAACGATAACGATATCGGCTTCTCCGTTTTTCGCTTCCATATGCTGAAGCACTGTTTTTCCGGCTCCGAATGGTCCCGGTACGCAGAATGTTCCGCCTTTTGCTACCGGAAGGAAAGAGTCGATACAGCGAATCTGGGTTACAAGTGGTTCGTCCGGACGAAGTCTTTCCTCATAGCATTTTACTGCCTGTTTAATTGGCTGGGAGATAACCATGCTTAGTTCTTTCTCCTCGCCGTCTCCATTTTCAATGATACAGATGGTTGCCCGTACATGGTAAGAACCTTTTTCTTTGATGGATTTTACTTTCCAGTCATGACCTTTCAGTGTGAAAGGAACCATGATCTCGTGTGTAAATAATCCTTCCGGAACACTTCCGATGGTGTCACCGGCTTCTACGGCATCACCGATCTTTACGGATGGGGTAAATTCCCATGCCCGGTCCGGAATCGGATCGAGGTATACGCCTCGTTCAAGGAAAAATCCGCATTGCTCGGCCAGATCCGGCAACGGATTCTGCAGACCGTCAAATACCTGTGTGAGCAGACCCGGTCCAAGTTCTACGCTCATCAGTTCACCGGTAAATTCTACAGGATCTCCGACTTTAATGCCGTTTGACATTTCGTAGATCTGCATGCTGGCAACACCGTTGTTGATACGGATAACCTCGCCTTTTAAGCGTTTTCCGTCAACAAGGATATAACCAACTTCATTTTTATGAACGGCACCTTCAAAGCTGACATTTGCCAGGTTGCCGTTTATACCAGTTACATATCCTGTTACTGTTTCCATTCAATTTTCTCCTGTTATTAAATAGTTTTCCGTTTCATCAGATAGGGGAAAGCATTGCACTCCTATAACTGATAAACGCGTTGCTGCACCTGATCAAAAAGGCGTTTGAATTCTTTTTTACCTTTTTCCTGCACAAAACAGTTCTGGCGCTCCAGCAATTTCAATTTAACCGCATACCCAAACAGATAGACATCGTCAAAGGTATGCAAACCTACCAGGGAATCAAGATTTTCAAATTCGTAATCCAGCAGGATTTTCTCGGCTTCCAGCGGATTTTTCGCTGCAAGCACGGTTCCTATCACCTGGGTGAGCACGGAATCCTTATCATAGGATTTCAGATAAGCCCGCCCGAGGTTCATGCTTCTCTGATAATTGAGCTCACTCATAAGGTTGTTGTAAAAAACAGCCCAGTCTTTTAACAGTGGTCCTTCATCAGAGGAGAGGGTGAGATTGCTTAAAAATTCGTATTTTGATTCACTTACATTTGACTGGCACATGCCAAGAAACTCTTCATAAGTAAAAGGCATGTCACCGTCCGTTCTCAGGTCCGGCAGGCTGGATATCAGATAATAATATGAAGCCATAAGCACCTCCTGCTAGAAATCAAGATTTCTGAAGTACGGCATCAGCATCTGCATGATCTCATCATCGGAACAGTCAAAATAACCGGAACCGTCTTTTGCTGCCAGGCGGAATCCTGCGCGGACACCCTTGGCCGGTCTGATCTCGAGCCCGTTTTTGATTTCATCTGCAAGTTCTGCTTTCAGTGCATCACTTACTTGTGCAACTTCTACGGAATAACTATCTACCCCTTCATCTGCAATCACAGCCTTGATTAATTTTCCGAGAGCAGCATCACAAAGATTGTCTTTCACCTTTGCGGAAAGAATTTTTTCAAATTCTGCTTTTACCTCGGTTTTAAATGCGAGCATGGCATCGCGTTTTGCCTGCTCTGCGCTGATCGCAGCACTTTCTTTTAGAATACCGATTTCTTTTTCTGAAGCTTCCTGAATACTTTTTGCCTCAGATTTTGCATCTGCAATAATCGCATCAGCTTTTTTCTTAGCTTCTGCAATAATCGTTTCTGCTTCTGCATTGGCTGCATCAATTCCGTCTTTGCGGATAGAGGAAACTAAGTCCTGAATCTGTAATTCCATACGTTCACTTCCCTTCGTGTTCTTTGGATTGTACTGAAATAAATACAATTTAGAACACATTATAATATACAATGGATTGACATGCAAGTATTATTTTTGATTGTTTAAAATTAAACAATCCCACCGGTTATTATGCCCGGAATTGAGCATATTTTACAAAAAATGTGTACTTTTTTAAAAACACACGTGTGGCTGCTGTTCTTGTACAATGGCAGATACCTATGTTATACTTACATTTATGAAAGAAAATGAAACATTAAAAAGGCGGTTGCTGGATCTGGCAAACCGCTGTTATCAGCAAAATATATATACATTTTCCGGGTTTTTAAATGCAGCAGAAGTGTCAGATGTATATTCTATGGAGCGGGAGTTAGACTTTATTCCATGGAAATTATTTGGAGGCACGGAAGGCTGTGAACGGCAGATACTGCGGTTTGGATCGGAGGAAACATTAGGGTATGAGGAGGAGTTTCCCATCAGTTGCGTGGTGATCCGCCCATCAGCCCCGAAATTTGCCGAGGACTTAAGTCACCGGGATTTTTTAGGTGCATTGATGAACCTTGGAATAGAAAGGGATGTTCTTGGCGATATTATTGTCAGGGATTCTGTCGGTTATGTGTTCTGTGAGGATGCCATGGCAGCTTATCTGACGGACAATATTACCAAGGTGCGCCATACCGTCATGACGACAGAGGTGACAAAAGAATGTCCAAAGCAGGCGGCACCGCAGTTTCTGGAGGAAGAATTTGTCGTCAGTTCCAATCGCTGTGATGCCATTATTGCGAAAGCATACAAACTGTCCCGTACCCAGAGTACAGAATTATTTCGTGCAGGAAAAATATTTGTAAATGGAAGACAATATGACCGAAATAGTGGTATACTGAAAAGCGGAGACATCGTATCCGTGCGTGGATCTGGAAAATTTGTGTTTCGTGGATTTTTACAGGAGACCAAAAAAGGAAGGATCCGTGTGGGCATTGCGAGATATGTGTAAGGGTTGTGGGAGTGCTAAGCACGAAGCAATCCGTGTGATCAGGATTTGGGCGTTTTGACACCAAATCATATGATACAGGAAAGTAAAAAAACAGGGATGCAAGTATATTTATGAATAAAGAAGAAAAAAAGCAGCTGAAAGCTGAGAAAAAACAGCAGAAAGCGAAGGAGAAGCAGGCACGGAAAGAAGTCCGGTCTGTTTATAAGGAGACAAAAGGAAACAAAGGAAACAAAGGAAACAAAGACCGGGAGATCAAGTGGGGCAAGCTTGACAATACGGCACATTTGTTTCCGGTTATCGCCGGGGAAGGTATGACAAATGTTTACCGTGTTGCGATCATATTAAAAGAAGAAATTCAGCAGGAACTGCTGCAGCAGGCACTGGACATGGTGCTGCCGAAATTTTCTGTATTTAACTGCAGACTGCGTCAGGGTATGTTCTGGTATTATTTCGAAGAAAATGGGAAAAAATCACCGACGGTGCATGAGGAGCATACGTATCCGTGCCGTTATATTGATGAGCACCGCAACCGGAGTTATCTGTTTCGGGTGACCTATTACGGCTGCCGTATCAATCTGGAAGTTTTTCATTCACTGACAGATGGAAACGGAGCACTGAATTTCCTGAAGGAGCTGACGTATCAGTATCTGCGCCTGTCTCATCCGGAGCTTGGTGAGCAGTATGGAAACCGGCTGCACAAGCATACTTCTTTAAATACAGAAGACAGCTTTTTGCAGAATTACAAAAAGAGCCGCTTTGAGAAATCCTACAAATCGGAAAAAGCCTATATTTTAAAAGGCAGCCTGTTTCCGGAAGGAAAAATGGGAATTATTCACGGGCATATGCCGGTGGATGCGGTAAAACGAGCGGCGAAGAAATACGATGCTACGATCAATGAATTTCTGGTAGCTGTATTTATCTGGGCAATTTATCAGGAGTATTTAAAAGGAATGCCTTCAAAACGGCCGGTTACCACCAGTGTGCCGGTTAACCTGCGACCATTTTTTAATTCAGTGACAACGAAAAATTTCTTTGTCATGGTTACGGCAACGTTCCATCCGAAAGCAGAAAACCAGCCATTTGAGGATGTGATTGCAGAAGTAAAAAAATCTCTGCGGGAGCAGATTACGAAAGAACATCTGGAAGAGATTTTTTCCTATAATGTGACGGGAGAAAAAACGATGATTCTGCGGACAATCCCGCTGGTGTTCAAAAAAATAGGTATGAAATACGTTTACAATATGGCGGCGAGTGCCAATACCGCAACCATCACAAACCTTGGAACTATTCAGGTTGCACCGGAATATGAGGAGTACGTGGATCATTTCAGTGTTATTTTGTCACGTTCCAAAGGACAGAATCTGAAGATGTGCCTTTGTTCCTATAATGGAATGCTGACATCCACGATCTCATCTGTGATGAAGGATACAAAACTGCAGAAAGCATTTTACCGTTATCTGGTGGCAAATGATATTCCGGTAACAATAGAAAGTAATGGTGTGTATTATGAATAAATGTTGGAACTGCGGAGTGGAATTTGTTGATCCGACCAATGTATGTCCACTTTGTAAATGTATTACGGAGCGGGACGGAGACGAGGTACTTGAAAAGAAGCCGACCTATCCGTTCCATCCGGGGAAAGAGATAAAAAAAATCCAGCTGGCGCTGAGCATTTATACGTTGGCGGCCATTATTGCTGAAGTGATTCTGGTGATCGTTGATTTTCATGTGGGAGACCGGGTCGGATGGTCCATCATGACGGGAGCATGCTTTGTATATGCATATATTACATTGAAATTTTCCATTCAGAAACACAATGGATACCAGTTTAAAATATTATTGCAGACGCTGCTTGGTGTGGCGGTCGTTGTACTCATTGATTTTTTGACAGGATTTTCCGGCTGGTCTGTAAATTATGTGTTGCCGTCAGCATTTATACTGATCGATGTGACTGTCATTATACTGATGATCGTGAACAGCAGAAACTGGCAGAGTTATATACCGATGCAGCTTTTGATCATTGTATTGAGTATTATTCCGTTTATACTCAGGCATTTTGGAATTTCCAGTGACAGTATTATATGCCTGATCGCGCTGTGTGTAGCTGTTTTTGTATTTGTCGGAAGTGTGATCGTGGGAGGCCGCCGGGCAATGGATGAGTTGTACCGCCGCTTCCATGTGTGATTTGTGAAAATGAAATTAGTATTATAATAGGAGAAAAATGAATGTTACAGACTGACAACAGTATTCGCGGAAAAGTAATGCGTGAATTGATCGCAAGAGTCGCTTCCGACAACTTGATCGGCAGAAAATTTAAAAGCGGTGAACTGCGCAAAAAAATGACAGAACCCGAGTGGCGGGTGCCGGAATTTTACAATCTGCGTGTGATCGAGGAAAAAAATTGCCGTCTGGAATTATTGGAGTGTGAGATCAAAAACGAGCGTCTTGTGTTGCTGCAGCTGCACGGAGGCGGATATATCGGTGGTATGCGTAATGCATACCGCAGTTTTGCGGGGCTATACAGTGAACTTGGCCGGGGAATGAGTGTGCTGACCGTGGATTACCGGGTGGCACCGGAGCATCCGTATCCGGCGGCACTGGAAGATGCCATAACCGGTTACAACTGGTTGCTGCAGGCAGGATGGCAGGAGCATGAGATCGTTGTGGCCGGAGATTCCGCAGGCGGCGGACTGGCACTGGCACTCTGCATGTATCTGAAGAATCAGAACCGGAAACTTCCGGCGGGGCTGATCTGTATGTCGCCCTGGACCGATCTGACCCAATCCGGTGCATCGTATGATTTTAACTATGAACGGGATCCATTGTTTGGAAACACCCGGGACAGCCTGATTTACAGCAAGGATTACATTCAGGATGAGGATCCGACGAATCCGTATATCTCACCGTTGTATGGCAATTTCAGCGGTTTTCCGCCAATGTTGATCCAGGTGGGAAGTTATGAGATGCTGCTGAGTGATTCGGAACTGGTGGCAGAAAAAGCGAAACGTGCCGGATGCAAAGTGCGGCTCAGTGTGTACGAAGGAATGTTTCATATTTTTCAGATGGCAATGCTGATGATTCCGGAGTCCAAGCATGCCTGGCAGGAGATCGGACGTTTTCTGGATATTATGGAACATCATCTTCCAGCAGAGCATCTGGATGAGGAAGATAAAGAGATTGAGTCCAAATTTGGAGAAGTAGAATATGAATAACTATACTGATTGCTGTCTGTGCCCGAGAAACTGTCATGTGGATCGGACACAGGGAAAAACAGGTTACTGTGGACAGACCGATCAGATACGCGCGGCACGGGCTGCATTGCATATGTGGGAGGAACCCTGCATATCCGGTGATGCGGGATCCGGAGCCGTGTTTTTTTCGGGCTGTACGCTTGGCTGTGTGTTCTGCCAGAATCATTCCATTGCTGCAGGCAGTGTGGGGAAAACAATTTCCGTGGAACGGTTGGCAGAAATATTTTTAGAACTTCAGGAACAGAAAGCCTGGAATATCAATCTGGTGACAGCGGGGCATTTTGCACTACAGGTGGCAAAAGCACTGGAACTGGCAAAAAACAGGGGCTTACAGATTCCGGTCGTATATAATACATCCGGCTATGAAAACGTAGAAACACTGCGGATGTTTGAAGGACTGACAGATATCTATCTGCCGGATTTCAAATATCTGAGCGGAGAACTTGCAGGTACATATTCTCATGCGGCGGATTATCCGCAGGTGGCAAAAGCAGCTCTTGGGGAGATGGTGCGGCAGGTTGGAAGCGCCCGGTTTGAGATCGTGTCCGGGACAATGGCCGGCAAGATTACCAATGAATTATCTGTGGATGTGGCATATGCGGATGGAATGGATCAGACTTTGGATGGAAGCGTGTCTGATACGGACGAATGTATGAGAGACAGTGAATCGGAAAACGGTGTTCTGGAACGAATGCTGCGCGGTGTTGTAGTTCGCCATCTGATTCTTCCGGGACATATCGCGGAATCAAAAAAAGTGATCCGTTATCTCTATGAGACCTACGGGGATCAGATCTATATCAGCATCATGAACCAGTACACACCAATGCCGGGGATAAACGCACGGTATCCGGAACTTGGAAGAAAACTCACACCACAGGAGTACGATGAGGTAGTAGATTACGCCATAGAACTTGGCGTAGAAAACGGATTTATCCAGGACGGGGAGACAGCGGAAGAGAGCTTTATACCGACCTTTGATACTTCTGGGGTGTGAGGTGATTCTTCTGTTAGCAATCAAAGCAACCCTACTGTGTTACCACCGGCTGCTGTGTCGTCGGATCTGCCGGAAGTGCCTGAGCGGGATCCATTGTCTGGGCAGCGGTATCCGGAGTGACTGTGTCAGCAGCACCCGGATCCGGTGTTGCATCTGTGGTTCCATCAGTCGTTGATGCATCGGTGGCCCCGTCAGCGGAAGTATCTGCCTGTGTACCAGCAGTATATTCGGTAATATTTGCGTGAGAGAGTGTCTTGTTGTCAGTCAGATATATAGCAACGCTCAGCTGCTGCTTGGAAGCAGGCACTTCTACTTTCAGTGTGTCGGATTCTCCGTGGGTTGAATATACCATGATGGAATCATAACTGTCAGAAATTTTGTAGAGAATATCAGATTTTGCAATCTGATCACCGGATTCATTTGTAACAACGCAGCGGAGCTCTTTATTTCCGGGGATGGTGCACATCTCAAGTGTTCCGTTCTCGTCGGTAGTTCCTTCAAATACAGTTTCATTTCCATTGGTAATGGTTACGGTTGCATTTGCCAGTTTTTCGCCGGAAGCATCATACCAGCGGGAATATAACTGGAGATTTCCGTCCGTCAGGATTTCTTTTTCTGCGGAGAGTTCGGTACCTGCGCTGACTGTGGCATCTGTGCCCGGCAGTTCGAAGCTGCATCCGTTTAATAAAAATGCACCGCTGATCGTCAGTGCGGAAATAAGTGCAATATATGTTTTCTTTTTCATGTTTTTGATTCCTCTTTTCGTTGTTTGTAATTTCTTAATCAATGTTTTTGTAACTGCCTATAGCATGATACAAAAATGTGAATATTTCAAGAATTTTTTATGAAAAATGCAAAAAAAATGTTTTCGGAAAGCAGGCAGGTCTGTCGTTGACATTTTGCGGTGACCTACCTATAATAATAAAAAGAAACAGGATTGTGGAGGAATTATGAATAGTAAGAGTGTATACAGAAAGAAACGTGTGGGATCTTGTCTGGCACTGTGCCTGATCGGTGCTGTCATGAGCAGTACAATGAGTATTCCGGCATGGGCGGCACCTGCATCGGGAACAGCGAAAGATGATAATACAGTAGTCCGCGATGCCATCAAAGGCACACCGGTGGGATCATTGAATGCCAATCAGGAAGTAAAAGTGAAAAGTGAGAAGAAATCTGAGGATGGATATACCTGGTATCAGATCAGTTTTGACTGGAATGGTGCGCAGACAGAAGGCTGGGTGCGTGGTGATCTGATCACAGATGGAGCATCTGCTGCGGGCAGTACACAGACGGGCAGCACGACAGACCAGGCAGTGGAGGCTGCAGGTTCTGTTACTTCCAATAATTCGGGGAAGACCGATGCACAGAAAACAGATGAATTCAGTATCAATGATCAGAAATACAAAATTGCAGAAAAATTTCCGGAAACTGAGATACCGGAGGGATTTCAGGCAGCAACGATTACATATGCTGAGAAAGAGATTTCTGCTGCACAGATGAAAAACAATGCGGATACTGTGCTGGTATGGCTGGAAAATACAGCTGACAGCGCAGATAAGGGCATGTACCTGCTTGATCGTGAGCGGGGGGAGGCAGTTCCGTTTATCTGCATTGCCGGAAAAGAGGATTCTTTTGTAGTATTGACCGATGTGCCGGAAGCGGAGGAAAAGACGGTTGCAGACTGCTATCATCATACCTTGTGTACGTTTGGAAACGGAAGTATTATGGCATATCAGCTGACACAGGAAGACGAACATGTTTCCAATGACGTGACAGCGACTGATTTTTACTATGTATATGGAATTTCCAGTGAAGGCGAGCGCGGATGGTATGTGTATGATTCTGCTGGTGATACCCTGCAGCGCAGCATGATAAATATGAAATATAATACCGCGCAGGCAGATACCGGCAGCAGTCCGGATGAAACGGAGGATACATCTGTATTTGAGACAGATTCCATGACACGGATGCTGATCGCCGGAGCGGGAGTGATCGCATTACTGCTTCTGATCCTGCTGATCGCCGTTTCCGTACGTTACCGTCGTCTGCGCAGATATCTGGATGGCGAACTTGGCTTTGGTGAAGAGGATGAGGCGTTCCATGAAGAAACGGAAATGCTGCCGTCTCACACGATTGGAGTAGAATTAAAAAGCGGAACCGTAGATATTATGGATTTTGATGCTGCTGTTGAAGAGGCAGACAAAACACAAAAAAACAGTAAGAAAAAAGAAAAGAAACAGCGTCACAGAGGAGGCGAACCGCAGACAGCAGCAGAAATGCCGGAAGAGACAGAAAAATCAGTTGGTTTTACAGACGAAAATGCAGAAGCGAAAGAAGCAGCTGTCGAAAAAACGGTGGAGCAGCCGATGAAAAATCCGGATCTGGAATCCGTAGCGAAGATCAAACGACCACAATCTGAGAAAAAAGAGACAAATCCGGAGACCGAACAGCTGGTTGCAGATCTGAAAAAGCTGATCCGGGAAGTGGAAGTGACGAAAAATGCAGAAGCAGAGCAGGAAGATGCGTTTTTTGATGAAGAAGACGGAGAATTTTATGATGAAGAAGATCCGGAAGAGAAAAAAGACGGAACAAATTCCTGGGATGATATTGAATTTCTGTAAATAAAAGAACAGACTCCTTTTATCGGGAAAGGACCCGGTAAAGGGAGTTTCTTTTGTTGTTGACAGATTTGCAAGTGTGTTATATCATCGTTATAACAGTCTCTTGAAATGAAAAACGATAAAGATAGGCGAATGGTGCAAGATTCTGAAAAGAATAATGGAGGATAGGTTACAAATGACAATAGAGATTGATTTTAACAGTGACGAGGCATTGTATATCCAGCTTCGCAATCAGATTATATACGGCATTGCCACGCAGCAGTATCATGAAGGAGATGCTCTCCCATCGGTACGCCAGCTGGCAGATGAAATCGGCATTAATATGCATACCGTAAATAAAGCGTATAGTGTGTTGCGCCAGGAAGGTCTGCTGCGTCTGGACCGGCGCAGGGGCACCGTCATAGCACTGGATATTGACCGTCTGAAAGCAGAGGAAGAGATGCGGGATGCCCTGCGGGTTATTCTGGCCAGAGGTTTCTGCAAAGGAATTACCAGGGCAGAGGTGCATGAACTGGTGGATGAGATTTTTCATGAATACGAGTAAGAATGCCGAGGGCATTCCTGAATAAAAAGAATTGTGGGAGTACGAAGTACGGAACAATTCGTATGGCATCTTTTGACCCCAACATCATAAAAATAGTAAGCGTAAATTTCGGAGGAAATAGAATGCAATATAAGGGATTTACCAAACAGGCGCGCAAGGCAATGCGTCTGGCAGAAAATCTGGCAGAAAAAGAACAACAGACACAGATGGGCAGTGAGTATCTGCTGGCAGGGCTTTTGCTGGAAGGACATGGAGTAGCATATGAAATCCTGCAGCAGTTATCCGTAAACTGTGAGGATATTCTGGCACTGATCCACGAGATCGCACTGCCAAATGAAGAAGAATTTCCGGCACAGGAGGATTTCCTGACTCCGGAGGGGCATGCGGTTATTGACGGTGCTTATGCGGCAGCAGAGCGGTTTGACTGTGAAGAAGTCGGTACGGAACATCTGCTGTTTTCTGTGATCGAGCATCGCAACAGCGCAGCAGCCAGACTGCTGATGGCAATGAATGTCAACATGGGAAAAGTGTATGCGGAAATCTTGTCTGCCATGGGAAAAGAAGCATTGTATTCCCGGGAGGAAGGAAAACAATTCCGTACCGGAAAGAAATCAGAAAATGCAAAATCAGGTCTGCTTGAGACCTATACTTCAGATCTGACGGAGCGTGCCCGGCAGGGAGAACTGGATCCGCTGATCGGACGCAGTGATGAACTGCAGCGGATGATCCAGATCCTGAGCCGCCGGGGCAAAAATAATCCTTGCCTGATCGGAGAACCCGGTGTGGGAAAAACCGCGATCGTGGAAGGACTGGCAGCACGGGTAGCAGCAGGAGCCGTACCGGAGCATCTGCAGGAAAAGCGGATCCTGACTTTGGATGTATCCGGAATGGTAGCGGGCACGAAATACCGTGGTGAGTTCGAGGAACGGATCAAAGGAATTATGCAGGAAGTGCAGCAGGCAGGCAATATCCTGCTGTTTGTGGATGAACTGCATACGATCATCGGTGCAGGTGGTGCCGAAGGAGCACTGGATGCATCCAACATTATGAAACCGGCATTGTCCCGTGGACTGATCCAGATCATTGGTGCGACTACGATCCAGGAATACCGTAAGCATATCGAAAAAGATGCGGCACTGGAACGAAGATTTCAGCCGGTTACGGTAGAAGAACCGACGCAAGAGCAGGCAGTTGAGATTCTCACAGAGGGAGCGGATATCGCTTCCATGCCAATCGGCTACATGAAGGATGCTGACTGTGAGCTTCAGATCAATGAGGACACAGCAGCGGCTTTAGGACTTGATATGTCAGTGCTGGAGGAAGAATAATGGCAGGAATACTTTCCTCCCTTCAGGGTGCCGTAGGACAGGGCGTGCTTTGGGGGATTATGGTGCTTGGTATTTACATTACCTTCCGCCTGATGGACATCGCGGATCTGACGGTGGACGGAAGCTTCGCTTTAGGCGGCAGCGTCTGCGCGGCTCTGGTAGCCGGCAAAGGCATGAATCCCGTGCTGGCTCTCGTGGTCTGCCTGGCAGCGGGCATGGCGGCCGGAGCAGTGACGGGAATTCTTCACACAGTATTTGAGATTCCGGCCATCCTGGCAGGAATTCTGACTCAGATTTCCCTCTGGTCCATTAACTTGAAGGTAATGGGCAAGAGCAATATGAACCTGGGAAAGGCGGAGACGCCGATTTCCTGGCTGAAGGACAGCTTCGGACTGACTCAGAATCAGGCCATGATTGTCACAGGACTTGTAGTAACAGTCCTTGTGATTGTATTTCTCTACTGGTTCTTTGGAACCGAGCTTGGAAGCGCCATGCGCGCCACTGGAAACAACGAGGACATGATCCGCGCTCTGGGCGGAAATACCAACCGCATTAAGCTGCTGGCTCTGATGCTCAGCAACGGTCTGGTAGGCCTTTCCGGCGGCCTGGTATGCCAGGGCCAGAATTACGCTGATATTCAGATGGGAACAGGCGCGATCGTAATCGGCCTGGCGGCCATTATTATCGGCGA
>OFME01000790.1_pt1 | contig 21580 bp, 25 predicted proteins | sample 1541381 | NCBI WGS metagenome assembly OFME01 (sample SAMN04209243, study PRJEB22552) | human gut metagenome | biome: gut; material: feces | host: Homo sapiens | place: USA: Oklahoma
TTAAATTCATTTGAGTATTTAGTCATAAAAAAACTGCACCTCCAAAAGTTGTTTTGTGTCCAACTTTTGGGGTGCAGTTCATTATTTAAGTTAAAGAATAATATTAATTTTATTTAGCAAGTAGCGCCACCAACTAAATGTTTTTGTGCTTTTAAGTTTTCTTGCTTACGAGATAAGAGGTCATCTGCTAATAATTGTGCTTCTACATTAGCAAAACCTAATCTATCAATTGTATCGGAGAAACGTTCGCCAGTGATACCTTGTTCACGGAATAAAAGAATAGCTTTTTCGACAATGGCTAAAACTTCTTCTTTAGATGTGAAGATTTTGGATAATGGTTGACCTTCTTTTACGCGTTTGCCCCAACGACCGCCGATATAAACGCGATAGCCATCTGTATAAGTATCAAAGCAATGGAATGGGCATTTATTTACGCAAAGACCACAATGATTGCAATGTTTTTCATCAATAGTTATTTTTTTATCTACGACATTTAATGTTTTCATTGGGCATCTATTCATTGGTTGGCAAATTTTACAACCATGACATTTTGCATAATCAATTTGAGGAACGCGTTGACCGATGATACCAATATCATTTAGATTTGGTTTTACACAGTTATTAGGACAGCCCCCAACTGCGATTTTGAATTTATGAGGAAGTTTTACATCTCTATATCCTTTATAGAAACGTTGATGAATTTCTTCAGATAAAGCAAATGTATCAATTAAGCCATATTGGCAAGTAGTACCTTTGCAAGAAACTACAGGGCGAACTTTTGAGCCTGTACCACCTGTTTCAAGTCCTGCATTTTGCATTAGATATTCACGCAATGGTTCAATATTATCATATGGAACGCCTTGAATTTCCACAGTTAATCGAGATGTCATTGTTATTTCGCCACTGCCAAATTTATCTGCTGCTTCAGCTATAACTTTGCTTTCTTGAGCTGTAATTTTACCATTTCTAGTGATTACACGACCATTGAATTTATCTTCTGTATTTTTATCTTGAAGGAAACCTAGAGCTTTTACAGCTTTTATTTCTTCAGGTGTTAATTTAGATGTAGTTTTTACTTTTACATCATTGAAGAAAAGACCACCTTCAAGGGAAAGTGTATTTGTATAACCTAAATGTCTTAAGCGATTTTGTAAGAAATATGCACGTTTACCTTTAGCACATACTAAAAGAAGTTTTTCGTCTTTGCTGATACCTTCTATAGGTGCATTTACTTTTGCCAAATCTACATATTTAGCACCACGAATACTAGGAGCTAAACCAGCATCAATTACACGATAATCTTTTGCTTTGCCAGCTAGATATTCAGCAGGAGTGATACTGATTAATTTATTGCTTAATTTATTTTGCATAATATGAATTGTTTGTACAAATGGATGAATAGCTGTGGAGAATGGAGGAGCATAACAGAAATCCATGCATTCGCATTGTTTAATAGTAGCATCTAAGGAAATAGCTGTTACAGCGATATCCACCATTTTGTCTACAGCACCGCTTCCAAGTGCTTGGAAACCTAAGATTTTATGTGTGGATTTATCTACGATTAATTTGGTGATGAAAGAGCTTGCATCTGGATAATAATGAGCTTTATCATCAACGACTGCCATTACAGTTTCTACATCGTAACCAGCATCACGAGCAACTTTTTCACTAAGACCTGTTCTTGCACAGTTTAGTTCTGGAAGTTTTACAATACCTGTGCCTAATACGCCAGGATAATTTTTAGGTGTATTATTTAAAATTTGAGCTAAGAGTCTGCCTTCTAAGTTGGCACTAGAACCCATTGGAGACCATTGAGCAGAATGTGTCATTCTGTTGGAAACCATAGCACAATCGCCAATAGCGTAGATATCAGGTAAATTTGTTTGTAATTGTTCATTTACAAGAATAGTTCCTTTGAACATTTCCATACCTGTATCATTTAAAAAGGCAGTATTTGGTCTAATTCCAACAGATAAGATTACTAAATCTGCACTTAATTCACCAGCGGAGGTTTTGAGTGCAGAAACTTTATCATCACCTAAAACTTCTTGAGCAGCAACGCCAGTTAATACGCGAATACCATGTTTTTGTAAATGTTTTTGTACATAACTAGCAATTTCTGGGTCAATAACATTAGGCATGATTTGCGGAGCAAAATCGATAACTGTTACATCAACTTTTTGAGCTAGAAGATTTTCAGCAACTTCAAGACCGATAAAGCCACCACCAACAATAACAGCTTTTTTTACTTGATTATTAGTAACATAATCTCTTATATTTACAGCGTCATTAGGAAGGCGCAAAGAAAATACACCTTGTTTTTTTACACCTTCAATAGGTGGAGTGATAGGTGAAGCACCAGTAGCAATAATTAATTTATCATAAGCATAAGAAGCTTCTTCATTAGTGATTAAATTTTTAGCAATAACAGTATGATTATTATTATCCACAGTAATAGCTTCTACATTAGTTAAGACGCTTACACCTGTCATAGCAGCATATTTTTGTGGAGTATTAACAATTAGACTAGAGCGGTCTTTGATAAATCCTCCGATATAATATGGCAAACCGCAACCAGCATAAGAAATATCACCATCTTTAGCAATGATTGTGATATCTAAATCACGATTTTCTCGTTTTAATTTTGCAGCAGCTTTCGTTCCGGCTGCAACACCGCCGATAATTAGTATTTTCATAAGCGGATACCTCCAATAGAATATATACAATTTATTCTAAAATGTAGATAGATTAAATTATATTTATTTTAGCACTTATATAAGTAAAAGTATATGAAATTATTTTAAAATTTATAAAATTTTTGTTAAAAGTAGAAGGCATAAATATTATGCCTTTATGGAGAGTAAGCATTTTTATTTGATTTTGGTGATGAATTGTTCAGGTATATAATTTAATAGACGACTAGGTCTACCTGAACTAGAGAGAAATAAAGCGTTTTTGGCACGAGTGATGGCTACATAGAAAAGACGTTTTTCTTCTTCAGTAATAGAGCCATTGCGTGTGCTGAAATATGATGGAAAAATGTCATCATTCATGCCAGCTAAAAATTCATAATCAAATTCTAAGCCTTTGGCTTGATGAATAGTTATAATAGGGATTTTAGGATGAGAAGAAGTAAGAGCATCTAAATCTGTATTAGATAAACTAGCATATTGTAATAATTCTTTGATGCCATTTGTTCCTCGATGTGAGTTGAGCTCTGCTTTGGCTAATCTAAATAAATTGCGAATATTTTCTAAGCGAACAGCTCCATCTTGAGTTGCATTGGCTTTATAGATATTTACTAAATCGAATTCTTTAACGATTTGAGTGATTAGATTTTCTAAAAGTAGATTGTCGTTTAAAATACTATGCAGTTTTTGGAAAATTTGAGCTACATGAATGAATTTATTTTTTTGTTTATTGATTAATTCACTGCGTTTTTTAGCTGTAGGAATAATTTTATCTTCGAGCAATTTGTGCAATAATTCCCCTGTAGCAAAAACATCATCTAGAGAATTATGGTTTGATTTTGTTTCAAATTGAAAATGATTACTCAGAAATTCAAGTTTATGATTAGGCAGATTAGGATAAAAACGACGAACTAAATCTAAGGTATCAAAATTTATATTAGAGAAATCTACAGGTTTTAAGTTATGTTTTAATAGATTTTGATTGAGAATATCCATATCATAACCGCGAATATTATGACCTGTGATGATGGCATCTTGGATAAATTGACAAAATTCTTGAAGAACAAGTTTAGGATTTTCGCCATGAGTTTGTAAATATTCATCAGAAATATGATGTACTTTTTCAGAGTCGCCAACAGGTTTATCTGATTTTAGATAGCGATTGAATTCAGCTATTTTTTTCCCTTTGCGAATTTTGATTGCGGATAATTGAATAATATTGTCTGCAAAAATATCTGTCCCCGTACCTTCAATATCAAAAACTATGATGTCCTTGGATAAATAAGCTGAAATCAAGTCAGAAAAAGGTTCGTAGTTTGGATTTTGGAAGTTTGCATTGATAAAGTCAGATAGACGCAATCCATTTTGAAGATATTCAGCAGAAGATATTTGTTTGATAGTGCGAATACCAATATTAGGGATTAAATTTATTAATATTCGTTGTAGGCTAAGATAATCATTAGGATTAATGAGATATTTCATAATGGATAGAACATCTTTTATTTCTTGACGTTTGAAAAAGCGGATATTATCTATTTGAATGAAATTGATGGGAGCTTCTTGATTTTTTTGATTATAAATATTGGCTAGATAATTTAGATGTAATGTTAAGTTTTGTAGATAATTGTTTTGACGAACTAAAATAGCTATTTGTGTAGGTGTTTTTACTAGAGGTAATAAATTTACGATATTTTGAAAAATCCATTGGGCTTCGTTAGCTAGGGAGTTTGCTTGTTTTAATTCTATTTTATGACCAAGTTCACTGCTTTTTGAAAGTAGATTTTTGGCATAGGAATGAAGGATAGTTTCTTTGCAAAAAAGATTTATCAATGTGTTATATGCCATTTCTAAAAGTAATTTTGTAGAGCGATAATTTTCATTGAAATTAATAATTAAGGGGTTATATTTTTCAGTGAAGGCAGTTAAGATTTTTTGAGGATTAGAGCCACGCCATTCATAAATAGTTTGAAATTCATCACCACAGAGCATGATATTATTAGCAGGAAAGAGATTTTCGAGCATAGTATATTCAAAAGAACTAGTGTCTTGCATTTCATCAATCATGATATATTTGTAGCGTTTTCGCCATGATGAGCATATATTTTCGTCTTGAAATAAACGATAAGCATTGGCGATTAAATCTTTGTAATCTAAACCGTGCATTTGTTGTAAAGCCAATTCATAGTTGATGATTATATTTAAACCATCAAATTGAAAAAATTTCGTTAAATTATCACTTTGTTGTTGATTGAATGTTTTGTTGAACTTCAAATGCTGATGATAAATAGTAGTATAATCGGCTTCAATATCTTCAGTATAGATATGTTTTAAAGCTCGTTCTTGCTTTAATTGCTCAATGCAATTTACGATATATTGAATATCTAAGGCTCTAGCTTTAGGAAAATTGGCGATAGTTTGTCTGATTAGCGTCTTTTGGTCTTCATCATCAAAGATGACAAATTCTTTAAATATTGTTTGTGCTTTTTTGGCGGTAGTGGTAATCACTTGATAAGCAAAGCCATGAATGGTGCGAATGGTGATTTTATTTGCTGTTTCAAAATCTAATTGCGAAGTGATGCGATTTTTTAATTCTCGACAAGCTTTATTAGTGAAAGTTAAGCAGAGAATTTCATCAGCATTGGCACGATTTTTATTTAAAATATTAGCTACACGATAAGAAAGTACATTTGTCTTGCCTGTGCCAGCTCCTGCACTTAAGAGTATATTTTGATTTAATTCATTGATTACTTGTTGTTGTTTTTTATTGAAAGTAATAGACATGATAGACTCCTGATAAATTTATGTATATTTGTAGTTTAACATAAATAAAACCCCTTAGCATAATAATACTAAGAGGTTTTTAATTACATAGTTAAATTTCTATAATATGAAGTGATAAAGATACTAAATCCAATGATACCGGAAATAGAACCTATATACCAATAATATTTTATTTTACTAAGTGTAGTCAATGAAGATAATAAAATACCTATTTGCAAAAAGATTAAAGCATTACCAAAGTTAGTAGAAATCTCTTTTGTCAATAAATGACGTTGTTCTGCTTCTTGAGCTTTAGCTGTTAAAGTGATTTCTTCTTGCTTATATTGAGCAATTTCTTGTTCATAGATAGCTTTTTTAGCTAAAAGTTCAGTTTTTAAAGCATTATCTGTATCTTTGAGTTTGGCAAGTTCAATTTCAATAGTATAAAGTTCAGTTTCTAAAGTTGTTTTCTTAATCGTTTTTGCTTGATAGTTTGACCAGTGGTTAAAAGCTTCATTTTGAGTAGTTACTACCTGGTTGCCTAGACTTGCAGCTTTGAAAGAAGCTAGTGTGCCAACAACGGCTAAAATCAAGGTTGTAATTGCTACTAATAATTTTAAAGTTTTTGACCATGGCTTGTGGATAACTTCTTGTTTATATTCTGTTATAAAGTTATCATCTTCATCATTTAAATTAGTTTGTTGTTTCCTATCGGGGTCCATAAATCATCTCTTTCTTTTGTTTATAAATTTAATACATAGTTAATTATAACTTAAAACGATAAGAAATAGCAATGTTTTTATTTGTTTATAATTTAATTTTAATTTATTCACTTAATAATTTTTTTTCGGCAGGAATAATGATTTCTTCATAACGGTCTACTTTTTTATTTAAGCGCTCAATAACTAAATTCATGGTATCAATTTGTTTCTGGAGACGATCACGTTGTTCTACTAAAATAGCTTTGCGAGCTTCTGCTGTGTTTTCTTGATAAAAGAGGTGAACATAATCAATCAATGCTTCGATTTGAACGCCAGCAGAACGCATACATTTTATGAATTCAATCCAATTACATGATTCTTGGTCAAAATCACGAATACCATTTGGTTTGCGTGGTACAGGTGGAATTAAACCAATACGTTCATAATAACGAATAGTATCGGGGCTGAGATCGTATTTTTGACTTACTTCTTTAATAGTCATATTATCACGTCCTTGTTAAGTTTTATACTTAAGAATATAATAGCATTTGAAGTAAACTCTAAGTCAATAATTTTTACCTTGAAAGGAAGTTTTTTATGTATCAAAAAGAAGAAATTATTAATTTGTGGTTTAAAATGTGGATTTATAAAAAAGATTTAGGAATGGAGAATATTTTTTCACAAAATATAAAATATATAGAGAGCTATGGTGTAAAGTATGAGAATTTATTAGAAGTAAAACGTTGGTTTCATGAATGGAATAAAAAGAATACGGTATTATCATGGGAGATAAAAGATTTTTGGCATAAAGATAATAAAACAATGGTTGTTTGGCATTTTAAGTGTCTTTTTGAAGGTAAAGTTGATGAATTTGAGGGAAATAGTATTATTTATTGGAATGAAAATTTTAAGATAGATTTTTTAAAAGAATTTGCTTGTAAATTACCACAGATAAATCCATATAGGTAAATAATAAAATTTACAGAATTTATTTAGTGGAATAATAAAAGAATTAAGCCCCCGATTGTTGGCATAGCGACAATGGCAAATTTTAAGATTGGTTTTGGTGCTAGATGTGTAAATTTTGAACCAATAAAAGCACCTATCATTAATCCGAATACTGTTTGTAGAAAAATAGTGAAATCTAAATTTCCAGAAGTGAGATAGCCTAGACCACCAGAAGCAGAAATAGGAAGAATAATCAACATACATGTTCCGATGGATTTTAAAAGTGGAACACCGAATATAATTAATAAACTAATTTGAATAAAAGCAGCAGCTCCTATGCCAAAAGCACCAGATAAAAAGCCATTAATACAACCGACTAATATACCATAGATATAAAATTTTTTGCCAGCTAATGATGTAGTTGGAACTTTTAAATATTTATTTAATAAATCATTATGATATACTTTTATATACAAAATTAGAGCTGATAGAATAATCATCAAAGCAGTAAAAATACTTAAAATATTTTCGGGTATGAATGTGGAAAATTTAGCACCAACAAAAGCTCCAATTACACCGCCTAAACCAATGATTAGACCAGTTTTTAGTTCTACTTCATTTTCACGTAAATGGCTTACAACACCAGATATCATAGTAAAAACCATAGAAGATAAGGCAACACCTAATGCTATATGAATAGGAATGTTAAAACCAACTGTAAGTAATGTAATAGTAACACCAGCGCCACCTGCTCCAACAAAACCAATTAATGTACCTAGCAATAACATAGATAAAAATATCATAAAAAATTCACCTCGAATTTTAATTTTTTATTATAGATTTTATTATAAAAAATAATAGTGATAGTGTAAAAGAAAAAGCCTAGTGAATTTTCACTAGGCTTAATTTGTTTATTTAATTTTGTTTAATATGAGATGTTAAATTACATCATACCAGGCATTCCGCCGCCCATACCAGCACCAGCCATAGCAGCAGGATCAGCTTTTTCTGGTTTATCAGCAACGATTGTTTCAGTTGTGAGAACCATAGCAGCGATACTTGCAGCATTTTGTAATGCGCTACGAGTAACTTTTGCAGGGTCAACGATACCAGCAGCAATCATATCCATGTATTCGCCAACTAAAGCATTGTAACCAACGCCTACACCAGCGGATTTTACATGTTCAACAACTACAGAACCTTCAAGACCAGCATTGTTTGCGATCTGACGAACTGGTTCTTCAATAGCACGTTTTACGATTTCAACACCAGTTTTTACATCGCCTTCAGCTTCAATGTTTTCAAGAGCAGGTTGAATATCGATGAAAGTAGTACCACCACCAGCAACGATACCTTCTTCAACAGCAGCACGAGTAGCATTTAAAGCATCTTCGATACGGAGTTTTTTATCTTTCATTTCAACTTCTGTAGCAGCACCGATTTCAATTACAGCTACGCCACCAGATAATTTAGCAAGACGTTCTTGTAATTTTTCTTTATCGAAATCGGAAGAAGTTTCAGCGATTTGTTTTTTGATGATTTCAGCACGAGCTGCGATTTCAGCTTTATCACCAAAACCGTCAACAATTGTAGTTTCTTCTTTGGAAGCACGTACTTGACGAGCACGACCGAGGTCTTCAAGTTCTACGCTATCAAGTTTACGACCAAGTTCTTCACTGATTACATTACCACCAGTTAAGATAGCGATATCTTCGAGCATAGCTTTACGACGATCACCAAAACCAGGAGCTTTAACAGCAAGAGCTTTGAATGTACCACGAAGTTTGTTAACTACGATAGTAGCAAGAGCTTCACCGTCGATATCTTCAGCGATGATAACGAGTTCTTTACCTTGTTTTACAACTTTTTCAAGGATTGGGAGAATGTCTGCGATTGCAGAGATTTTGCGGTCAGTGATAAGAATGAAAGGATCATCCATAACAGCTTCCATTTTATCTGTATCAGTAACCATGTATGGAGAAATGTATCCACGGTCAAATTGCATACCTTCTACAACGGAAAGGTTAGTTTGCATACCTTTGGATTCTTCAACAGTGATAACACCGTCTTTACCAACTTTTTCCATAGCGTCAGCGATTAATGCACCAGTTTCTTCATCAGCGGAAGATACGGAAGCAACTTGAGCGATAGCTTCTTTACCTTCAACTTTTCGAGCTTTTGCTTTGATTTCTTCAACTAATGCAGCAACAGCTTTTTCAATACCTTTTTTGAGAACCATTGGGTTTGCACCAGCAGCTACGTTTCTCATACCTTCACGAATCATAGCTTGAGCAAGTAATGTAGCAGTAGTTGTACCGTCACCAGCGATGTCGTTAGTTTTTGTAGCAACTTCTTTTACAAGCTGAGCGCCCATATTTTCGAATGGATCTTCAAGTTCAATGTCACGAGCGATAGTAACACCATCGTTAGTGATAGTTGGAGCACCGAATTTTTTATCTAAAACAACGTTTCTGCCTTTTGGGCCAAGTGTAACTTTAACAGCGTTAGCGAGTGCATCAACGCCTCTACCAAGAGCTTGACGAGCTTCTTCGCCAAATAATACTTGTTTAGCCATTTATAAAGAACCTCCTAGGATTATACATTAAAATTGTAATTAATTAGTTTCTGTTAATTATTCAACAACAGCTAAGATATCGCTATCTCTAACGATTAAATAATCAGTACCATCGAATTTTACATCAGTACCAGCATATTTAGAGAAGATTACTTTGTCGCCTACTTTTACATCAAGAGCAACTTTTTTGCCTTCTACATATTTGCCGTCACTTACTGCAACAACAGTACCTTCTTGTGGTTTTTCTTTTGCTGTATCTGGTAAAACGATACCACTTGCAGTTTTAATATCGCCTTCAGAAACTTTAATAACAACTCTGTCGCCTAATGGCTTAATCATTGTATATTCCTCCTATGCGTAAATAGATTTTATAACTAAGTTAATTTATAGTTGTTAGCACTCTTTATAAGTGAGTGCTAACTCACAATTCTTATAATAAACAATTTTACAGAAAAAATCAATAGGCAGAAGAAAAATTTTTGATTTTTTGTCTTTTACAATGTAAATTTAGGTGCTTTTAAAGCCTTTTGACATCAATAATTATACCTAGTTATTTTTTTTTATAAAAATAACTAGGTATAATTTTGTATAATAGCAAATAAAATTATTAATCAAGATGTCAGCAAGATGTCAATTATTCATTGAATTTGCTTTCTTATCTAAAAATCCTACAATCTCTTTTTGCATTTTTAATGTATTATGTGCATAGGTTGTTAGTGTAAAACTAGCTGTAGCATGTCCTAGTCTAGCTTGAATAGCTTTTATTGGTAAATTGGCTTCAACTAAATAGGTTGCATGTGTATGTCTAAATGAATGGAATGTTATATTGGATTTTATTTCAGCTAAAGTTTTTATTTTATTGAAAATAAAAGTTATAGTCATTGGCGTTAACATTTTTTTATAATTTTTATCCTTTAATGATGTAAATATAAAATCGTTTTCCGTTAATTTATCACCATGTTTCAGATAACGTTTTTTTTGTATTAATAATTGTTGTTTTAGAATATTTATTACATTTTTAGATACTAATATTTCACGTGTGCTATTTTCTGTTTTTGGTGTACTTATTAAATTTCCTTTTTCAACTATTTTAATAGCATTTACTATTTTTATTGTATTAGCATCCCAATCTATATTTTTCCATTTTAGAGCAGAAATTTCACCACGTCGTATACCTGTATAATAAGCTAGAATAAATAAATTTCTAATAGGGAGTTCTGCATATTGTAATAATTTTTTAAATTCGTAGTCGCTTATAATATGTTTTTCTTTAGCTTTATATTTAGGAGGATTTACTGCAATACAAGGATTTTTTTTAATTAAATCATCTTTGTAAGCTTGTCCAAGTATAGCTTTTATTAAAACATATGTGTATTGTTTAGTTCTAGAACCATTTATATTTCGTAATACATTTCTAATAGTTGCTGGTGTTATTTTATTTAGGTTAATATTATTTAAATTTGGTAAAATATATTTGTTTATCAAATATACATAATTATAATAAGTGCTAGGAGCTATTTCTTCTTTTCTTATTTTTAACCATTCATCAAGCCATAAATTAAAAGTTATGTTATCAAAAGAAGTGTTATTATTTCTTTTAACACGTTCTTTTTCCCTAATTAATTCAGCTTCAGTATATCCATATACATATATACGTTTTTTTTCATTAGTTAAAGGGTCAGTTATCGTTACGGAAGATTGATATCGTCCATCTTTACGTTTTTTCATAGATTATCACAACCTTCTTGATGATTTGATTTATTAGAAAATAAAGGGATTATTAATTAAAGTTACAAATTTAATTTAACCACTTAATCCTCATATGAAGAATAAATAAATTGTTTTATAATTGGAAATATTAATTAAAGTAAATGAAGTATTAGGCTATTTTATTGTATTAGTGCTATTAAAATAATATTATCTATAATACTAAAAATATTGATGTTTTTTATTAATTATGTCATAATATAAGTGTAAGGAGGGTTTGATTATGCAATTTTTAGATTGGTTTAACGATGAGGCTCAAGAACGAGCTGCTGAAATAAATAAAAGTTTATATGGTAATAGCGACAAAAGTAATGAGGAAGAAGATTGCTGATTTTTAATTAGGAGACGTACATATTTATTGACGTCTCCTTTTTGGTTGCTCTCTTTGAGTTATTTTTTCTAAGTCTTGTATTCTTTTTTTATCACGTTTTGTACTTTCATCTTTCCATTTAAGATATAAAGATATAGTGTGTGTGTAGAATTCATGTCCTATATTTCTATTTTGATTACAAATAAAAAGATAACAACCAATAATACAATGTATATATGTCTGATGTAAAGACATATATACATTTTCAGGTATAGCTAATCCACTACAAAAATACATTGCAAAATATTCGATATTATTAATAACATATGTTATTTTATTCATGATGATAAATCGTTTTTCTTTTAAAAAAGTCATTTTATCTTCTGGTGTAAAATTATAAGATTTCCATTCTTTTTTTATTTCTAATGTAGTTTTTCCAGTTGAAAATGCTTCAAATGATAGAATACATTCTTCAGGAAGATTGTTTATTTCTTTTTGATACCGTTCTATAATATCTTCACCAAATATTTTTTTAGCTTCTATTGCTGTAAAATCCTTAAATTTATCAGCATTATTATAAAAATTTTCATCTATCTTTTTATTTATATATGGAAAAATAAATTCAATGCATGCTAAGTTAGGTATAATATTATCAGCATAATATTTAGCCATTTTATATGAAGTATCAAATTCTTCTCTCTCTCGCTTGCTTTTATAATCTTTAACAAAAATTTCAGCTTGATAAATAACAAATATTACAGAAGTAATAACTGCACAAAATGATAATGTTTCTAATGATTTGTTGTAATAAATTAAAAAATCTGTAGGATGTTTATATATTGAAATGATTATAGTATATAGAACAAATAAAAAGATAATAATACACGCAAAAACAATAATTTTATTTTTCAAAATAAATAAGACCTCCAAAGATTAGAATTAGAATCACTATGATTTTTATTTATGGTGACTTTTATACTTATTTCTAAACATATTAATTATGTGTTTTTCATTTATTAGTAACCTTTTAATCATTAAATTAATGAGGTTTTTTGACTGTTTAAATAAGTTATGATAATTTATTATTAAATTTTGTTCATCTTCTTTTATTAATTGATTTTAATTTATAAAAGCACTAGATATTCTAGTGCTTTATTTTTTATTCAGTAGCTTCTTCAATGAAACGTTTAGCAGATTCAATTAATTCATTTTCGTAGTTAAATATATCATTAATATTTGATATTGGACATTTTTTACCGCTACCAGTACCATCAGGTAAAATTAAATATTTTGTAGATGTTTCTACTCTTAATCGACAAATCCATTTATAATTCTTATTATCACAGAGAATACCAAAATAACTTGCAGTATCACGATAAAAAATTCTATTAACATCTAGAGTTTTATGCAATATAGCTTTTACAATAGCAAAACCATCTAATTCTTCTTGTGTTGTTGTAATTTTAGGTTTGTTATCTTCTGCAGTTTCTGTAGTAGATTCTATATTTTCATCAGTACTTAAAGAAGTAGATGAAATATCTACTTTAGTTGTATTATCATTATTAGCTTTATTTAATGCAGCATTTAATCTATCACTCATTAAGTCATTTACAAATTGATTAAATGATTTTTTTATAACAGGTTTAAATTTATCAAGTATGGTTTGTGTCTTTCTGCCATCATAAATTTCATTTAATATATAATTTATGAAATTATCTTCAGGTTCATTTAATTGTCTTTTTAATAAAAGCTTTATTTGGTTTGTGTATTTTAAATCTTCTGCTGCACTAAATACAGCATCTACATCAAAATTAGCTTTATGGAATTTTTTTAATTCATTGATATCTTGTTCTTTTATTTGAGTGATATTAAATTCAAAAAATGGTTTTTCGTCCATTTTATTTGGTTCATCTAAATCTGTAAAAAAGCGATATTCTACACCATTAGTTAATATACCAAATTTTGCTTTTGTTGTAGTAAAATATCGAAATAGTTGATTACCATGCTTGTCTAATGGTTCACCACACCATTTGGCTTCCACTAATATAGTTGGTTCTCCATCTGTTAAAATAGCATAATCTACTTTTTCACCTTTTTTTATACCTACATCAGCAACATATTCTGGTACAAATTCCATAGGATTAAATACATCATATCCTAAAGCTTGGAATAAAGGCATAATTAAAGACATTTTTGTAGCTTCTTCTGTTTGAATTTGTTCTTTTATTTGTTCTACTCGTTTTGATAAAAGTTTAATTTGGTCGATAAAATCCATAAACTCATCTCCTATGTAAATATTAATTTATAAAAATAAAGTTTATAACTATGAGTATATATAATAATTATTTTTTATGTCCTAATTCTAGAAAGTGGATAATGTATTGTTTATCAATATCACTAGAATAGGACATCAATTCGTCACTAAATGCATTAGCTTCGTTTTCTTTACGTGTGTTTTGGAAAAATGTTCTACCAGCAATATTATAACTGGAGTAACCTTTATGGCATAAAAAATGTCCTAGTTCGTGGCATAAAACAGCTTTTTTCTGCCATTCGTTTAAGTTTTCATCAATAAAAATATATTTGCGTCTTAAAATGCGTCGCCACATTCCATTTATTTTATATGGCATATCACAAAATACTATTTCAAATTTTAGCTCTCTAGCAATATAGTATGGGTCTGATGTGCCATATTTTTTTACTAGATTTTTGGCACGCAATTTTAGATTTAACATAAAAATCACTTCTTACGTTTATTTTTTTCTTTTGCGTCCCAAAAGGCAGCTTCGATTATACGTTTTAGTTTTTCCTTATCTTCTGGTGTTACTAATACACCATTTAGAGTATATTCTTCTTTTTCTAATAATTTAATTAAATCTTTTGGTTTATTTTTTTCTTTATTAGTAATTGTTTCAGGGGAAGGAATTTTATTTTGCATATCATTTTCAAAGAAAAATCCTCCACTAACATTGAAAAATGAAGATAGTTTATCAATACTCTTTTTTCGTGGATTTGTTATAGAACGTTCCCAAGCATCAATAGCTTGTTGTGTTACACCTAAGCTGTCAGCTAATTCTTTTTGAGATAATTTTCTTTGTTCTCGTAATTGTTTTATTTTTTTTCCTATAGACATACAATTCCTCCTTGTTATAAATTATACAATTTTTATTTGTATTTTTAAATATACAAAAATAAATTGTTAAAAAATGATTGACAACAAATTTAATTTGTTTTATAATAAACACATAATAACAAAAGAAAATTGTTGAAAGGAGTGAAATAATGAGAAAATATCTAATTAAATATAGAGGAAAACGTACTCAAAAAGAAATGGCTAAAAAATATAATGTTACTCAACAAACTTGGTGTAATTGGGAACAAGGTAAAAGTTGTCCTAGAATTCCTATTATGAAAAAGATTGAAAAAGATAGTGGATATTCTATAAAATCTCTATTTTTTTAGCTATTATAACAATTTAAATTTGTTAAGTTCTAGCGTGTAGCACTGACCCAGCAATAAAAAATCTAATGGCAAAAATTACTTTCCCCTAAAAAGTAAATAATATTCTTGGGTGCGTGGTACACGCTAGAAAAAAGAAAGGAAAAATAAATATGTTAAGTAAAAATTTTAAGAGTAATAAATATTATGAAGTAACTCGTTACTGGTTAAAGTATGGAAATGAAGAAGATGCTTTGGAAAATACTATAACTGTATGGGACTCTTTAGAAAAAGCAAAAGCCTATATTGAAAGATATAATAAAGGACTTAAATTTGAGTCAGCAACAGTTGAAGAAATTGTAGTAAATAAAGTAATTACTATGGAAGATTATAAGAAAAATAATTTTGAAATTGTTTCTTATCAAGAAGTTTATAGTGAAGATTATGATGGAAACTATGATGAAACACCTGGAAAAATTTATTACTTAAATGGTGAAAAAATAAGTGATATAAAAAAAGAAATTATCAAAGAAGAAGTTTATAAAATTTTTCAAGTAAATGAAGGTACTGCATGGTGCATAGAAGCAAAAACTTTAACAGAAGCTAAAGAAATTGCTAAGAAATATAAAGGTAATATTGTTATAAAAAAAGGGCCTAAGATTGTGGCTGAATTTAATAATATTGATGATGAAAAAGAATATAAGATTTATTTTGGTAATGATAGAACATTTGGTGTTCAGACTGTAGGCTTACAGTCAGCTTTAGAGTTAGGACAATCTTATGCAAAATACCATGCAGGAGAAAAGATAACAGTAATAGACGAAGATAAAAATATAATACAAGAGTTCTTTGAAGAAAAGAAAGAACCTGTAAAAAGTAATATTAAAGCTAAAACAAATTTAAAATCTAGGTATTTAACTAAAAAAGAGTGGGATAATTCACATAAATATTTTACATCTTGGGCTAATATTGGAGATGTTGTTGATGAAGAAACAGTGCAACATTTTAGGGACTGTGTTTCTCCAATAGCTTATGACGCAATGTATTTACAATGTGGTGAACCATATACACATGAATTTAATCCCAAAACAAGAAAATGGGAACCAGCATTTATAACTTTTGCTAGAGAGCTTGGCTCATGGGTATATAAAGGAATTTGTTTTTATAGAGAATATGAGGACGTGGGTTAATTATGGAATTAGAAATAAATATACCTATATGGAGAAAAATTCTTTTAACTCCAAATGAGGCGACTGAGTTATTTGGATTACCTGTTCAATTTTTTAGAATAGCAGGAGCTTTAACAAAAAGCGGTCAATATGACTTGCCTTGTTGTTGGATAGGTTCACATTTAAAAATCAATAGACCTAAATTAGAAAAGTGGTTAGAAGATAAGTCAGATGGTATAACAGATTTTAAAACATCACATTTACTAGAGAAGATAAAAGAAAATACGCCCCGTAGAGGACGTAAAAGAAAAGAACGATAAAGGAAGATGATTTTTATGGACGATTTATATATGAAGTTAATTTCAACACCTAAAATGCTTTTAACAGTAGAAGAAGCGTCAAATTTTTTTGGATTGCCTACTAATATTTTTGAAAATTTAATATTACTTACACGTAAGGGATTATGTGATTTTCCGTGTATGCGGATAAATAATAATTATAAAATAAATAGAGTTATGTTTATAAGATGGTTAGTAAAAAAACATTCAAGGGATTTAGTAGAAGAATTATTGAAAAATAACTATTAAAAATATTTCTAAATATATTATCTCATGAAATAGAGGTCTAATAGTATGATAAAAGATTTCGGGTTACTACTTATAAAAGCACGAAAAAGTGCAGGTTATACACAAGAACAAGCAAGTGAATTATTAGATATAAGTGTTAGAACATTGGCAAAATACGAAGCTAATCAAATAAAACCAACTATAGATAAAATGAATGATATTGTTGAGATTTATGGCAATGAATATATAGGATATCAGTATTTATTGACTTTTAGACTAGGACAAAAATTATTTGCACCTATTGAAAATAAAAGTTTTTCAGAAACTGTTTTAAGTTTTATAGCTAATATAAAGAAATCTAATAAATGTATAGATGATTTAATTGAAATTGGTGCTGATGGAAAAATAGATAAAAAAGAACAGCCTAAATATAAACAAATATTGAATACATTTAGGCTGATGACAAAAGATATTTTGATATTAAAGTTTTGTAAAAATAAAAAAGCTGAACCATTTAATAAACAGTCCAGCATATGACAATTAAATTCTTTGTAAAAATATTATAGCACAAACACGATAAAAATTAAAGAATAAGAGAAATCAAAAAGGTCGGTTCGTAGTGCTTAGTTTAGAAAAAATTGGTGCGTAGCAAGCCATAGCAGAAAGGTTATTAACATAACAAAAATAAAAAAGAAAATGGCAAATCTTTAACGATAATCTTCTTAACAAAATTATTATGGCAGGGAGGTTTGCAAGTGATTTCTGCTATGGTGCTTGGTACGCACCAGTAAGAAAGAGAGGTGAGAATATATAGAATTACCAATTAGAAAACTTATATATCGTGGTGTATTTAAAAAATAAGAGAATAGAAAATGGTGCGATACAAATTTAATAGTTGTTCAAGGAAAATCAAAGGTGATTTAGTATGAAAGTTGGCGGTGCGGTAAAAAATTGAATAAAGGGCAGGTGCATATATTGCATTTGATATGCGGTCTTGCTGTTCCAGTATGTGCTGATGACCGTCAATGTTATGCATTTATTCAAAGAATAAAAGGAGAAGAAAAAAATGAGAATACGTACTGTAAAAAATAATCGAGGCAAGAAAACAAATTTATTTCCATGCAAAGCCAAAGATGTTCTTAAAAACTTATTAGAAATAAATAGTTTATTACTAAAAGAAGGTTATAGCAAAGATTGGCATTATAAAGCTAATGGAGAAGTATTTCCATTTTAAGAGGTGTATACAATGGATAGATTAACAATAAAAGAAGCAATTTCGTTTTGTAAACAAGGTAAAGAGGTAATATTACGTAATGATGATTATGAGGACTTAGTTTTAGTAGATTATGAAGATGGATATTTAAAAGATATTGCAGGTGATTATATAAATCCTTATAAAGATTTATTAAAAGGTGATTATTTTATAAAAAAAGTTGCTTGAAAGACAACAGGTCAAACAAGCAACCACATAAAAAAATATTTGCAATTTAAGTATAACAGAGGAAAGAAAAATGGTCAAAAAAATTGTATTTCCTAAAATTAATAATTTTACTTCTGAAGAAGTTAAACAAAAATTTTTAGAAATTCTAAAAAGTATTAAGTTAAATATCAAATATGTAAGATTAGTAAATATTAGAGAATCATTAACAGGTTTAAGATTTTATATAAAAACTAAAAACTTTTTTGCTATTGGTGAGTATGATTGTATTGCTAATATCACAATGGCTAGTAGACAAAGAATAAATACTAAAAACTATATAAGCTTTTTATATAAAAGAAATGATTTAGTAAATAAATTGTCATATTTTGTAAAGGTGGAATAAAAATGATTAAAAAAGCAAGTGAAATTATAAATACTGATAAGAAAATTAGATTGTTAATTGCAGGATATCCAGGTATAGGGAAAACAACTCTTGCTTTGTCTGCACCTAAACCACTATTGATTGATGTTGATAGAGGAACTGACAGGGTAGAAGCAAGATACAGAACAGATTTTATTCAACCTGATACTTATGAAGAATTGTTGGAGGACTTGGTACCACTTAATTTAATTGATTATGAAACTCTTGTAATAGATACAGGCGGACAACTTATTAAATTGATGTCGGCATATGTAATAAAACAAAACGCTAAAAATGGTCAAAGAGATGGTTCTCTTAGTTTAAAAGGATATGGAGCTGTTGGTAGAGAGTTTGCAAGATTTATAGATTATTGTTATTACCAATTAAATAAACATGTAGTAATAGTATTTCATGCTAAAGAAGAAAAAGATGGAGATAATACTCGTCTTAGAATTTTAGTAGAAGGACAAACAAAGGATAATGTATGGCAACCAATGGATTTAGGTGGGTTCATGGAAATGCAAAATAATGTTAGAACGATAGGTTTTACTAATTGTGAACGTTATTATGCTAAAGGAACACATGGTATACATGGTGTTCTTACAATACCAGAATTAAATGGAAATCAAAATGGATTTTTAACAAATCTTTTTCATCAGATAAATGAAAATATAAAAGCTGAAGCTAAAGATGCTGAAAAAGAGAAAAAAGCATATCAAAAAATAATTAATACAATAAAAGAAGCAACAGAAGCAATAACAACACCAAGTGAAGCAATGGAAGTTTTAGACTTAATAAATAATCAAAAACATATATTGACTAGTGAAAAGGAATGTAAATCTATATTGTTCGATAAAACAAAAGAATTAGGCTTTAAATGGAACAAATTGAAGGGAGAATTTGTTAATGAAGTATCTGATGACACAAAGTCTGCTTAATTCCTATTTGTATCAATTTAATTGCATTGATGATTATACAGAGGAAGCTCACCAAAGCTTCCTCAATACACTTAATAAAATATATAGCCCACCAAATGAAGCAATACAGCGTGGAATAGATTTTGAAAGATTAGTGTATGAGTATACTGACCCTAAAAATATTACTGATATATCTACAGATGAAATAACTGCTGCTATAAATATTGCAGACTATATACAAGGTGGAAGATTTCAGTATATAGCTAGTAAAACAATAAATGTTAATGGATTGGATTTAGTTTTGTATGGAAGATTAGATGCTTTAAAAGCTGGTGTTATATATGATATCAAATATACATCAAAATATAATGTGGGCAAGTTTATAGATAGTCCACAGCACCCAATGTATTTAGAGCTTATTCCTGAAGCAAAAGAATTTATTTATTTAGTAAGTAATGGAAAATACGTTTGGACTGAAAAATATACAAGAGAGGAAACACCTTCAATTTATCCTATAATACAAAACTTTTTTGAGTATCTTAATAACATGAATTTAATGCAAGTTTATAAGAATAAATGGAAAAGTAGGTATTAATTATGGAGATAATACATGGAAAAATCATAGATATTACACCAGAGGGACTATTAATAAAAGCACCTTATACCAATATAGATAGGGCTTGTTTTCGTAAATATAGTATGGTTGATATTGGGCTTAATGATGGTAGATATATCAGTAATGAGCAAAGAAAAAAAGCTTATGCATTAATGAAAGAAATTGCTGAATGGAGTGGATATCTTCCTGAATATGTAAAGAGATTGATGAAAACTGAATTTGTAGTAAAACGAATGCAATCGTTAAATAAGGAAATATTTTCGCTATCAAGTTGCGATATGACTACTGCAAAGGAATTTATTACTTATTTAATAGATTTCATCATAGAATATGAAATCCCAACAAAACAGCCATTAAGTGAATTATGTGAGGATATTAATAAATATATCTATATGTGTTTACTTCATAAAAAGTGCTGTATATGTGGCACTAAAGCGGAATTACATCATGTATCTGCTATTGGTATGGGTAGAGATAGAACAGAGGTATTTCAAATTGGTATTCCTGTATTACCATTATGCAGAAAACATCATATAGAATGGCATACATTAGGTAGTAATACTTTTAATGCTAAATATCATGTAGAGTCCGTTAAATTAACTAAAGAAATTGCTAAAAAATATAATTTAACTAAAAAGAATATGGAGGTAAGAACAAAATGAGTAATGTAACTATTAATAAGATTAAATATCAGGAAAGTTCCGGTAAATTAACTATTGAATATATGAGGACAAATGAAAATAAAAAGCCATCATATCATACATCTATATTTAATGATGAACCTGCACCAGAATTTTTTACAGCATTAAAAAATTTAACTAAACCAACATTAAATATTTTAGGATTAGGAGCATTATTGATAAAACGTATAAAACCTTATGCGGTAAGTTTCAAGTATGCAGAAGATAAAACAATGTCAGCAGTTATTTCTAGTATGTTTTATGTGCCTTCTGCTGATAGAGAGATAGTAGTAAATACACCTCTTATGAAATGTCCTTCTGATGAGGTAGAAGCAAGTCAAGCTGGGTTTTTTAATCAAGAAGCGGTTGACGCTCTTTGGGCATTTGAACAAGAAGCACGCAAGTATTTAGATGGTAAGAGAAATCAAATTTCCTTATTTGGAGAAGATACTGAAGCTGAAACAGTAACAGATGATGTATCTGTAGTTGATATATCAGCACCAAATAATGTTGTACAAATGCCAACAGTGGCACAATAAATAGGAATAGGTGCTTGCCATAAAGACAAGCACCTATCCACGAGGTAAAAAATATGGAATTAA
>OFME01000793.1_pt1 | contig 21562 bp, 22 predicted proteins | sample 1541381 | NCBI WGS metagenome assembly OFME01 (sample SAMN04209243, study PRJEB22552) | human gut metagenome | biome: gut; material: feces | host: Homo sapiens | place: USA: Oklahoma
GACGGCGAGTTAGCCGGCAGGTCGGCATGTCAATCCTGGTCTAACAGAGCCTTTTGAAACCTTGGTCTGAAGAATAACTATTTCAACCCTTGATCCACGATTGATGTAGTCTTTAATCTGGACGTCCTCACTCAAGAAATTATTGTTGGCAAAGATGTAGATCGCATCGCAGCCCCCGTCTCGCGACCCTCCAATGAGCCCTTCCGCTATCTCATCGTCGTCAAGGTCGTATGGAGCCATGTATCGAGAAGAGGCCAACAGTTCAAAGTAGTCCCCTTTAGAACTATACTCAGCCTGCTTAGAGAATTCGTCCGAAATGAATCCGTCTATCAGAATCTGGCTGTTAGTTGGCATTCTTCCTCCATCCAAAGATGAATAAACTAATGAAATGATATGACTTTTATGATTTTAGTGTAAACACCAAAACAGCCGCGTCTTAACACCCTGATAAGCTTTGGGCAAAATTATCGCAACGCCTTATTCAACAGGAGGTTGCGATGACGCGGGCAAACATAGAACACAGGAACATGTGGGCAGATCACATCGAACGCTGCCTCTCGTCCAGTATGTGTGTGGGACTGGTGTAGGCTCAACCACGTAAGCAGACCCTGCCTTTACAGGTGGCTGGCCAAGTTCAGGGATGGGGGGTCCGGGCGCTTCCCATGCAGGAATGCCGCCACGATGGATTGGCTCGAGATCGCCAGTTACGGCCTGGCGGATGCAAAGGGCATCGTGCCAGTGGTGAGCAGCGCTTCGGATAGCGCGGTAGCCTCGGCTGCCAAGTGCGGCGATGTCGTTGTGAACTCGTTCACCACCCCCGACCGTGTGCTCATGTCACGACATTCCACCGACATGCGTGCCAGCATTCAGCGCCTTGCTGTCTGTGGTAGCGGAAAACTGAACACTTCGGCTTGACCATTTAGGACACAAAGGCAGGCACGCCAACCATCACAATCGACTACCTTGGTTGCTGCCTAGAAATATCAACCAGGGAGGTCGGAAAGGTGTGATCAGCATGTCCACGGTTCATTCTATACGGCAGATGAGGAAGCGGGTCGACTCGATATCCGAGAATGCCTGAAAAACGGGCGTGTCGCGTAACACGGTGTACACCAAGCTGAAGAGCCCGACCTCACGCCACCCATCCTGGTGCGCAGGCGGGGCGACAGGTTGCTCAACGCCTACCGGGGTGTGTTTTGCGCACGGCTAGACGAGGGCTCGAGGCAGTGGCGCAAGCATCGCCACACCGCGCGCAGGATATGGCTCGCCTCTGCCCTCGAGGTGGACCGCATGAGCGCGAGCCAAGTGTCGAGGATCTGCGAGTTGTCCGACGCGATCGTTGAGGACATGCAGACCAGGGGCCTCTCTGATACGGCCTTTCCCTACGTCTGGCACGATGCGATCCGCATTAAATGCAGAGATCCGGGCCACGCCTCCTCGTGCGCGATCGTCACCGCCATCGGCGCCTGCTTAGATGGCGGTGACGATCGCTCGGGCTCGATGCCGTTGACACGGAGTCCTATGCCGGATGGTTGACGTTTCTGCGCTCGTTGCGCGAGCGGGGTGTTGAAGGAGTCGTCTGCGTAACCTCCATATCACTCCTTCTCGCACACAGCGCAGATTACCAGGGTGCGCTCATCAACCCAGCTGGAGAGCACCTTGCGGCTCGGGTATCCCATGGCCCCTATCGTGCGCGCCAGACTTTTCCCGTGCCCCGAGTAGTGATCGACCGCATTCCGCTTCTCCTCATCGGAATACCTCGGCCTGCGATGCTCCCCTTCCAGGAACTCATCGCCGCCGAGCTGGTATTCCTTCCGCCGGTTGTGGGGTGTGACACGGCTGGGTTAGCCGAGCTCTGCTATGGTGTCGGCCGTGCTGCATCCGAAACCGGCGAACGTCTCGATGGCTTTCGCCTTTTGTTCTGCGCTGTAAATCCGTATGATCCTGCCGGTCCTCTTTTGGTCCAGGATTTCCTCCGCAGTTCCAAGGGGCTAGATGGATAAATCAGGCAGGGCCATTACAGCGCTACGTGTTGAAAACTAGGCCAGCGAAGAGAACTTTGTGAAACGTTTTGTGAAGCGCGGCAGGACGAAGCTACCCCTCGGCAGAGGCGTCTCAACCGCCGGCGGGAACGTCGACACAGCTTTCAAGGTAGCTCTTCATGATGTCTTCCAATGTGGGCACGCGCCCTTCGGCCAATATGCCCAAGGCATCCAGCACATCGAATACGGCGGTTGCGTCATCGGCCCCGAGAAGGTCTTTGTTGCACTGGTTCAACCTCGCATCGAGCACAGTATGCCCGCGCCGCGCGGCCACCCTTGCAAGGGCATCGCCATCGGCAATCAGTGGGTGCCTTTGGATTTCGAAAACCAGCCCATACTCTTCGCCGGGCTTTCTGGAATCGAGATCAAACGCGAGTCCGATCTCTTGGACAACGAGCCATGTTTCGGCATATAGCTTCCCCGCCTCATCCAAGAATAGCCTCGTCATAGCGGGCACGAAATCCCCATACCCAAGAAATTTCCCGCAAAGAAGCGTTTTCGACAGGGAAGAGACCTTCGGATAGCGAGACAGCCACGCCCTGCCCTCTCGAGTTTTAAGCAAGGGGCAAACCTCTTCGGGATTTCCAAGCATTTCCGTAAGTATGTAGAACCTGGCACAGAAGGCGGCGGCGGTCCTGTTAATCCGAATGCCGGGCGCGTAATGGCCCATCGGAGTCTCGAAGCCGGCGGCCCTTTCATATGCGACCCTGCACTCCGCACGCATACCAAGCAAGGCGTAGCACAGGCTCATCTCGAAATAGGGATATCCGAGGGACGGTTGCTTATTGAGCGCGGCGAGGCGCTCTTCGGCAATCGAGAGCTGCAATTTCGCCACCTCGGGTTTGTCGTACAGTGTCAGCCGGGCAAGCTGCCATCGACACTCGAGCGCCGCCATATCCTGCAGGCTTCTCTCAAGGAGGCCTATAGCCTCATCAGTGTACGACACGGCGCGCTCAACGCTCTCTCCAACCATTAAGGCTAGGGCAGCGCGTTCTCGCAGCACTTGGGAGCGCCGCAGAATCGCCTCGGGAGGAAGGCCATCCTCCATCACATCCAAGTCATGCTCCGCGTCCCCATCCTTGAAATACCGCATTACGCTCTCAGCCAAAGTATTTGGGAAGCGGTCATTCACCGCCAAGCCCGAAAGCATCGCACTCAGGTTCTTATGGGCATAGTAGCGTGCATCGGGGTCGCTTACGCACAAAAACCGATCGCATCGAGCGAAGAAATTGAGCACGGGTGCGGGATCGAGCCCGTCGGACCACGCGATTCTGCCCAGGCTCGCCATAGCGACGACGCGCTGTTGCTCGGAAAGGGAGGCATTGCTGAGGGTGTTTTTGACCTCGACCAAATACAGCTTGTTCCTGTCCTCGATACTTGTCCCTATCTGCCTCATGAAAAGAAGCCGCAGATTGAAGAGCTGCCCAAAATCGTTGGGGCCAATCGGAGCAAGCGCCTTTTCGCATTCCTCAATCAACCCCCACCCTTCTTTAACGCCGCCATCAGGCAAGCCGATTTTCGTTTTATTCAATGCTGCGTTCTCAAACAGCAGCAAGAGGAACGACTTATTCCGAACGCCCAGACGCTTAGCTTCGCGATACGTCTTCTTGAACTCGTCGTCGGCGACTTTGAACTGACCGTTCACGACATAGCTAATCGCGCGGTTGTGCCAAAGCTGGACCGTGATGAAAGGGTCTGTCTTGTCGGTTTTCTCGGCCAAGGCGCTTTCGAGCTCCGCTTGCGACCCAGCACGATCGCAAGCGGCGTCCGCGATAATATGGAGGGCGAAATGCCTGAAAGCCGGCTCTAAGTTTTCGTTCTCAAGCATCCTTTTCGCAACGCCGTTGTTTCCCAAGTAGATGTTGCAGAAAAACCTATCCTTGTCGAGGCAGGTGAGCTGCATTCTGGACAGTCGATCACGGTCAACCGAGTTCATCAGCCTGAAGGCAGCTACATAGTCGCATTCGGGAAGAGAGGGATCCGCCTTGTCCACTATGTCATCGAGCTGCTGCGCACACCAAAAATAGTTGACGAGAAGAGCGAACAGACTCAACGCGAGAAAGGGCGATGCCACACCCGCCAACCATAAAAGGCTAAGCTTTACCGATGCAAACAATGCATCGGACGCCAGTGCTGCAACATAGATACCGGCCTTGTAAAACCGCGCCAAAGCCTGCTTACGCAACCACAGCAAAAACAGCCCGACGACAATCGAAAACGCCAGGATAGAATGGGCCGGGTCAGGCCCCGTGACGATATCAATCGCAGCAAGGATATCTTGGAACGCCATAATCCTCCGCTAGACTCGAGTCTAATACTCGTTTGCTATTGTAGCTTGCATTCTGCATTGATCTTCCTTCATGTAGTTTCAAATCGAACACATGTTTTGTTTTTAGGAACAGAGTTACATCAAAGGAGGCCGTATCAGCCAACGCTGATACGGCCTCCCTCTAGATTCGATTTTTGCATATCACCAGATCCTGGGAGTACACCTCTCCCCTAGTCCCTCTTAAACAGATCCCTCGTGTACACCTTGTCCGCAACGTCCGCGAGCTCGTCGCTCCAGCGGTTGGCCACGATCACGTCGCAGCCGGCCTTGAAGGCCTCCAGGTCGTGGGTCACCTCGGAGCCGAAGAACTCTGGCGCGTCCAGGGTGGGCTCGTAGACAACCACGGGAACGCCCTTGGCCTTCACGCGCTTCATGACGCCCTGGATGGAGCTCGCGCGGAAGTTGTCGGAGTTGGACTTCATCGTCAGGCGGTACACGCTCACGACCGGCTTTGGTTTGCCCTCGTAGACGCAGTCCCACACCATCTGCAGCACCTCGTCGGCCACGAAGTCCTTGTGTGTGCGGTTGACGTCCAAGATGGCCTCGATCTGCTGCTGGGGCAGGTCCTTGTAGTTCCCCAGCAGCTGTGGTGTCCACAGTAGACGACTACTAACGTAGTCGAAGCTGACTAGATGCTCCCTTACTTCTTCCGACCCCAAAACCGAGAAATAAATTGATAGCACACGTCAATACGCTTGAGGCACATGAGGGTAACGACAATAAAATTGCAGCATAGAGCTAGGGAGAAAGCTGTAAATAGGTTATTCACAGCTGCGATATCGTTAATCTCGCCGGATATAGCCATACAACCAACCGACAGAAAGCCGACAACGACTGACCACAACACGTCAGAGAACAGCTCATCAATCAACTCGATTTCATGAGCGTTTTCTCCCAGTTCGCCATTACTTTGGTTCAAGTTAATCCTAAGCTCAAAGATCATTATTGCAAGACCACACATGAAGCCCGAAATAACCGATATAGCAGTCATTGCATTTGCAAAATATGCTCGAACAGCAGCGGCACTATGGGTATCAATGATTGCCCAAATAAACAATCCAAAAGGAATAGCAAAATGAACGAAAACATCTGGGATATAAAGGGAGTCGTCATCAACCGAATGAAGCGTTCTTAAATAGCGGACAAATAAACCCCTAAGCGAAATCTTCCCCATGCGAAACCGCCATTCATTAATCAAGCCCGTCCAAGACGATGCTCAATGATCTCGCACTTATCATTGCATCTCTTTACAAAGGCCGAATCACTTAGAACCGCTTCGCCACGGTCGTTAAGGAGCTCTCTGATTTTCATATCGAACGATGATGAAATGTCGAACTTTACGGTTCGGCCATCTTTGCTATTTGCTCGAACAAATACATCGACCTTGTTATCAGTTATGTCAGACTCAACAAGGCCAAAGATTGTTTTTGCTTTGGTGAAATCAGATAGAGCTTCCTTAAGTAGGGCGATTGGAAAAGGCTGCCTTCTCTTATGAGCCAACTTATAAGAAATGTAATTAGCGCCAGTAATTAAAGAATCCGCCATGTCGCTTGACCTAAGATATTTACGAACTTCGAAATCTTCGATGCTTTTAAAGGCATCAAGCGATTCTTCTTCTGCAACAGGTTCCCAATCTAAAAGACATCCTGGGGCCGCCGCTTTTAACCAGTTCTTAAATGGCGTCTTCAGAAACGTGTCGCCGGCGGATCCCTTCACATGTTCAACGCATAAAATCGAATAGTTCCCAACAGGATTTCTAAGATATACCCTTGAGCGAACCATGGGTGCCTTTTCGCTATCATATTCGCCAACTATGGAATCTAATCCAGGGTCAAGAATGGAAATATTTTCGCCATTTGATCCCGATTGAAGTTCAAGCAATACACCTTCATCTTGAACTTTTGGCTTTTCAAGATGACAGTATTTTCCAAGACCCTTTTGCTGTATTGCGCTTTGATCTGATCCGCAAAAATCAACGAACGCTCGGGTGAATCCACCTTTATAAAGCGAATCGAGCTCAAAAAGCTTGTCGGGCTTGCGAGCTTCATGACAAGTCAGTTTATAAGCAACAAGTGTCCTTCGAGAAGTAACAGGCATAGAATCACAACCTAGTGCTTAATTCGCCCCAATTCAGCATCAACGGCAATTGCTAAAAACACACGTTGTAGCGATATAGATTCGGGCATACGGGCTAAAGAAACTTGCAGACAATATCGTACGCTTCTTTTTCTTTGCGTAAGACATCCTTTGAAAATGAGACCTCGTATTCACAAGGCAGATCTAGTTCAAAAAGATTGAAGAACTCGTTCGGCTTGTCACAGTACACTGGGCAATCATTCTTTAAGGGATGCGGCTCAAAGCGAAACTGGTCCCCGGTTATATCGATTACGGTGCCATCGGCAAGTTCAAGCCAAGCATGAGACTGCGAATCATTTGTTGATGGGTCGCGATACGTTCCAGATACATACCATGTTTTTATGCCATGCTTGTCAAGATACCTTTGCAGTAAGTCGCTTGTATATCCGCAACAAGCTCTTGGAAAGGACGCGATTACAGTTCGAGAGAGTTCTCCGGACTCTTGGGCACGGCTAATCGCCATGCGAAAGGCGATTGCAAGTGATCGCACATACTCAACTTGATTGTCTAAGTTGTCGCTCAATGAATGCCCTCCTCAAATGAAAGCATGACCCATTTGTTAACCGTGTCCAGTTTAATTCTAAAATCGGTCCAAATTCGTTCTTAGGTTCTGGATGAAAGTCCCGCTACATCGCAGCTGTCAGCGGTCCGTTTGCTACGGCTCATGTTAAGTGACAATCCATGGTAAGCTGCAACATAGATGAATAGCAGGGGCGTCAAACGGCAAATTAGAAGTTGATTGAACACAAGGTTGAGATCATCATCGTCTTGTATTGTAACAATGCACGGCTCGGCCTCTTCGAACTAATAACGGTCGTAGATCTTTACAAGATCGCCGCATATGCCTCGGTCGACAGCCATAACGGCAGGATACGATGGACCAAATTCGATAGTGAATACCCTGAATCGATATCTATCCGAACGAATCTCAAAGCACTAGTCATTTTTCCTGTACAGATCGTCAGCATCTTTGAGATTGGATTTTGGGGCACAAAGGGCTGCGTTTCTCGAGATAACTCCTGAAACTACCGTGGATGCGCTTTCAGCCAAATCAAGAGCTGGGTCGAGAATCCTGTTTACATCGGCAGTCCTTGAAAACAACCCTTTGATTTTGTCTCCAGACGCCACAGACAGCATTTTGGCCTGTTCATTGAAATATGGAACGATTTCTTCTGTTGATCTGTGTTGAGGTTGAGAAAGCACATTTAACTACGGATTTTCACTGGGAGACATAAATAACCCACCTAACTCAAATCGATATCAACTAATAGCGACAAATGGTCGCTTATTTTGCTGTTGGGACGAACTTTTGCAATCAAGCCCCTAACCCCTATCCTCTTTAGATAGTTATAGGAATTAATGGAGTTCATCAATTCTGGGCTCACCAGGGCTTGGTCATAACAGTTCCAAATAGGGTTGGCGCAATCCCCGGAATAGTAAAAGGAGCCGTAGTTTTCTAACTCCTCCGATAACCAATGGATAGTGGGATTGTACAGAAAGGGATATTCGTTTCCGCACCACGTTCTTCCGGTAGCGCGCACAGTCGTGGTGTAAGAAGCAAGGGGGGCCATCGCCTAGAATCGTCAGTGCCTAGATATTCAACGAAAGGAAAGACGATGGCCCACAGCGACATTCTATCCCAGCCGGACCGGGGTCTCAGCCCCAGACCGAGGCCCTGCTCGCCCTATTCTCGCTGTGCGACGACCGGACCAGAAATGCCCTAGGCGCGGCGCTTGCGACACCTGGAGGGACGACTCCGCCGCCGGCGTCCCAAGGTGGCGCTGTTGTTGCCCGGCAGAAGGTTTACCTTCCCCAGGGGCACCGTCCTCGAGCGCTGCCGCAAGCTGCTTCTCGTCGGTTTTCCTTCATCAAGCTTATGCGCCACAACGTCCCCGTCGAGTGCGCGAGCAACAGTGCGGCGTCACCCACAAGACGGCCTTCAAGTAGCGGCACCGCGTCTTCGCTACGGTATTCGGCTACCTGGACTGGATCGTGCCACACCCACCGTCTGGGTTGACGAGACCTACATCAACAGCACCGATCTCTCCTAGGGCTAAGGGCAGGCCCGTAAAGGCGGCCTATTTCGCCAGAAGCTCCGCATCTGCGTTGCCGTCGCAATCCACAAGAACCCCGTCGCGATCGTCTGCGACTAAGGGAAGCCCATCACGGTGCGCGTCAGAAAGCCCATGGGCGGCAAGATTGCAACCGGGTCGCTGCTCATTCACGACTTCGAGCGGGCCCGCGGCGTGCTGGTCAGGGACGGTGGGCTCGAGAGCGAAGCGCGCAGGGCTGACGACAACGATCCGGTTTACCTGGAGCGGTTGGAGATGGTAAACGACCTGTACTCCCGGCTCAAGCATTGACCGTGGCGTTTCACGGGGTTCACAGCGGAAACCCTAAGTGTTTCACGACAGGTACGTCTAGCTCTTCCGGGTCAACCAGGTCCGGGACAAATGAGACTCGACCGCAAGAGTGTTGCGCCATATCCTGATAGCCCACGCGACCTACCGCAGCTTAGGGCAGGCGCAGCGTCGCACGATATCTAAACCGTTAGAAATGCAAATAAATGATACAGATTCTTATTTGCATGACTGCCACATATAGGGACTTGCAGGCACTTGCTTAAAAATCAGGCCCACATAGACATAACTAATGTGAGCCTGACTCTAAATCAAATTATGTAGTAGTTATGACCCTAGCAAAGGGTCCTTCATTTGTTTTGTTTAACCAAATACCAAATAGCGAAGACGCATTCAAGTGCCTACGGTAGGTTTACGTTAGATCGCAAGTTGTCGTAGTCAATTATTGAACCAATGTAAGTCAAAACTCATGGAGAGAGTTTACGTGGAAGTAGCTAAATTTCGGCTTCCGTTATTCGCAAGTTGCTGCTTGCGTTGTAATTAAATCAATGAAAGATAAGCATGCAATTGAGATGCTGGCCGCTATCATCCAGACGAATGATAGTTACCACTCCCCCATGCTTCAGATTACGGCATGAATAATGCGCCGAGTGTATATCTAAGCGCGGCTATCTCGCTACGCCTTCACCACAGGTGTCGCTCCCGAGCTTGATAGGCGACAGTTCGATGTGGTCTTTACTTGTGTCGAATTGACCCAGCAGGCCAGCTATGGCGGCGGATACACTATCATCGATGTATAGACCGCATTTGCCTCCACGCTCAGCTGCTCGCGCGAACTCGACGAGCTCGTTTCGAATTCCCTCGCCGTCAAGCTGGAAGAAATACCGCTTGTTTTGAGAAGGATCCTCTTTGCGTACCTCGAAGTAGTCTGTTTTCCACCAGGGAGCGGGTACGTAAATGTAGCCATCCGTGCCGGAAACCACAAGCGACCCCTCAGATTTAGCTGCCTTGCCGAAAACCGCCTCGCCGTAGCCATCCTCGAATGCCAGTCGGATCTCACCAAACGCGTCAAAGCCAGCGTGACCTTCAAGGTCGGCCCTTACAAAATCGGCTGATTGATAATTAGTTCCGAGTAGCTGCAAGATGGGCAGCAACGCTGCTGGACCCCAGGCTTTGGAGCTCGACCACTTGCCCTCAACGCTCGAGATGTCCTCACTGCCAAGATCAACAAGGCTGGTGCATACAGCGCGCACCGACAGAACTCGTCCAATGTGACCACTCTTGGCGAGCAGAAGCAGTCGATGGTAGGCCGTTGAATACGCCGTCTTGATCGCGTCGGCCAAAACGAGGCCCTTTGAGCGTGCGAGCGCCTGCAGTTCCTGGCACGCCTCACGCGTTGAGGCAATGGGGCTCTCACATAGAACATGTTTGCCCGCCTCAAGCGCTCGCTTAATCTGTCCATAGTGCTGATTGGGATGCGATGCAAGGTAGATTGCGTCGCATCGGCCGACTATCTCATCGAAATCATTAACCTGTTCGACTAAGCCACAGCCTGCGAGGCTTCCATCACTGTCGATCATCGCGCAGGTGGGGTCAACGCCATTCACGAAGGCACTTTCACGCAGATACTTCTCCACTAGCACACGCTTGCCCACGTACCCCATTCGTAGATGTCCACTTTCGGCGCGAAGCTCGGTGCTCGAGACGCCTTGCGTACGATCAAGGTAGACTACCTCGCAGTATTCCCTGAGATAGTCGAACTTACCGACCCAGTCAGAGCCTACGGTGAACACATCGATTCCCATACGTCTGATGTCGTCAATCTTCTGGCCCTCGTACTCTTCAACGATTACTTCGTCAGCAATCCCGAGCTCTTGGACAGAAAGCATGCGCTCGTTGAGGGTCTGGGAAACGTTAATCTTCCCGCGCACCTTGTCGAAGCCATCGGCGGTTACACCCACGACCAGGTAGTCGCCGAGCGCCTTGGCGCGTTCCAGCAGGCGCACATGGCCCCGGTGCAGAAGGTCGTACGTTCCATATGTGATCACTTTCCTCATGGGCCTCACCTTCCCTTTCGTGGCTTGTTTAGTTATTGCCGCAGTGCTCGAGCTTCGCGACATGGAAGGCTTTCTCCCACCCATGGGCCTCGTACCAAGGCCACAGTGGCTCTATGTAGCAGTACAGCAAAGGTATGAGGCCGCGCGCGGCCACTTCGACGGCCAGCGATGAGAGCACCCGCGCCCCGACACCCTTCTCCGCGCCAGGGCGTGCCTTGAGCCCGCCGCAGACAGCAACATCGTCGGACTCGGCATAGGTCGCCATATGCGCAGCAATTCCTTCGCTATCCCTAATGACTATGCTCCTGCAGCCCTGCAGCCGCTCTCTCTCACACAACTGAGCCACGAGCGCGCCGACGTCGTAGTGCTTGCCAATCTCCTCGTCGCCGCAGATGAGCCTGGCTATCTCAGGATAGTCGGCCTCGGTCGCCCTGACCGCCGCGGGGTCTGGTACCTGAGTTCCGTCAGCCCGCATAACCCACCCCTCAGACAAACTGTAGTCGGCGAGCACGGTGGCGAGCTCTGCCGCTGCACTGTAAGAGGTCTGGACCATGGAGGGGTCCATTTTCTCAACGAGGGTCGCGACGGCCCGGATTGCGCGGTGGCCTGCCTGCCCGCAGAAGACGACCTGGAGTCCGTCATAATATCGGTAAACGACCGCCTCGAGGCGGCTTCCGTCGAAGACCTCCCAGCACGCAACGTTGTCGCCCTCGAACCCGTAGGTCAGCGCATCGATAAGTGCGTAGGGGTTTTCAACGCGCTGACCTTCCAGTACACGCCGCAGGCCCTCGTCCCAGCAGGTCACTTTCTTCACATTCACGTTCGTTTTCCTTAAAACTCGTAGCTCGATACCGGCGAGTGCTGCCCTCGGCGGTCCTCGGGCGGCAACTGCATGTAGTCGCCATAGATGTAAGTGAGGATCGCGTCGAAGTCACGTGTCCCCATCAAACGTTTCCCTTCGAACTCGTACTCCGACAGGTCCTTAAACCACTCCTTAGGCATCGCGTAACGCTCTTCGGGCGGATTTTCTCGATAGAGGGTACCGGTAGCTGGAAACAGCAGCGTCCTCACGCGGTTGGGGCTGTCGTCCGTGCTCTTGCGCTCCATTGGAGCGGCGAGAGCATAAACCGCCTTTGCGGGTATCTTGGACAACAGCGAGAACCAGGCCCTGAGCGGAGACGACACGCGGGGGTCGAGTCTGCCGACCTCAGACCATAGGACCTTGCGCAGACACATGCACCAGAAGTCCTGCAGAATTTGGCCGCCCACACCAAGAGGCACGTCGTCCATGGGGAACACGTCGACAAAGACTCCTGTTTTGCACTTCAAGTGCTCCTGTCCGACCCTCACGTACTTCGTTCCGGTGCGCCTGAGCTTGCCGTACCCCCACCTGTATTCAGGATCGCTCAGATGGTCCTGGAAGAAACAGATGGACGGGTCCATCTCATGGGCGACAGAACGGAACCTCTCGTAGTCCTCACGAAGCATTGCAATATCAGCATCATCATCCCAGGGGATATAGCCCTTGTGGCGCACTGCGCCAAGGAGCGTCCCGCCGAAGATTGTGTACGCAATCCCGTGAGCGCGACACACGCGGTCGAACTCCACGAGCATGTCGAGCTCCAATAGCTGCATGCGCCGGAAGTCCTCTCCTTCTATGACCTTTACCTGTTTCATCTGCGCCCCCATCTAGAACAGACCCTCGGCCGATAGCGAGGTAAGGCAGTCGATAAGCCTGTCGTTGTCCTCCTCTGTGATGGCACCGATGTGCCCGATGCGGAACACCTCGTCGCACAGCGCGCCGCCGTTTGGGCACAGCCACATGCCGTACCCGGTTTTGGCGCGCTCGATGATTGCCTTCGCGTTGCTCGCGGGGCAACGGAGCGCCGTCACTGCATTGGAGGGGTTCTCGGGGACCATCTCGAGTGTGGTGCTCGTCAGGGCGTCGCGCACGGCCTTCGCGCGCGACGCGATCTCGGCGCGCTCCGCGTCGATCCCGCGCGCCTCGATCGACCTCAAACGCGCATTGATCTCAAGCAGCGTGTTGACAGCAGGCGTCCAGGGAGTCTGCCCACGCTCGCCGTTGCGCAGGGCTTCCTTTAGGCTCAAGTAGGAGCAAACCTCGGGATTCTCCGCTACCCTTTCCTGTCCGCGCGGCGAGAGAGCCATGAGGGAGATGCCCGGGTGGCAAGCTAGCGCCTTTTGCGAACCCGTCAGCACCACGTCGGCGCCGAGAGCCGCCATGTCTATCTCTTCGGCGATGAACGCGCTCACTGCGTCGACGATCAAGAGCATCTCGCGTTCGCGGCAAAACTCGGATAGGAGCCTCATGTCGTACAATAGTCCCGACGAGGTCTCATGCATGTTCACGAGCAACGCACCGCAGCCGGATTCCACCGCATCCTCGAGGTTTTTCCGCGTGACCTGACGCCCGAACTCAAGCTTAATCTCGTTGACGTTGCGCCCGTGAAGTTGGCATAAGTCGACGAACCTCTGCCCGAAACTACCGCCATTGACGACGGCAACACGCTCAGCGGGTGCCAAGACACTCATCACAGCGGCCTCCATGGCACCTGTGCCCGAAGCCGTCAGGAACACACAGCGCGAGTTCCTAGGAGCGGACAGCAAGCCCAGCATGATGCGCTCGTTCTCCAGCATCACCTGAGAGAACTCTGGCGTACGGAAATAGGGCGCGTTCTTGGCTGAAACTTCCAGTACCTCGCTAGGGCTCATAACCGGACCAACGGTGAAGTTAAGCATCTGCATTCTCCTTAGTGTCTTCGTTCACGCACCATGCCTTCAGGCAGTGCGTCTGTCTTTTGTCCTCCGGCGGCAGCTGCATGTAATCCCCGTAGCACTTGGTCAGGTATTCGTCCCAGCAGCCCATGGCGGGGAACATGTGCTCCTCGAACTCAACCTCGACCATGTCCTCGTAGCCTTCCTTGGGAAGCGACCACCCGTGTTTGGCCAGTCCGAGTACGCTGCTGACGCGGCTTGCCGCGTCGTAACCAGGCTCGGTTGCAACGCGCTCAGCCATTGCCATCATCTTCGTCTTTGCGTGCTCCGGATTAAGAAGCGCTTTGGCTGCGTTCTTTATGAAGCGTTTTCCCATTGAGTCCGAATTATGATTGGCGCTCGACCAAACGCTTGCACGCGAGGCCTTGTTCATGCGGACTTGCATGCGCTCAATCTCGCTCTCGTCAGAAGAAACGCCATCCATAACGAAAACATCTATCCAGAGCATTTGATCCATGACCCCTTCATAGGTAGGCTCTTGAGCTCTAATACTTTCGGTGCAGAACTTGCGCCAGGGGTAAACAAACGGGCTGTTCTCGGGGCCAACGAGCCTGAGTCCAGCCGGCAACTCGCCAGCAAGCGTTGCAAGACGATCGTAATCGGGGCGCGGCATACAGACGTCGATATCGTCATCCCAGGGGATGAATCCCTTGTGGCGAATAGCGCCAAGCAAAGTGCCGGCTGTAAGTGAGTATCGAAGGCCGTGTTCGGAGCAAAAGGCATCAAACGCTTCAAGAAGCTCCAGCTCCTTCTGGTGTAGCTCTTCGATAGAGAGCGGGGTGATGTTACTCATGCAACTTTCCCTTCCTTAAACATTCAATCAGCGCAAACCCCCTGGTTCCAAGTAGCGCGACCTCGGCTATGCAGCGGATTACGCAGATCGCGAGCAAAGATGACCGGCCGAGAAGCGCCATCGCGAGGAGCAGAGCAGCGTTAATAACACCTGAGGCAACAGTCGAGGCGGTAAGTTCGTTGACCTTACCCAAAGCGCCGAGTACCGGCCAGCCAATCAAGATCGAATAGAAAGAGAGCGGCAGGACAGGGCTGAGGGCAACCATGACCCAAGAACCCGCAACGTAGCCCTGTCCGCCAAGTAGAAAAAACACCTGCGGGGACAGCAGGCAATACGCAACGGTGCCGACCAATAGGGCGGGAGCTGCCATAATCGCCATCTTCCTAACAGCGCCCAGATCCCGATGCGCCACAACATGGGGATACAGACTGCTGGATATTGGAGAATAGAGCGCTTGAACCGCGCTCACGGTTGTGAGGGCGAGCGACCAGTACGCGATTTCCGTCGGGTCGGTGAGCACGATTCCCACGACGAAAGTGGTGAACCCCGAGACAAGGGTGGTGCCGATGTTCGACACGCAATACACGGCAGATCTCTTTAGCTCAGCTAAGGCGTTTCGGAAGCCACCGAAGGAAACCCGCACGCCGTAGCGGGTTCGAACGGTCATGAAGCTCCAGATAAGCGCTACCAAGCCGCCCAGGGCATCCGCAACTGCGACGAGCAGAAGATCCTGCGGTCCATGGACCACCAGAAGAGTCAGGCCGACCGTGATCACCTTTGCCGCGAAGAAACGCGTGGTGAGCGGCTCCATGTCCTCAAAACCTTGAAACATGAAATCCGGTAGCAAGGCCCTGAGCACGGTGGAAACATAGGCAATCAGTACATACCCCATATTGTCCCAGAGCAGTGGGATGAACTGGGCGACGACCACGACGACCGCGCACAGGCCGGCGGCGAGGAGAAGACGAGCGAGCTCTATGGAGCCGAGCAGGCGTGAAAGGACCTAGCAGTTGTCCCTCAGGTCGACGACTTGCTTTGTTCCGGAAAGCATGAAACCGAAGTCAGCGAGCGTCTGGACGATTCCCATGAACGACAACACGTAGGCATAGACGGCGTAGCCACCCGTGCCCAGCACGCGCGTGAGGTACGGCACGAGGATGAGGGGGAATACGTACTTAAGTACTTGTAATCCGTACTGCCAAATTATGTTTTTGGCGAGTGTGTTACTGCTTTTCAATATCTATATCAACCCAAACAAATTTCAGTTTTCGTTTCTATTCGAGCTAAAGCGCAAGGCAATAAAGAGCGGGTGCCTGAGCCCTTAAAGCGAAAGCGACGCCAGCCGCCAGAGGACGCTATCGACTTCCAAAAGAACATTCTCGGGATGGCCCATTCGCCTTCATCAACTCGGTAGCAAAAGCAAAAACGCAGCGAGATTCTTCGTCAACGAGCGCGACCGTGAGGTTTGCAAACAAGATACCGAGCTGATAGAGAGTCTGGTCATACATCCTCTGGTGAAAAGGAAAGGCCAATGTCCGGCGCAAAGCAAGCATGGCTTCGATCGTGAAGTACCTGTCTATAGACCTCTTGCTCGACAGGCTGTTCGAGGTTAACGAGTCAACTTGCTTTTGGTATGAGTAGTCCAATTCGTCGATGGTCGACCCCTGAACCTCAGCACGATCATTTATGTCCGCACAGTGTCCTCAAACCACCCATCTTTGAGAAGCTCTAGGCCTTGCCGCGTCTCGCGATCGAAGATCCTTCCCCATGCAACGCCGCTCGAGTGTTTCGTCCCCACAGAAATGACCCGCCCGAGCTCGCTGATATAGCGGGGAATAATCACGGTGATGTCGACCAAAAGTGTTGCAGGTCATAAGTCGTGGAGCTCGGGCGAGGAACGTTAAGTGGTGGCCGAAACCCGGGTAAGCGCTCCCTGGCCACGCAGATTCAGGAGGTCCATCCGAAGCCCCTCGCGTGTGGTACGCGAGGGGCTTCGGATGGACCGAATGCTTGGCGATCCTCCCGAGATTGTTCAACACTAGTCCCATTTAACAATCCTCATGAATCTAAACAAGCTGCCAGAAAAAGGAAAAAGGAACGACACCGTGCCATTGCGGCCGGTAGACCATAATTACTACAAAAAACACGGCCGTAACTGCGCATATGCCGTAAACGAGGAGGAACTTGAGCTTTGTATCGATCTTTCGGAATCGCAGCGCCACGTATAAGACAAGGAAAAACGAGGTAAACGTCGTCAGCCTCTGGAAGATGTTCACGAAGCAAGCGAGGAACTGGAAGACGACCTGGAGCATGGATCCATGAAAAAGAACCCTCTCCTCCCTGTCGTCATCCGAAGCCCCCACCCCAAACAAATGGGAAACGACAATCAGCAAAGCGTCCATGGCGGTCATGATCGGCGCCGCGAGCGCATTCCCCCCCGACCACGAGGACATGCTATACGTCGAGTACTTGTCAAAGTTCTTCTCAACGAAGCTCCACACGACATCAGGGGAAAGGGCCAAAGCCAACGCGACGACGCCATAACCCAGCATGACTTTCTTTGTCGGTGCGAGCGCCGAGAGCGGAATGAGCGCGAGCATGACGATGGCGGTCGAGTGAAACAGGGAGCCGAAAATGACCGCCGCAGCGAAACGGATCCTCTTCCCGGACTCCAGCCAAGGTATCGCCGCGATGATGATTGCGGCGGCGATACCTTGGCGCATGAGGTTCATAAAGGAGGCGTACGTCAGAAGTGTCACATAGAGGAAGAGTGCGAGCACGGGATTGCAGTCCGACTTATAGACCACATACCCGACGCAGGCGGTCATGACCGCACTGGTGAAGAGAAGAAGGAGCTGCGGATTGGGGCTGACCACGTTCAAGGCCCGGAGGAGGTACAGGAACCCGGTTTCATACCAGGAGTGTGCCATCCACGCCGTCAGGTAAGCGTTCCAGTACTGGAGCGTATCCACTCCGACCGCATAGCTTCTCAGGCCGGAGAACGCGAACAAGACCAGGCAGGCCAAGATGATAAAGCATCGTCTCTCAGCATCCCCGCGCGACACGCCCGTGATTACACCGAGAACGAGAATCACGACTATTTCCATCAGATAAATCGTCATGCGCGCCCAATCACCTTGAGATAATCGGTTCGAATCGACTTGGCGATCGAGGGCCACGAAAACAACTCCGCAACGCGACGTGAGGCCAGGGCCATCTCCGCATAGGCCTCAGCAGAGCTGGCGGCGGCGACGATGGCTTCCCGCACGGATTCGGGAGAAAGGTCGCAGACCCATCCGGCTCCCTCTGCGAGGATGACGTCAGACATGTTGGTACCCGGGGTTACCACGCATGGCAACCCGTAGGCGCACGCCTCGAGCAGACCCATCGGCATCCCCTCGTAGCGTGATGTGAGGAGAAAGATGTCCGCGGCGCGCAGAACCGCATCCTTCGCATCCCCGTATACAGGGCCGCGAACGGCAACAACGTCTGAAAGCCCCGCGGCCTGTAGCTTTTTCTCCATCTCATTTGAGAAGCCGTTGACGGAGTTGCCGTAAATCGAGAGATGGAAGCGCGGTGAATCCGCGCGAGCATTCAACGGAGTAAGTGCTTCGAGGAGGATGTCCAATCCCTTTTGATAGGGCTCCACTCTGCCAACGAACACAATTTCAGGCACGTCGCCATGCCACGACTCCCGATGAGGGCGCTCCTTGGGCACTTCTATGCCGTTCGGCTCGATGAAGCTGTTCCGGTTCCATTTCTCGCCGGACTCATCGCGTTCCTTCTCGGTAAGGTAGTGGATCGCAGCGGCGCCTTGAGCGAAACGGTTGTAGAAAACGGCGTTGCAGATTCGTTTCTTAAAGGTTTTCTTCCCCTGGTCTCCGCTCGTGAGGGCGCAGTGCGGCTCAATCACATATGGTATACCCGAAGACAGCACGCCCAAGAGGGTCGCGTTGGGATGAAACGCATAAAAACCCTCGAAAACGATTAGGTCAGGGCCCCAGATTCGACTGGTGAAATCTTCAATGTTGAAAGCAAAGTCGTTAGGGTTCCTGTAGAAAGGAAGACCCCTCCATTCTTCGCGCTCGACAGGTCTCATGTTATACCAGACAACCTCTTCGAGTTCGGATAAGGCCCCGATCAGTGCAGGCACACAGTACGTAGGGCCCGCGAAGCCCTCAAACTCAAGGTTCGAGAGAAATAGAATCCTCATTCAGCCTCAATCCTAAATCCTTTTAAGCACCGCGTGCGTCAGCTGCCAGAACAGACAATACGCGGAATAGACTGGGTTTATCTTCTCCACTTTTCGGTAGGCGTTCCACGTGCGGGAAACTGCACGGAATTTATTAGCGGAGCGGGAGCCGCCATGTTTCCTGTTCTTTGCAAGCACCTCGTCGAGGCCGCCGGCTGGAACGCCACTCTTGAGGACCTGGAGCCAGACGACCATGTCTTCAGGGAAATCGAACGAATCCCCGAAATCGGGACAAACGAGAAGACTCAGGGGTATTTTCGAGAGGTCGAACGCGATGGTATGGCTGCAGGTCACGGTGTTCTTGAGAAAACCGTCGTAGTCGATGCTCTTGGGTACGTGTACGTAATTCCTATGCTATCCGTCAGACTCAATGGTCTCATACGAGGTGAAACACATCCCCAGACCACAATCCCGCATGTACGCAAGCTGGTGATCAAGTTTATCCGGAAGCCATGCGTCATCGGCGTCCATGAACGCGACGAAATCGCCGGAAACGTGTTCGATACCGGTATTGCGCGACTTAGCCGCACCAACGTTGTGCTCGTTGGGATGAACCGAGATACGACGATCCTTATTCTCGTATTCCTTCGCAAGTCGAAGAGATGCGTCCGAAGAGCAATCTTCGACCACGATGAGCTCCCAGTTCTTATAGGATTGAGAAAGAACGGAGTCGAAGGTCTCGACAAGATACGGCTCAGCATTGTAGAGGGGCATAATGATTGAAACCAGGGGAGAATCGGTCATACGTTACTTCCCCCTCCTCATCGCCTTGAACGTTTTTACGAACACGCGGGTATCCAACCCGAGCGACTGATGGCGCACATAAAAGAGCTCACGAGCTTGCCTCTGACCACTTCTCCACGTGGATTCATTGCGGTCAGTCGCAGCCCACCAACCGGTGATGCCAGGCTTACATGCGAGCACCTCATCGCGTGCATCGCCGTATTCATACGTTTCCTCAAGTGTTACGGGACGAGGGCCAATGACGGATAAATCACCCGAGAGAACGTTAATGAATTGAGGAAGTTCGTCCAACGAAGTGCGGCGAAGAAAGCGGCCTACACGCGTGATTCGGGGATCATCGTCAACCTTCTGTTCGCGCTGCCATTGCGCCAACTGCTCGGGAGTCATGTACTTCTCAGGATGCTCGTGAGCATCAGAGACCATGGTTCGGAGTTTGAAGATATAGATAGGCTTGCCGCCCTTACCGACTCGCTTTTGGCGAAAAAACGGCTTGCCGGGAGAGTCAATCTCTATGGCGATGCATGCAGCTACGACGGGGATAGCCAATACCACACAGACGCCAGCAGAGAACACGATGTCAAAGGCTCGCTTGAAGGCAAAGTAGCCTGGCCCACCTTTCTTGGGAGCAGCAGCATTGGGATCGGCAGCGGGTGCCTTATAGCTTCCTGTCGCTACGAAACCTTGCGCCGGAGCAGGGTTCTCGACGGGAGGCGGAAATTCCGTCGCCACAGGAGCATGAGAGCCATTCTGCCGATCAATGACTTGACCGATCATTGACGTACCACAAGGAACATCAGTTATATATTCAGTTTTATCCGACACGTTCTCTTCCAACACTTCGTCCCCGGGTCGGGGATCCTCCCTGTTCTGTGTAGCGACCGTCTGCAGCTAGGCGATCGTCTTTTTAAAGTTGCGCATGACGCGCTGCTCGTTTGAAAGAACGGCAAGGCCAACGCGGGTGGTTACGCGCCGGCCGCACAGGTCGAGCTCCAAATAAGCAGTGCACTTGCGTCTATTAATGGTTTTGATGAGGCCTTCGTGGCCCAGCAGTGGACCAGCCGTTACTACGACCTGGTCGCCGTTTTTTAGGGCCTCACTCATGGGCACTACGCGGTCTCCCCTATGCGTAAAGCTGCTTATGAGTTGGGCCTCTTCTTTTGCCAGCGGCACAAACTGACCGTCCTGGGCAAGCACCCGGGCAAAGTCGTCCATGCGCAGCAGATACTGTTGCACGGTGCGAGGGTCTGACGTATCGCAGATGAGATAACCGGGGAACAGAGGCTTGGTCGTGTTGACCCATTCGCCGTGTACCTTGATCTCGGTTTGATATTGGGGATAAAAGAGCTCTTGCATGGCACCAACCGGCACCATGCGCTCAATGCGCTCGCGCATTACGTCTTCGCGACCGTTAATGACTTGGATCACATACCACACGAGCACCACCCCCTTGCTGTCTTACGTGTGGCTCACGGGGTGTGGGTATGGCTTCGCCAGGGCGCTTGTGCGCAAAGGCGCTCCATATTCAAACCCTGAGCCCAGTCAGACAAGCACGTGGCTCTGCCCCACCGTGAACGGTATGTACAAATGCAGTTGCTAGAGGAGCGGACGCATATCGCAAAATGACCGCGCCCCAGTTGGCTGCGTGCGAGCCAGTCAAGCAGGTACGAAACTGGACCGCACGCAAACAGCTGTTGGACTGCTGTGGTTTGCCAAAGCAACTTATTGCACTACCTAAAGCGAACTAATTAATTAGACGCAAAAGCAAGAACAAAACGTGCATGGCAATCAATATTGGAGCTCGTGGTTTTTCTAACACCGCCGTTACGGCCGGATGCTGATCGACCCTGCGTTTTGCGACTTGCTGGAGCCGCGAGCACAGTTGAACTCATGTAACGTTAGGTATTCTAGCACAAGCTGGTAGCGAAACTGATTTGGCTTGTGGTGGACAACATATCGTTCATTTAGCCCTTGATTATCAACTTCATCCGAACATCTCCAACATTCATCCGCACATGTGCGGATGAATGTGGGAACCCGATACCCTGAGGGCCGG
>OFME01000820.1_pt1 | contig 20892 bp, 17 predicted proteins | sample 1541381 | NCBI WGS metagenome assembly OFME01 (sample SAMN04209243, study PRJEB22552) | human gut metagenome | biome: gut; material: feces | host: Homo sapiens | place: USA: Oklahoma
AATTCTTCTGTTCCTGTCTTCGGTCCTGTCACACGATAAACAACACGAAGTCTTCCGTTCTCTTTATCAATCTCACAGATACTGATCGGACGTGGAAGCAGCTTGCTTCCGTCTGTCGTATACATGGAGATAAATTGTCCCGGCTTTGCGTCCTTTGCTGCCTCTGTATTGATCCACATGCTGTAGATTCCATCTGCCAGCTGTTTCTGGGAATGTACTACTGCATTTTCTTTCTGCTTTGCCATAAACTTATGCAATTCCTTTCTTGAAATTATGAGAAACACGATCTGTAGCTTTCTCAATTTCTATGGTAAATTATTTTGCCGCTGCAAGTGCTCCGCTGATGTCAGCTACCATTGCTTCAACTGCTGCTCTTGATGCATCACCGAAATTCTCCGGTCCGAACTTCGCATAAGCTTCCTGCTTGTAAGCTGCAATAATTCCACGGGAAGAGTTCACAATTGCACCAAGTCCGTCTTCGTTAAAGAAATGAACAAGGTCTTTTCCCTGGCGTCCCTGCGCTCCGTATCCTGGAACAAGGATGTAAGATTTTGGCATTACTTTACGAAGTACTTTTCCCATCTCCGGATAAGTTGCCCCTACAACAGCTCCGATATAGCTGTATTCGTCTCCCATGCAGGTTTCTCCCCACTGTGCCACTTTTTCTCCTACCAATTCATACAATGGTTTTCCATTGATCAACTGATCTTGAAATTCTCCACTTGACGGATTCGATGTCTTTACTAAAATAAAGAGTCCCTTCTTTTCTTCTTTGCACACATCGATAAATGGATTCACCCCATCCGAACCAAGATATGGGTTCACTGTCACAAAATCCTCGTCAAACGGCACATATGATTTACTTCCCACCTGCACGCGTCCAAGGTGACCGACTGCATATGCTGCTGATGTAGAACCAATATCACCACGTTTGATGTCACCGATGACAACAAGTCCTTTTTCTTTACAGTAGTCTACCGTCTTCTTGAATGCCTGAAGTCCCGGAATTCCAAACTGTTCGTACATAGCGATCTGCGGTTTAACTGCCGGGATCAGATCATAAGTCTTATCCACGATCTCTTTGTTGAACTGCCAGATAGCTTCTGCTGCTCCTTCCAAAGTCTCGCCATACTCTGCAAATGCCTTTTTCTGTACCTGCTCTGGTACATAGGAAAGCATCGGATCCAGTCCGACAACGATAGGTGCTCCTGTTTTTTTAATGTTAGCGACTAATTTGTTAATCATCTTATTCCCTCCAGTTTTCTATTTATATTTTTGCTGTAACAGAAAGTATTGTCCTTTTGTTACCTGAAAAAAAATATTCTTTACTTATGATATCATATTAAAAACTAAAAGGGAATGCCGTTTTCGGCATTCCCTCCGGATTTCTGTTATTGATTGATTTTATTTCTCACCTGTTCCAATGCTGCATCAAGCTGATTATCTGCATTCGGATTATTCTCATCCTGCTGATATTCAACTTCTACGTCCGGCGTAATTCCTTTTTTGTGAATATTTCTTCCATTCGGAGTATAGTACTCAGCCATTGTCAGCTTCACACAGGTTCCGTCTCCAAGATCAAAAATCTGCTGAACGATTCCTTTTCCGTAAGTTGTTGTTCCGACGATCGATCCAAGTCCGTAGTCCTGGATCGCTCCGGCAAAAATCTCGGAAGCACTTGCACTGTTGCCGTCAACAACAACCGACATCGGCTTCGTAAACTGGTGTTCATCATCCGATGAGATCACCTCTTCGTGACCACTTTTGTCTTTTGTTGACACGATCGTACCTTTTGGCAACAGCAGATCCAGCATCTGTGTGACTGTCGCAAGATTGCCTCCCGGATTTGCCCGAAGGTCAACCACAAGTCCTTTCATCCCCTGATCCTCCAGACTGTCAAGTGCACTCTTGAACTGGTCGTAGGTCACACTGTCAAATTCCGTAACCCGGATATAACCGATCTGGTCATCCTTCATTTCAGACTTGACTGTCTCCACCTGGATTTTTCTCCGGGTAACCGTCATTGTCACTTCCTTCGCATCATCCCCACGCAGGACTGTGATATCAACAGTCGTATTCTCTACACCGCGGATCAGCTGTACAACATCGGAAAGATCCGTTCCACTTACGTCCTTATCTCCAACCTTATACAGAATATCATTTACCTGGATACCTGCTTCATTCGCCGGGCTGTTCTCATAAACCTGAACTGCAGTGATCACCTTAGTTTCCTGATTCTGTGAAAAAACAACTCCGATTCCCGAATACTCTCCCGAAGTTGATTCCTGCAGGGATTTAGTCTGTTCTTCATCATAGTATACGGAATATGGATCTCCCAGTGCATTAATGTATCCACTGTAAAGTCCGTTCTCCAGATCTTCTTCTTTCAAATCATCTGTATAAAGATAATTTTCATCAATCAGCTTTTTCAGTTTATTCAGTTTTTTCTCTTCCTGCGCATTTACAACCTTTTCCTGACTGGTCCCAAGGTCTACACCTGCGACATTCATAATTCCAAGTGCCGCAGCACCTACCATAAACATGGCGAGGGCGCCTGCAAGCGCCCCCTTCCAAAAATTCTTTTTATTATTTTCCATCATTTACTCTTTCATACCTGTTATGTATTATCTTACAGATAGTTCAGTGGATTGACCGGTACACCACCTACATGAACTTCAAAGTGAAGATGTGGTCCTGTGGAAATTCCGGTCGTACCGACATTTCCGATCACCTGACCTCTTGCCACCGTCTGTCCCACGGTAACATTCATCGAACTCAGATGCTGATACCATGTCTGCATTCCATTACCGTGATTGACTACGATGTAATTTCCACGTGCACTATTGTACTGTGCGGTAATAACAGTTCCAGAATCAGCCGCATAAACTGCTGCTCCGTATCCTGCACCATAATCGATTCCGTCATGACCGGTTGTTGCACCTGCAGTCGGTGCCACACGTCCGCCAAAGCCACTGGTAATCGCTGCTCCCGGTACCGGATGTGTAAGTGATCCGGTTCCCGTTGCACTTGCATTGCTGCTTGTATTGCCTGAACTGCTTGTGCCTGACGAAGCTGATGCCTGAGCTGCCGCCGCTGCCTGTGCAGCCTGAGCGGCTGCCGTCGCTTCTGCTTCTTTTCTGCGGGCTTCTGCCGCCTCTGCTTCTGCAATCAGTTGCTTCAGCTTGTCAGCGTTACTGCTGATCTCAGATGTCAGGTTATTGATCTGAATGTTCTTATCAGCAAGAAGCTTTTCTACATTTGCCTGTTCTCCCGCAAGTTCATCCTGCAGGTTTTCCAGCTCTGCATACTCTTTTTTAAGTGCACTTTCTCTGTTCTCGACATCTTTTCTTGTATCTTCGTATTCTACAAGAAGTTCACGGTCGCATTTGGAAATCTTATTGATGTATTCTGCTTTGTTCAGCAGATCTGCAATACTGTTAGCTTCCATCAGGATCTCCAGGAATTCATTGCTCCCGTTCTCATACATATACTTGATACGCAGCTTCATCGTCTGGTACTGGTCATCTTCGTTGGCTTTCGCAGTTACCAGCTCTGTCTCTGCATCATTGATCTCAGTCTCTTTTGCAGTCAGATCTGACTGTGTCTTCTCCATCTTTGATACAATGGAATCCAGTTCAGAAGAAAGTTCCGACTTCTCCGCCTCAGCCGTATTTTTCTGCTGTTCCAGCTCCTGCTGCTTCTTTTTCGCATCCGAAATATCATCAGCCTGTGCCGGAATTACCATACCGAAGCAAAGCGTAAACGCCAGTAACGCCCCAAGTATCTTTTTCCCTCTTATCATATTCGTCTCCCTTAAATATTATGCGACTAGACTCTTAAGTGCTTTCTAATCGTAAAGAAACTTCCCACAAAACCAATTCCGATTCCCAGTAAAAGTCCGACCGGAAGCAGTGTCTTGTATACCTGCCCCACCGGAAGGAAATCCAGAATATTATTCAGCAGACTGAATTTTGTAAGAATATAAGTAATTGCTCTATTATAAAGTACATAAAGGATACCAAGCGGAATCGCCGCACCGACAAGACCGATCAGGATACCTTCAATGATAAACGGTGCCCGTACAAAACCATCCTTCGCACCGATATATTTCATGATTGCAATCTCTTCCCTTCGGACAGTAATACCCATTGTGACCGTATTGCTGATCAGGAAAATGGATACTGCCAGAAGAATCGCGATGATAACAACCGATACATACCATACCAGCTTGTTCACACTGTTCAGTGTATTGGCTACGGTATCTGATTTGTTAACCTTGCGAACCCCGTCAAGGCTTTCCGCAAAGGAAACCAGCTTCTTCTGTGAAGCCACATCTGTCATATATACTTCATAGTTGTCAGATCCTGCCAGAGGGTTATCATTTTTAAATCCTTCTGCAAGGTCACTTGATTCGCCAAAATACTGATCTTTAAATGTCTCCCATGCTTCGTCCGCAGACACATACTTGATCTCTTTTACACCATCCTGCTTTTTAAGCTGTGCGCCAATATTATCAATCTGCTCCTGCGTTGCATCATCATTAAAAAATACAGTGATTGCCACACCTTCTTCTGCTTTGTGTACAATATACTGAAAGTTCATAATAATTGAGAAAAACAGTCCGAACACAAAGATACATGCAGCCATAGTTGCAACAGATGCCAGTGAAAACATCTTATTTCTTCCAATATTCTTAACTCCCTGTTTCGCGGAGTATCCAACTGTACTAATCCTCATGCTTATACCCACCTTCTTGTTCGTCGCTGACAATGACACCCTTCTTCATCGTAATAACGCGCTTTTTCATCTCGTTTACAATTTCCTGGTTGTGAGTAACTACCAGAACTGTAGTTCCTCTCTCGTTCGCTTCTTCAAGAAGTTTCATGATTTCCCATGAGTTGGTTGGATCCAGGTTTCCTGTCGGCTCATCAGCCAGCAAAATAGCAGGCTCATTGACAACTGCTCTGGCAATTGCAACTCTCTGCTGTTCCCCACCAGACAATTCCTTCGGGAACGCTTTGTACTTCTGTGCCAGTCCGACAAGTGACAGAGCCGCCGGCACTTTCTTTTTGATGACACGGGTTGATTTTTCTGTAACCCGCTGTGCAAATGCAATATTCTCATAAATATTGCGGTCTTTCAGAAGTCTGAAATCCTGGAATACAACGCCGATTCCTCTTCTGTACTGCGGAATCTGGCGATGTTTCATACGATTCAGATTCTGACCGTTGACAATAATCGTACCTGACGTTGGTTCGATCTCCTTCATCAGAAGACGTATCAACGTAGACTTTCCGGAACCGCTGTCTCCAACTACGAATACGAACTCTCCCTGTTCGATCCGAAGGTTGATACCATTGAGTGCAGCAATACCCTTCGAGTATTCCTTGGTAACTTCTTTAAGTTCTATCATATGCTCCTCCTAATTATCCATACTCCGATATAACTTAATACTCCAGTGTTTCCATGTATTTCATATATTTGACTACCATCAGCGCGATCTTAAATGTGATTGCGTCCTCAAATACGCGCAGATCCAGTCCTGTGCTCTTCTGCAGTTTGTCAAGACGGTACACCAGTGTATTTCTGTGAATATACAGCTGTCTTGATGTCTCGGAAACATTCAGGCTGTTCTCAAAGAACTTATTGATGGTCGTGAGCGTCTCTTCATCAAATTCGTCCGGAGATTTCCCCTCAAAAATTTCGCGGATAAACATCTTGCAGAGCGGAATTGGAAGCTGATAGATCAGTCGTCCGATTCCAAGCGCACTATATGCAATAACTTCCTTCTCGTCGAAGAAGATCTTTCCTACATCGAGCGCAAGCTTCGCTTCTTTGTAAGACTTGGATACTTCTTTGATGTCATTGACGATCGTACCATATGCGATACGGATATTCTCTTCTCCTTCTGCTTTCAGAAGATCAAGAATCTCATGCGCAGTCTTGTCCATCTCCGGATATCCATCGCCAGGACCTAATTCTTTTACTACGATGATGTTCTTCTCATCAACAGCTGTAATAAAGTCCTTGCCCTTTCCACCCAGAACAGAACGGAGACTGTCAAGCGCACTGACATCTCTCTCCCGAGAAGTCTCAACTATAAAGATATCACGTTTTACCTCTGTGTCAATATGTAATTTTTTGGCGCGATTATAAATATCCACCAGAAGAAGGTTGTCAAGAAGGAGGTTTTTGATGAAATTATCCTTGTCAAAACGCTCCTTATATGCTACCAGAAGATTCTGGATCTGGAAGGCTGCAATCTTGCCAACCATATAAACATCTTCACTGCCGCCATTGGCGATCAGAATGTACTCCAGCTGGTGTTCATCATAAATTTTGAAAAACTGATACCCCTGAATCACCTGACTTTCTGCCGGAGATTCTACAAACGAAAGAACGGCATTCTCATAATCTCCAGGCTCCGGAAATGTTGTCGCCAAAGTCTTTCCATCTGTATCCATCACTCCAAGATCAATCCTTGTAATTGATTTCAACCCTTCAATCGTATTCTGCAGTATCTGATTTGATATCATATTCTCTCTCCTCCATCCTCCGTGGTTCTATACACTTTGTACAATCTTCATCCCCCGCAACTGTGGACTTAGCCATATACATATAATACTTTAATACATATTACCAAAAAAATAAAGAGGAAATCACATTTTTTTATGCATTTCCTCAATTGAGTTTATTATAAAATTTATTCTATCAAAAAAGATTTTTTGATTTTTTTTATTATTTTCAGTCTTTTGTCGCTTCAATTATACTTCTTTTCTTTTTTGCTCTTTTTTGATCTCCCGTTTTAAAATCCTTTTACCGATAAAATTTTTCAGGTGATCTGCCCAGTTCTCACCATTTGCAAAGGAAGCAATACTATGTCCTGTTCCAAACCACATTCTGGTATTCAGCTGCTCTTTGCACCGGTAAACAAACTGTTCCTGCCAAGGGAAATCCATGCTGGCAATCACACAGTCTACTTCTCCGCCGTTGACCAGATTGGTGATCCTGTCATCCTCACTTTCGTCTGCCGGTACTGCTTTCATACCGACAACCTGAATCCCACTGTATGCCTCATGCAGATAGCCCTGCAGTCTGTCTCCTTCTTCCTCAGATCCTGCCAGTATAAATATCTTACAGCGGTTCTTATGAAAATAATGGAATACCATCTTCAGCATCGTCTGATCCTCCATCTCCTGGATCCGCTTTCTATCTGTGATCTTTGCAGCTTCAAGAATCGCCATATCTCCCGGAAGCAGAAGATCCAGTTTCTCCAGCTCTTCTTTCATACCGTCAAGCTGTGTCGCTCTCATCAAGGTATCCACCGTAACAATATCTACTGTGTTAAGTTCTTCTGTCTGCATATATTCTGCAATGATCTTCATCGCATCTTTTGCCGTACAGTTATCAAGCTGTACGTCCAGTACGTTCATTTTTTCATTCATTTGCCTCACCCGTTCCATTTTCTCGGTTTTTGCGGTCAAGCGATTATATCAAACATACAGTGCTTTTTCAACAAACGTTGCAAAATATTCACATTTTTTAAAATTTGTAATATTATTGTAAATTCCCAGTCTCATTCGTCCTGGATTTTTTTGAAATGATTCCTCCGATCCGCCCGGTTTCTTTTGATGACAGACTCTTCCAGCCATCTTCCAGAACCTTATCGAGAAGTCCAAGCTCCTCCGCAATCTCGTATTTTACCCGCTCACTTGTTTCCAGATTGGGGATATCTTCGCGTCTGATTTTCTTTGTCTTTGTGCTTTTCATACCTTTCAACTCCTTTTTCAGAGTGTTTCCCCAATTACGGATTTTATACATTTATACTTGATTATTATAAAAGAAGCCGAAAACATTACTTCCGACTTCTTCTCCTTCTGCCTTTTCTTTATCGGCAAAGCTCTCTTATTTTTTATTCTGGATCCGGAATGATAACTGCTGCAACAAAATAGGCAACCACGGCAGTCCCACAACTTACGCAAGCCAGCAAAACACCTCCAAGCCGGATCAATGTAGGATCGATATTAAAATATTCTCCAAGGCCTCCACATACACCGCAGATCTTACGGTTTGTTACGGATCTGTATAATCTTTTCTGTTCCATAAAAATTCCTCCTAAAAGTTTCTCCTATTTTTGTGTTTCTTCTATTATATATGTGTTTCATCTGATACATTTTTCTGTCTATGTTAATTCTAATGGAAACGGATCTCCACGCTGCCTGCTCCGTTCGATATCTCAATCGTGCGTTTACTGCCATTATCGATTGACTTCTCTGTGCTTAAGCCGCCAAGATCTATATCTTCTCCAATTTCTACCGAACCGGCACTGCTATCCAGTTCATAATTATAATCCTCCACTTTTCCTTCCAGATTCAGTGTGACGCTTCCAGCACCACAGTCAATGTCCACTTCTTTTTCCACTGTTCCATAAAAATCCAGACTTCCGGCACCTGTTTCTACATCTAACTCCTCTATATCTGCATTTTTTATTGTACAGCCTGATGCCCCGCTTTCAATCTTAAGGCTTTTCGCATTTAGTCCATCGATCTCTGCTGTTACTGCACCATATTCCATGTCCACCTGATCGAACTTGTAATCTCTTGGAAGATAGATCACAAGTGTTCCCTTTGCGTTTCTCACATTTTTGAAACTGAAACTGCTGCGCATTTTCGTTGTTATTTCCAGAGTTTTTCCGTCATGGGACAACGTTTTCTGCACTGCGTTTTCCGTTTTCATTCCGGAATCATCCACATGGATCTTGTCATCTGTCCCCGTCTTGATCCGCACCTCACTTGCACCGATATCAAGCTTCAGATTCTCCACACCGGAAAATGCCTCTTCCGATACAACATTTTCTGTATCATCCAGCTCATCATCATCCCAATCGTCATCGAAAGAAACATAATTCTTTCTCATAATACCAATTCCATTCGGATATGCTTTTTCAAACTGTGAAAATGTGACTCCAAGACATAATGCAATGATACAAAATACAACTCCTGCCCCTGTCAGGCTTATAATAACTGTCCAGAAAATCTTCCATCCTTTTTTCATCTGCATTCACCTCTCTTTTTCTGAAATGGTCTGCGACAAAGATTTACAAGCCCACGGAACATCATTGGAATCAGTTTGATACATCCCCATCCGATCAATACTGTAAATACTGCCCCAAGTGCCAGCAGCAGGCAGCCGACACCAAGCATTCCGATTCCAAGAACCGGGGAATAAAACAGCTGACCAAATCCGTGAATCCCCAACAGAATCCCTACGGCTGCGGTTGCAACTGCTGCCACCCAGATCGCTATTGCTGATATTGCAAGTACGACCAGAACTCCAAATGCCGCCAAAAGAAGACCAAGTGCTGTCGGAACTACAATTGGAAGCCCAATCACAAGGATACAGATGATCAGAATGATCTTGCCGGCACTGGATTTCTTCCGTGGCATTTCTGTCGTCTGACCCGCACCATATCCCTGATTTCCCGCATATGTATATCCCTGATTAGAATTAGCTGTATAAGAATACTGTCTTTCCGAAAATGGATTCCTGTCATTCTGTGACTGGCTTTCTCCATATGTCTCCGAATAGCTGTCTTTATAATAGTCATCTCTTCCTGCCGGGTACTCACTGCTGTCAAAACGCCTGTCCTGATATCCTCGCTCTCCGTACTCTCCATAACTTTCCGCATCATCGGTATTACCATTTATCCCGGCACGGATCGTTTCGGCAAGCTTTGCAGGACTTCCCAGCTCTTCGATTACTTTTTCTTCATTCTCGCTTCCGGCGTCATCAAAATAATCATTGTAATACTGCATTGCTTCTTCTCTTTCTTCTTTCGAAATTCCATGAAGCAGTGCATCTAATTCCCTCATATACTCTGTACGGTTCATTCGGCTGCACCTCCCTCGAACATCTCTGTAATCTTCCTTGTGTAGTTCTTCCATTCGACTTTATACAAATTAAGCTGTGCCATTCCTTTTTCTGTAACTTTATAGTATCTGCGGTTTCTTCCGTCAAACTGCATATCGTAGACTTCCAGGCATTCATCTTTCTGAAGTCTTCTGAGTACCGGGTACATCGTTGATTCCGATACATCCAGAACTCTCCGGACATCCTGTGTGATCTTATATCCATAGGTTCCTTCCTGTTCCCGTGATACAACGGCAAGCACGATTGCATCAAGGAGGGCAGCTCCGGTGTTAAATACCATATGATTCACATCCTTTTATTGTTTGTTATATTGTTTTGTTAAGCATATTATACGTTATATAATATAGTGAGTCAATATAATATTGTATAAGACTTTCTGAAGATTTCCTAAAGAAATGGGTGGGGGACGGATGGGTGGGAGGGAGGTTGTGACAGCTTGCGGATAGAAATAAAGTCCCCCTCTTCCCACGGGGCGAAGGCATTCCGATGAGCCTCTGAATGCGAACATTGTGTCAGCAATGGCTTCCACAATGTTTGAGTCTCATCTCCATTGCCCCTCAAGGGAAGTGGTGGACTTTATTTCTATCTGCAAGCCGCTCAAGGTTATCGAATGACCAACCATCCGCTTGGGCGGGCTGCCAGGGCTGATGCTGGGGCGAAATTTGAAGGATTGTGAAAAGGGGACACACAGCGCCTGTAAGGCGACTGTGCTGGGGGATCAAATATTTTAAATATGGGGGTAAAGAAAATATGTAATTACTATTTGAATGATTAGAATAATAGGGATTCCTAATTTGAATTTCAGGTGGCGGGTTTTGTGGTGGTAGTGTTTCATGGCGAGGAGGGCGGCTGGGGAGCCGCCCAGAAGGGCCAGGAGGATGAGGGTGCGTTCGGGGATTCGCCATTTGTTTTGGCGGGCTTTGGTTTTATCGGCGGCGTAGGTGAAGTAGGTGATGATGTTGATCAATAGCAGGTATGCAAGGAGTATTATTTTAATCATTTTTGTAGTCCTCCAGGTGGATTTCTTTGCGAAGGGTGAAGGAGTAGATGATCTGTTCTTTTACTTTTTTCCGGATGATCTGTTCAAGGGCTTTGGTGTAAAGGCGGAGCTGTTCCCGGTAGCGGTCTTTTAGTTCGGCTTCGGTTTGTACACGGTCGGTTTTATAATCGAGTACGATGATTTCTCCGTCTTCTTCAAAGTAAGCATCAATAATTCCCTGGATCAGTACCATTTCACCCTTTTTCTGATCCGGATAAAATTCTTTTGCATCTACACCGAGAACAAACGGCTGCTCGCGGTAAAGTGTTTTTGCCCTGGCTGCATTTTGCATTCTTTTTCCCACATTCGTATTAAGAAACTCCATAATTTCTTTTTTTTGAATACACCCGGCTGTTCCCGCATCCAGGTATCCTTCGTTTTTCAGATTCTCTATGTTTTCCCGCAGTAAATCCATCGTATATATTTTCGAAAAATCAAGAAGCTCCATTACTTTATGATAAGCTGTTCCTTTTGTTGCTCCTTTTACCTCTTCTTCCTCTTTCATAAAATTCGGAAGGATTGGAACAATCTCCTCTTCCGGAATCAGTATTTCTCCATCTTCTTCTTCCGAAGCTATCGCATATTTTTTCAGCTCTGACACGGTGTACTTCATTTTCATCTGATCTTCACCCTGATACGGATATCTGTAGGAAAATGCTTCCTCGATTTTTGCCCGAAAACGTTCATCCGTCACAGCCATCGGATGTTCTTCTGACTCTATTTTTTCAAGGAACACCTCTTTTTCCAGATAGTCTGCTGCTTCCTTATCCACTTCACCTTCTACAAGCGTATCAACACCAATCACTTTTAATTCAATCGGAACTTCTTCTGTTTTACGCACTGCCGCCGGCAAGATCCAGTCATAATAAGACGTTGCACGTGCAAGTTTTGTAAAGTCCAGTGTTTCTTTCTGACTGTTTTCCTGTTCCAGCTGACAGGCTTCCAGTTTGTCTGCCGCATGTGGAACCGTTCCGGTAAGAATCAGCTTTTCCTTTGCACGTGTAAGTGCTACATAAAGCACACGAAGCTCCTCACCAAGATTTTCCAGACCGATTTCATTTTGAATAACTTTCTTTAATAGTGTCGGAGATTTGGTTCGCCGCTCCAGATCGATCGCATCGATTCCAAGCCCCAGATCCGGATGGATCACAACGCTTGCCGTGGTATCCTGAATGTTGAACCTCTTTCCCATTCCGGTCACGATCACAATCGGGAATTCCAATCCTTTACTCTTATGGATACTCATCAGACGAACTGCATCCGTCTGCTCATCGTAAAGCCCGGCTTCCCCAAAGTCTACATTATATTTCTTGAGCTGATCAATATAACGGACAAAATGATACAGTCCCTTATAGCTGGTTGCCTCAAATGCCTTTGCCCTGGTGATCAGCATATCAAGATTCGCGCGCCTTCCTTTTCCTCCTGGCATTGCCGCGATATAATCCCGGTATCCTGTCTTTTTCATGATCTCCCACAGGAGATCATGGATTGCCGTGTACGGTATCCGCTCCCGGAAATAAAAAAGCCATCCAAATACATCGCGCACTTTTTTCAGAATGCCCGCCGGAAGATCTGTCTTTTTTTCCGGATCCGCTGTTTCCAGTACATTCTGATAAAATGGTACTTCTGCATTCAATTCTCTGATCTGTGCCAGTTCCTCATTTGTCATTCTTCCAAACGGAGATTTCAGCACCGCAACGAGTGGGATGTCCTGACGAAAATTGTCAAGTACACGCAGATAGTCCATCATCCATCCAATTTCCAGAGTTTCAAAATACCCATCTGCTGATTCAGCCAGAACCGGTAATCCCTCCTCCTGCAAAATTCGTGTAACAGTATCGGTCCATCCTGCAGGGCTTCTTGTCAGGATTACAATATCCTGATAGCGTACCGGTCGCAACATTCCCGTTTCTTTATCTACAATCTGCTGACTTTCCATCAGCTCTCCGATTCTTTGTGCGATCAGACGTACTTCCAGCTCTTTTGCCGTCTGGCTTCCGCTTCGCACAGAAAGCCCGGTATCCTCTTCCTCACTTTTTGTATCCAGAAGAAGGATTTCTGTCTCATTCTTTTCGGATTCCGGGTAAGAAGCTCCCACATAAAGTGCAGCATTCTCATCGTATGTGATCCTTCCAAGCTCTTCGGTCATGATCTGTCGGAAAATAAAGTTTACCGCATCCAGCACTTCTGCCCGGCTTCGGAAATTTTTGTGCAGATCGATTCGCCTGTTTCCTCCGTCCGTCAGACTGTAGGTATTGAATTTTTCCATGAAAAGCTCCGGCCTTGACAAGCGGAAACGGTAAATACTCTGCTTCACATCTCCTACCATGAAGAGATTATTTTCCCCTCTGCTGATCCGGGACACACAGGTCAGGATCGCCTCCTGGATCAGGTTACTGTCCTGATATTCATCGATCATTACTTCCTCAAATGTATTCTGATACTCCTTTGCCACCTCAGAAGGCACTCTTTTTCCGTTTTCTTTTCTTGTCAGGATCTGCAAGGCAAACTGTTCCATATCCCGGAAATCGATCAGATTTTTTTCTGCCTTCTTAGCTGCAAGTACCCTCTGGTATTCTTTTACCAGACTGACCAGCTCATGCATCACCGGAATGCAGATTTTCCGGTCTGCTTCCATCTCAGATGGCGGCTGGAAAAAATAATTGTTTCGAATGTCATCGATAAGTTTCTTCCAGGTATCCCGATAGGCTCTTACCTGCTCTCTTTTTGTCGGATCTACTGCGTCATCTTTCTTTCTGGACAGAGTTTTCCATGCCGGCTTTTCTTTCAGTGCCTCATACATTTCTTCATAGCTCTTTGCCGCAAAAAGCTTTCTCAGAACTTTCTGATCCGCTTCCAGCATTTCTCCATACATATACGGTCCGTCCGGTTCCATGCAGATCTGGTCCGCTTTTTCCATCAGCATCTGCATATCCGCAACTGTTCTCCGGATATACTCCATCACCTTTTCAATATAAATGGCTTTTTCCCCGCTCTCTTCGTACATCCTTGCACAGTCATCCAGCCACTCCTCCGGATCTGGATAACTTCCGGCAAATTCATACAGTCTGCTGATGATTTCTTCCACCTGCAGATCTTCCCTTCCGGTTGCAAAAGTCTCCACAAAACGCAGGAAATCCTCGTTTCCTTCTTCATATTTTGCTTCCAGAAGCTCTTTCATCACGTCCTGCTTCAAAAGCTTTAATTCTCCTTCTTCCGCAATACGGAATCCCGGATCCAGATCGATCGTGTGAAAATACTCCCGGATCACAGACAGGCAGAAGCTGTGGATCGTTGTAATCTTTGCTGTATGGATCAGGGCAGACTGCCGCTTCAGATGTTCACTTGACGGATCCTCCTCCAGCTCCTTCTCAATCGCAGCACCGATCCTTTCTTTCATCTCAGCCGCCGCCGCCTCAGTGTAGGTCACGATCAGCATATGGTCGACATCCACCGGATTTGCATCCCTTGTCAGTCTCGCAATAATCCGCTCCACCAGAACAGCAGTTTTCCCGGAACCAGCGGCTGCTGACACCAGAATATTATGATCACGCAGGTCGATCACCTGCTGCTGTTCTTCGGTCCATTTTACTCCCATGTCTGCTTCTCCTCTTCCAGCTTTGCCATAATTTTCTCCATTACAATTTCCTTCGGAAGCTTCTCAAGCTTCCGGTATTCATATCCTTCGATCTGCTCATCAAATCCGCAGATATCCCGGTATGGGCAATACGTACAGCCATTTTGTGTACCCATCTCATACGGCAGTGCCTCCGCCTTTCCGCGGTACATTGCTCCCTGAAGATCAGTCCGTCTTTTCTGTGCATAAGTCAGCACTGCATCAAACTCTTCCGGCAGGAGCATTTTGGATGCTTTGGAATAGCCGCTTTTCGTCTTTCCTGCCGGAATCACAAGCGAATTCCCCGAAAAATCCGCATCCAGTCTCTGAATCACGGCATCCTCCTGACGGATGATTCCATCCAGCCGAAGCTCCTTTAAAATTGCCTCTTCCAGTTTTTCTTCATCCAGCTCTTTCCCGACGATCGGATCCTTCATCCGATAGTAGAAAATGCCTGCCGGCACAATCTTTTTACCCGGATGTTTTCTTTCCTCCAGCCGGACTGCTTCTTCCATATACACCACCAGCTGCATCTGCAGACCATGATAAAAAGCTGCCATATCAAAACTCTTTGCCCCGGTTTTATAATCCAGGATCTTCACATAGACCTGATCTTCCGTCTCACATGTATCGATCCTGTCAATCTTTCCGCTTCCAAAGCTTACCTCATAGCCCTCCGGTTTAAAGCTTCCCTTCCGAAGCTGCTTTGTCATCGCCCAGACCGTCCGGTTCATCATACGTTTCATACGTGGCACGATATACGCGTTCCGCGCACTGCTGTAGATTACGGTATTGCTGTAATCTACGATACTCTCATCCACGCTTTCCGACGCAAACTGTTCCTGCTGCTCCTTTGTAACCTCAGTCCATTCCAGGCCTTCCCGTTCTACCCGTCGGGCATATTTTTCCAGTGCTTTATGAAAAATATTTCCAAAATCAAGAGCAGCAAATTCATAGACCTCTCTCTCCTTAAGGCGAAGTCCATAGGTCAGAAAATGCGCACAGGCACAGGCAGCAAATTTCTCCAGTCTTGAAATGCTTGGTGCCCAGTCTCCATAAAGCTTCCGTGCGGTCTGCAAAGTCAGATTGTCCTCCGGCCTGCGGTATCTGCTGATCCTTGCCAGATCGTGCACCTTTTCGCTCCAGTCCTCCTGCGCACAATACCAACGGTACAGCTCCTGCCAGCTGCCTTCCTCCATCTTTTTCGGGTTCTGTAATCCTTCGATCAATGACCCGATCCCGGTCTGTGGAAGCATTTCTTTTGTCTCCATCCCATACTGATCCATATTAAATACAGGAAGCTTTGTATACATCCGCTTCAGATCCCCGATCAGATATGCCGCCCTCCTGCTCTTTCCATCGGCCGATACTTTACTGTAGGTCAGCATCAATTCTTCCGTCGGCTTTGTCATGTGCAGATACAGATAAAATTTCTGGATGTAACTTTTTTCTCTTGTTCCCGGTGCAAGCGCAATTCCTCTTTCTTCAAAACGCTCCCGGTCTCTGTCTGAAATCAGTCCACCTGCGGATGCATTTCCCGGAATCAGAGAATCATTGACTCCCAGAAGGATCAGCGCCCGGATATCTTTCAGTCTCGTTCGCTCAATATCTCCTGCCATCACTTCATCCAGACTTGGCGGAATTACACCGATCCTTGCCTCTTCCATTCCGGCATCCAGAAGCTCCCTGTACTCTTTGAGCGCAATCCGCTCATCTCCAAGAAGACTTACAAACTTGTCAAACAGCTCCATCACCACACGATAGATCTGTGCATATTCTTTTGCAAGTGCAAGCTCTCCTGCTTCTGTAAATTGATTCTCCAATACTTTTACCTGCTTCTGGATTTCTTCTTTTTCCAGAAATTCACAGATTGCAAGCGTCACATCCCGCACTGTCTTCTGACGCTGCTTTAAGACAAACACCAGCTCTTCTGTTTTTTCCACAAAGCATACCCGGAGATGATTCAGTACCTCCAACTCTTCCTCGGTCGTATCCTTCGCTCTGCGGATCCATTTTTCCTGCCATTTTTTGTAACCACGGATGCCCAGCGCAAGTACATAATTTTCCAGAAGATCCAATTCCTCACCGGTAAATCCGACCAGATCCGTTCTTAAGAAACGGAACACACTTTCTGCAGAAAAATTCTGTTCTGCCATCGCAAGAAGACTCCGGATATACTCCACAAAAGAATTTAAAAGTACATTCCGCTTATAATCCATGAAAACCGGAATCTCATACTCCCGGAAAGTCTTCTCGATCTCATCCGCATAGAGATTCATGTCACTTGCGATCACCGCGATCTCCCGGTAACGATATTCTTTCTTACGAATTAAAAAACGTATCCTCTGGGCAGCGCATTCTACTTCCATCCTGGGATTTGCCGCTGCATAAACCCGCACATTTGACTGCTTTTCCCTGTAAGTCCTGCCACTGTAACGGAACAGTTCCTTCTCCAGAAATGCAAGTGCCGGCGCATTTCTAAAACGCCAGACCGGCTCCTGGTACAGACAGACCGGCTCTTCGACCAGCACCTTTTCCTCCCCTGCAATCTTCACAAGAGACGTCACCATCTGCTTACTCAGCGCAAACAGCTGATACTTGTCTTTCATCACGTAAGGATCTTCCCTCTTATCCATCGTGACAGTAATCATCACCTTCTGACAATGATGCAGCATTTCCCCCAGCACCTTGTTCTGAAGCGGCGTAAATCCGGTAAACCCATCCAGCGCGATCACACTGTCCTTCAGCATTCTCGATTTGTCCATCACATTGCAGAGAATGTCCAGAATTTCTTCTTTTGTAATATATTTATCTGCAAGATATTCTTCAAATGCCTGATACATCACCTGGATATCCTTCAATTTCCAGGCAAGATACGAAGACTCATCTGCCTCCGTGATCATATCATCCATGCCATCCGGGGAAATGTTGTACTGCGTCAGCTCGGAAATAACGGATTTCACCTCACTGATGTAACCTGGCTTTTTGATATTTCCTTTTAAAACCTTTAGCGAATCTTCTTTTTTCCCCGCGAGTCGCCTGAGGATCAGATTCTTTCCTTCATCATCCAGAATCTCCCTGCTTCCATTCCCTGTTTCTTCCAGAACACGAAAAGCAAGACGTGCAAAACTCAGCACGTCTATGTTCATAATTCCATGTCTCGAATGCCGCAGGACCAGTTCCTTCTGCGTCTGCATCGTGAACTGTTCCGGCACCAGAATAATATAATTAATATCAGGATGTTTCATTGATTCCCGAATGATATGTTCATATAGATAATGTGACTTGCCCGAACCCGGATTTCCAAAAATAAACTGTAAAGCCATCTGTTATACCCTCCCGTCAAGCTCTTTCGGCACGTATGCAGATACATGGATTCCATCTTCTTTGTATTCTTCCTCCAGCAGTTCTCCATACTTCCGGATGAGCTGGATTTTCCCGGATTCCTGATAGGAATAAACTCGTTCGATATAAATTTTCTGCTCCCGCAGGATCTCTTCTATTGCCTGAAGAAGCGCCTCCAGACCTTCTCCGGTCTTTGCAGACACCTGTACGATCCGGTCTGCCTTAAAGTCACGTACCGTCAGGCTTTCCCCGATCCTGTCCATCTTGTTAAATGCCGTGACCACCGGTTTGTCCATTGCCTCCAGACGCTGCAGTGTCTCATACACCACATACATCTGCTCATCCATCTGTGGATTGGATGCATCGACTACATGCAGGATCAGATCCGCATACTTCGCTTCTTCCAGCGTACTTTTAAATGCATCGATCAGATGATGAGGCAGCTTCCGGATAAAGCCTACCGTATCTGTCAGAAGAATCTCCTGCCCACTTGGCAGCTTCCGGCTTCTTGTCGTCGGATCAAGAGTTGCAAAAAGCTGATCCTCCTGCAGCACACCGGCTCCGGTCAGTGTGTTGAGAAGCGTGGACTTTCCGGCATTGGTATAACCGACAATTGCCACGACCGGGATCCGGTTCTTCGTCCGCTGTTCGCGTGTCAGTTCCCGGTGTCTCTTCACCTCCCTGAGTTCACGGTTCAGCTGTGCGATCCGGTTCTTGATGAGTCTCCGGTCCATCTCCAGCTTCTTTTCTCCCGGCCCTCTGGTTCCGATTCCACCTCCCAGACGTGACATCGCCCTTCCTGCCCCAGTAAGCTGTGACTGCCGGTACTTAAGCTGTGCCAGTTCTACCTGGATCTTTCCTTCACTTGTAGAAGCCCGTCCTGCAAAAATATCCAGAATGACCATCGTCCGGTCCATTACCTTCACATCCAGAATATCCGTCAGATTGTTCATCTGTGCCGGAGACAGCTCATCATCACAGACGATCCCGGTTGCGTCAAGCTCCCACAAAAGCTCCCGGATTTCCTCAATCTTGCCTTTTCCGACATAAGTTCCCGGATGGACAAGCTCTCTTTTCTGGATTACCCGTCCGACCGCTTCCGCACCTGCGGTCTTCACCAGATCCTTTAACTCATCCAGAGAATCTTCCGTGTCATCGTTCTCCCTTGTACTGACACCGACCAGAATTACCCTTTCCTTTTCTTCTTTTATTTCATAAAGTGCCATATTATTCTCCCCTGCCAGATTTCTTTCCGTCCCGGATCAGATCTGCTCATCCGATCCGCTCTACTGCTGATCTCCTTCCGAAATCTGTGTATTTAAAAATTCCTGCTCTTTCAGCGCTTTTTTGTCATCTGGATTTGCTTTCAGATAACTGTCCAGCTTCTCTTTTGCAGACTGGTAATCCCCTGCTTTTTCATAGGCAACTACCAGATTATATGCCATTTCTTTTAGCAGCTCTTTTCCTGCGCCTGAAAGCTCCTGCCCATTTTCGAAATAATACACTGCCTTTTCCGGTTTATCCAGTTCCAGATCGCAGATTCCCAGAATATTATAAAGAGTTGCTGTCTCTTCCGTTCCATTCTTCAATGCTTTTTCCAACGCCTTCTCTGCCTTTTCATACTTTTTCTGTTCCCAGTAGCAGAGTCCGAGTCCGCGATAAGCCTCTCCCAGATTCTTCTTTTTGTCTACCGCATCCTGGAATTCCACCTCTGCATTTTTATAGTCTTTTTCTTCCAGATACTTCGTTCCTTTTTTTACAGAACCGGCGCATCCCGTTACTGTCATACAAAATGCTACAAGGATCCCTATGATTACCTTTTTCTTTCTTCCTGCTGTCACTGTTATCGTTTCCTTCCTTCTATATTGATATATCATCTGTTATTCCAGAATATGCTCCATTCCCTGGTTCATGATGGTCTGGATATGATCATCAGCAAGGGAATAGAACACCGTTTTTCCTTCCCGTCTGTTCTTCACAAGCTTCATCTGCTTGAGCATCCGGAGCTGATGGGAAATCGCGGACTGCGTCATTCCAAGAACTTCCGCCAGATCACAAACACACATCTCAGACTGAAAAAGAACACATAAAATCCGGATCCGCGTGGTATCTGCAAATACCTTGAAAAAATCAGCAAGATCCTTCAAAACCTCTTCATCCGGTATATGCCCCTCTGCCTTATGTACAAGTTCTTCGTGTATACAAAATGTATCACAACATTCTACTTCTGTCTTTTTCATAGTTACCCCTTTCATATGAACAAGTATTCATATATCTATTATGCCAAATGATCTCTTTACGGTCAACTGTTTCCATTGATTCCGGCATGCAAAGTAAAAAAGAAGTTACTGTTCACTCCCCAATGTCATTTAGTTAAGTTACAGGGTTAGCCCCTAATTGTGGGTCTAACCCAAATTTTTTCAAAAAAGCTACCCAAAGGGTTGACATAGGGTGCAAAATGTGCGGCCGCTCTCGCTACTGATAAATTTGTTGAGGTAGCGAGAGCGGCCCTTGAATTAGTGGTATATCACTTTCTCAAGGAGGCACATGATCATGATCCATCAACAAATCAAAGAACTGTTTTTTTCTTCTGTGGAACACATTGTTTCTGATATTTCACAGTATGCTGTCCATCCCGATTCCGATTTCAAGAGAAGCAAAAAAATCCCTGCCCAGAAACTTATTTCCTTTCTCGTTTCACAAGGCTCATCTTCCACCAGGGTTGAAATGCTTGATTTCTGGGGACTGGATTCTTCCATACCAACCGCTTCTGCTCTCAGCCAGCAGCGCGCAAAGCTTAAACCTGATGCGCTGGAAGCTGTATTCCGGCACTTTAATTCCACTTCCATGGAATTGCCGCACGCTTCCTTTATGGATTCGCATTACCGTTTCCTGGCTGCCGATGGCTCTACCTGCACTTTTTTCAGCACTCCGGCTTTCTCATCACCAGACTACTACTGTT
>OFME01000828.1_pt1 | contig 20719 bp, 16 predicted proteins | sample 1541381 | NCBI WGS metagenome assembly OFME01 (sample SAMN04209243, study PRJEB22552) | human gut metagenome | biome: gut; material: feces | host: Homo sapiens | place: USA: Oklahoma
TTATAAAAAAACACCGAAACTGAAAAGTGAGAATATGATTTTTGATGCGGGACCGAGAGAGTTTCTGACGTATATTCGTGATGCAGAAATGATATTTACCAATTCTTTTCACGGAACGGTTTTCTCCATTCTCTTTCAAAAAAAGTTTTATAGTGTATACAAAGAGAATGGACGTATCAGCAATCTGCTTGCATTTCTGAATTTGGAAGAAAGGCATATAACGGCTGAAGATGCAATGAACTACGCAGATGGGATTGATTATACTCATGTGGGGGATAAACTTTGTAATTACAGAAGGCAGTCTGTTGAATATCTTAAGAAAGGGATTGAACAATGAGAGTCATAGAAGAATTTTCTTTTGATGAAGAACCGGGAAAAACACAGGTGAAATCAAATATTACAGAATCTGTGGAAAAACCAAATATTTCTATTGTGACACCATTTTACAATGCAGAGCAGAATTTCATACAGACATATTATTGTGTGGTCAATCAGAGTATGGAGGCGTTTGAATGGATAATTGTAGACGATGGAAGTTCAAGACCATCTGCAGTTGAGCTGTTAGAGGAATATGGGAAAAAGGATGCCCGTATCCGTGTAATTCATCAGAAAAATCAAGGACAGTCCGTGGCAAAAAACAACGGGATAAAAAACAGCAGGGCAGACATCATAGCATTTTTGGATGCTGATGATTTAATAGAACCGTTTTATCTGGAAATTTTATATAAAGCATTGAACGAGTATCCAGATGCAGCTTGGAGTTATACAGATCTTGTTGGATTTGGCAGTCAGAGATATATCTGGTGTAAGCCCTTTTCGGCAGGTCGAATGACGTTTAATAATACACTGGTGAATGCAGCACTGTTTCGCAAGAGTGATTTAGAGGAGGTTGGATGCTTCCCGGAAAAATGGAAGCATTACGATGAGGACTGGGCACTCTATCTGAAATTGTTAAGAGCGGGAAAACATCCGGTTCATGTGCCGATAATTGGATTCTGGTATCGCCGGAGTAATACAGGAATGCAGCAGACTGTAAGAAAAAATGAAAATCTTAGGAAACAGTCGGATGATTATATCGCAGATATTGCAAAAAAAGTAGATATTCATATAAAAGGGGAAGAATATGAAGGAAAACTGCCACAGGAAGCCGTAAAAACAGGATTCAATAGTAAAGAACGGTTTCTTGCGAAAATCCTTTCCAATAATCTGGGAGTGAAAATAATCTCCAGTATGTATTGGCACTAATTTGTATTGCCGGCAAAATATGCTATAATATGCGTGTATTGTGGGCTGGTTTGGCATATGGTATATGAGCAGAAGGTGAGGAATATTAATGAATGAACAAAATATAACAAGGCGAAAAGAGGTTGATCTGGAAATTACAGATTTTTTATGGGAAATTGCAAGAAATTGGAGAGTTATTGCAATCTGTCTGATAATAGGAGCCGTTTTATTATGCGGTTATCAGTATATAAAAGACAGCAGGAATGCAGATACAACAGCGGATGAAGTTGTAGAAGAATACTCCAAAACAGTGCATGAAATGAAAGAAGCTCTTGGGGCACAGGATTTGGATCAAGTCTATGGTGCAGTCGCAATTAAAAAGCAGCTGGATGAGAAAAGCGATTATGCAGATAACTCCCCATTAATGGCTGTTAATCCGTATGCAGAGAATTTAATTTTGTTACAGTATCGTGTGCAGAGTGATGAAGGAAATGCTGCAGAACTTGCAGCAATTTATCAGGATTATCTTATGTATGGTGAACTGGCATCGGAAATGATTGACTGTGACAGCCGGAAAGATGAAACAATATATGCGAAGGAAACTTATGAGACTGGCTTTACAGTACGTATTCGTGGAAGCAGGGAAGCGGATTGTAAAGAACTTGCAGAGAATGTGAAGAAGGGACTTAGTGCATATGCACAGAGGATGGATGAAAACTTTACTGCACATGAATTAGAACTTGTGAATGAAAGTTCAAATATTATTGTAGATCAGGAACTTGCACAGCTGCAGGATGATACGGCATTGGCAATCAAGAATCTTGGCGAACACTTGGATACAATTAAAAGTAAGATGAATGGTAATCAGTTGGAGCTTTATGTGGAACTTACAGAGAATCAGCCAGAGCAAAATGAGGATAGTGCAGAACAGACAGGCAATGAAGAAGAAACAAATGGATCAGATGTGCCGGAGCAGATTAGTGTACACATTAGTGTATCAAAGTTTATAATTGGTGGAATAATTGGAATAGCACTGGCAATTATTTTTATATTGTTAAAATATCTGCTTTCCGGAAATTTGCGTTCTGAAGCGGAAATTAAGGAACTCTATCATAATGATGTGCTTGGAACAATCCGAAGCAGTGTAGATGGAAAACGCGGTAAAATTGACAAGTGGTACGTTGGAGCGAGATATGGAAAATCCGGTAAAATGTCTCTGGAGCAGGAAGTTGAATTAATCTGTGCCAATATGAAAATTGCTTGTAAAGAAAATCAGAAAGTATACCTTACAGGAAGTGATTTGTCCGGAACTTCGACAGAAATACTGGAAAAAATTAAGGCAGAGTGTGAAAAGAGAGGGTTGACGGTAGTTTCAGGCAGAGAAATCTGTTATTATGCAGAGGCACTTGAAGAACTGGCGAAGATAGGACAGGTTGTATTTATTGAAGAAATGAGAAAGTCCAGATACAATAATATGTATCAGGAAGTGATCCGATGCAGGGAGCATCAGATACCAATTCTTGGTATGATTGTTATAGGGGCTTAAGGAATAAATTAAATTTGGAAGGAACAGAAATGGGCGAAATAACACTGGTAACAGACTTCTTTGATATTGGCAGAGGGCAGGATAAGAATGAAGAGTTGAGAAGGACAGCGTCAAAGTATTTTGATGAGTTCAGACGTTGGGCAAGAATACAGAATAAATTAATTGTGTATACGGATTCAAAGAGTGCAGAGACAATCAAGGCAATTCGTGCAGAGTATGGTTTATTAGATAAGACAGTTATCGTGGCAACGGACAATCTCTTTGAATTAGAAGGGGATTTGCTTGCAAGAATGGAGAAAGCATCCAGAAATCAGGACTTTCTGGATTTTCGATATCTGCCGGAAGCATCATCGAATAATCCAAAATATGATTACCTGTGGATGATGAAATACTATTTTATGAATGATGCCTATGAAAAGGGACTTCTGACAGAAGATGTGGTCTGGATGGATTTTGGATTTGATCATGGTGGAATTACTTACAGTGATGAGAAGGACTATGATTTTCTGTGGAATTATGATTTTAATGGAAAAATCCATATTTCATGTCTGTATGACCCGGATGCAAGGATTGGCATGGAGACGCTTCAGTTTCAAAATGACTGTGTGATGGGATGTATGTATGGGTTATCCAGGGAATTAGTACCGACCTTCTGGAAATTGGTAAGAAATGCAATGGAAGCACTGTTAATGTTGGATTGTGTGGATGATGACCAGCAACTGGTACTTATGGCGTATAAGGCAAGACCGGAACTTTTTACCGTGCATGTGACCGGGTGGCAGATGATTATGAAGGAAATGGGTGCAGATCATATGAAAATAAAACAGAAAGAAGCACCAAAACAGGAGAATAAATATAAAAAGATTTTAAGACAGACATTCAGAAAAATTATTCCAAATAAAAACGATCTGAAACGGAACTATGCAAAGAGAAGTTATGATGCAGCGATACGTGTTTATGGAAAGTAAAAGAAAGACAGATTCTGTGGAGAGATGATATGACAGAAACAGATTTACTGGTAATTGTGCCACATGAGGATGATGAGCTTGCTATTGCGGGAGCAATGATTTATGGAGCGGTACAGCAGAAAATGAATATAAAAGTTGTGTTTGTCACGAACGGAGATTATTACAGACATGAAGGGATTATAAGAATCCGCGAGGCTGAGGAGGCATTGGGGGAACTTGGTGTTGCGCCGGAAAATATTATCTTTTTAGGATATGGGGATCAAACACAGACCAGACACTTGTATAATAGTGTACCGGAAGAAATCGTTGCTTCTTATAATGGAAACATCCGTACCTACGGAACAGATAAACATCCAGAATTCGCAATGACTGAATATGGTGTACACCATGCATATACTCGTGCAAATTATAAAAATGATATAAAGGCAGTCATTCAGAAATTCTATCCGTCTATTCTAGTGACAACAGATTGGGATAATCATATGGATCATCTGGCATTGTCGCTCATGGTGGATGAAGTTCTGGGAGAACTGCTAAGAGAAGATACATCTTATCATCCGCTTGTGTTAAAAGCACAGGCTTATAATGGAAAATGGGAAGGACATCCAGATTATTACAGTGAAAATAATGTGACGGAACTTGTGAATGAGGCAGATGGAACGGATTATATCCATTCATTGGATAAATGGGAAGAGAGGATTCGTTTTTCTGTACCGGATCAATGTAAAACAGCTTTACTTAAGAAAAATATTTTATATAAGGCTGCAAAAAAGTACCGTTCCCAGAGTGTAGATTTAAAGGCAATACAGTTCATCAATCTGGATATGGTGTATTGGAGAAGGCCAACAGAGAGTCTCAGTTATCGTGCAAAGATTGAAACAAGCTCTGGTAATGCGGCTTATCTGAATGATTTCAAGTGTGTTGACTGTTCCGATATTATCCATGGAATGTGGGTTTATGATGCAGGCATTTGGATACCTGAGAAAACTGATGCTGAAAAGAAGATTGTAGTAACATTAGAAAAAAAGGCAAGAATCAGAGAGATTCATTTATTTGAAAATCCAGATGAGGACTGCATAATTCATAGAATAAAAATAACCTTTGGAAATGGGTGTGTAATACATACAGGGGAGTTGAATCATGACGGCAGCCGTACTGTCATAAAAGTACCGGAAATGGAGCTGACGGAAAGAGTGGAACTCGTGCTGGAAGAGGTGGAGGGATCGGCGGCTGGACTGACAGAGATTGAGATATATGAGACAATCCGGGAGATAGAGGATTATAGATTGCCATTGCCGTTGTGGAATGAAACACCGGAGAATTACCGGAAAATTGGAAATTTTTACGGATGCAGAATGGAACAGAAATGGTTCAAGTTTGTAAGTTTTGGAAGAGTCCGGTTGTGGCCGGATAAGTATTTCTTAATGAAGCGATATCCAGAGTTAAAGGAAAAAGAATCTTTTCTGGTATTTTGGAAAGCTTATTTTCGTTTTGTTAGTGAAAAGTTGAGTGAAAAGAAAAAGCAATAGTAAAATTTGGAGATGGAATAGAATGACAGCTGTGATAAAAGCAATTGGAATCCTATTGCTACAGATAATCATATATTATTTATTTGGGACAATATTTGAATTGTTTTGCAGGAAAAAACATGGCGTTGTTTTTAAGGAAATCAGTGGGTTTCTGGTATATCAGGTTTTGTTTCAAATCTGTGCGCTTCCGATGATCAAGGCAGATCAGACTCTTGCCAGACTTGCAGTTTTATGGGGTGTGATTGTAATCACATGTTGTATTGGTACTGCAATTTTTTGCAGGGAACGGATCGCAGAAGATATTGCAATGATCATCAAAGCGTTTTTTAGACATAAAATATGGTTCCTTCTCATGGGATGTTTCCTTTTTGCAATGTGTTATTATGTGTCCATTAATGGCGAGATGAATGATGATTCTACCTATTATATTGGACTGATCAATACAACACTGACATCAGGACGGTTATATAAATTTAATGCTTATACAGGTGAACAGGTGCATTCTCTGTATCTGAGAAGAGCATTGGTTACTTTTGATATTAATACAGCAGTTGCCTGTAAAATATATCATATTCATCCACTTGTGATCACAAGAATAACACGTGCAAGCTTGAATATGATCCTTACAGCAGGGGCAGTATATCTGATCGGACGCAATTTTTTTCAGGAAGAGAAGGATGCATTCTGGAAGGCAGGAACATTTACCTGTATTGCCCTGGCATGCAATTTCCTTTTTGATAATACGATTTATACAAGTGCGGCTTTTTTGCTACACAGAGCTTATGAGGGAAAAGCATATGCGGGAAATATGCTGCTGCTTTTTACAATCTATCTGTGTATACTATATATCAGGCAGAGAGATAAATGGAGTTGCATCTATCTGATCTTGACATTGTGGGCATGTATTGCAATTTCGTCATCTGCTATTATGGTAACAGGAGCAGCATGTGGAGTATTATTAATACCAGTTGTATTTGAGAAACTGATAAGAAGAATAAAACGGGATAAAAATTATGACTAATGCAGAAACAATATGGAATGTCATCTCCTGGTATTATGGGAATAGCACAGCAATCGGTCTGATGCTGGTATTGATGACTGTCTATTTGTTGGGAAGAAAAAAAGAATATCGATATTATACATTCAGTTGTGCAGTTCTTATGTTTTTGATTTTAAATCAGTTAACCTACCGCATTATCGAGCGATTGGGAGAGGGAGATACGTATTATCGCTTTTTATGGATATTCCCGGTCTCATTGATCGCCGCATGGGGGGGATTGAGGCTCATCGAAAAAATGAAATCAAAAATGGAGAAAGTTATCTGTGTTGCAGTTATGGTTTGTCTGATATTCCTGTATTCTGGAGGAAAAATATCTGACTGGGTGACACTGCCAGAGAACATCTATCAGATTTCTGAAGATAAAATTCAGGTGGCAGATCTGATTGAAGAGGTGACAGGAGGGGAGCGGGTCATCGTATATGCAGAGGATGAATTGATGTATGGAATCAGGGAATATGATGCGAATATTTGTCTGGCAACAGAAGGAGAGAGAGAATATCTTTATCATATCATTACAGAAAATGATTCGAATGCCAGCGGGAATCTGATGCTTGGAATCTTAGTAAATGCAAAGATTGACTATATCGTCGTGAGAAAAGAGTATACCGGAGCTAAAGCAGCTTTAAATGGTGGTGGATGTGTAGAAGTTGGACAGACAGATAATTATATATTATATTATGTGAATCAGGAACAATTAAAAGAAGATTTGTATCACACATATGATTCGGACTGGAAGACAGATGCTGGAATTTGCAATGTGGAAGATGTTATGATCAAAGGACTTACACAGGAACAGCAGTTTCTCTTTTATGGGGATGGAAGATTAGATGAATTTAATAATGACATTGGAGAGAACCGGATTCTATGCGATGGATCAGAAGAATTCTATAGTAAAGAATATGGAGATTACATTGTTTGTAAGATAGACAATCAAAGTCAGGGCATTACAGAACAGATTATGAAGAAGATTGAGAGTGAGGAGCGGAAGAAAAAGCCAATCTTACTCTTTTTAAATCGTCCGTTGATCCGGGGAGAAAAAAGTGACAGGCTTCTTGACTGGATAGAAGAAGGCAACAGTTATATACAGGCAGTATATGCGGAGAATGCAGACGAGAGTAGAAAAGATATGCTGACAGAGAAGGTATTTCAGTGTTATATTACAAATAATGCAGCAGAAAATGCATTGTTGGTGCAGGTGAGGGGAGAATAGTGTGGCAATTCCACAGGGAATGTGATAATCTAATAAGATACGTACGAGAGTAAATGAGGGATAAAAAATGAAATTATCATTAGTAGTACCATGTTATAACGAAGAGGGGAATATTTGTGCTTTTTATACAGAAGCAAAGCGGGTATTCGATGCAGAAGATTACGAGTATGAAATTATTTTTGTCAATGATGGAAGCAGAGACAAAACACAGGAGGAACTAGAGAAAGTATATAACCTTCACGAGACCAATATTGTGATAGAAATGTTTTCAAGAAACTTTGGGAAAGAAGCTGCTATCTATGCAGGATTCCAGAAAGCATCTGGTGATTTGGTGACCGTTATTGACGCCGACTTACAGCAGAGACCGGAAATTGTTGTAAAAATGGTAAAAATATTACTTGAGAATGAAGAATACGATTGTGTAGCGGCATATCAGGAAGAGCGACACGAAGGGAAAATGGTTGGCGGTCTCAAGAATATGTTCTACAAAATCATTAATAAGACAAGTGAGATTGAATTTTATCCGGGGGCATCTGATTTTCGTACTTTTCGCAGAACTGTTGTGGATGCAATTTTAAGTTTGCCGGAATACCATAGATTTTCAAAAGGTATTTTTTCATGGGTCGGATTCAATACATGTTACATTCCATACATAGCGGAGGAACGTAATGCAGGGGAGACAAAATGGTCAGTCAGCAAGCTTTTCAAATATGCGATTGAAGGGTTTATTTCTTATACAACTTTTCCTCTTAAAATCGCAACCGGAATAGGATTATTTACTTCTTTATGTGCGATTATTTATTTGTTTGTAGTAGTAATTCAAAAACTGTGTTTTGGAAATCCTGTGCCTGGATATCCGACTATTGTTGTATTGATTCTTCTACTTGGTGGAATCCAGCTTACAATTCTTGGAATTATTGGAGAATACTTAGCAAGAATGTATATTCAGGGCAAGCATAGACCTATCTATATTGAGAAGAAATTATTAGACTATAAGAAGGATGATCATGAAGAAAATTAAAAGATTACTATTAAAGTATAAAGAAGTTATTATGTACCTTATTTTTGGAGTGGCTACAACATTGGTAAACTGGGTGGTATATAGCCTGCTAATGAAGACATCTGCTGTCAACATGACGATAAGTAACGCAATCGCATGGTTTACAGCTGTTGTGTTTGCTTATATAACCAATAAACTATTTGTGTTTGAGAGTAAGTCATGGAATGTGGCAGAAGTGTGGAAAGAAGTTGTAAAGTTTTTTGGAGCACGTATAGCTACAGGAGTGGTTGAGATTGGCGGACTTCCACTATTATATTATATTGGAGTGAAGCAGAGCTTATTTGGAGTGGAAGGCTTCGTTGCTAAGATATTGGTAAGCGTAATTGTGGTAATACTGAATTATGTGTTTAGCAAAATATTTGTATTCAATAAAAAGGATAAATAAGCATGTCTTGTACAGGAAAATCAAGGGAAAAATGGCTCGCGGGAGCAGCAGTCCTTATATGTGGTTTGGTGACACATGGATATATATTGACAAATAAAATCAGTTATCATGATGACAGTGTCAATTATTTTGGAGTAGGTACGACATTTGAATCCGGCAGATGGGCGCTTAGATTAATTCAGAAGTTTCTTACAAAAATTGACTTTTTTAACTATAGTAGTTCCTGGTGGAATGGATTACTCAGTATTTTACTTGTTGCAGTATGTGCAATGATTTTGTCAGAATTATTTCAGATAAAACATACGGGATATGCTGTTTTAGTGGGGGTACTACTCATTTCATTTCCGGCGATGACTTCATTATTTGCTTATATGTTTACAGCTCCTTACTATATGTTTGCTGTATTATTAATGATAAGTGCTGTTTATATGACTGTGAAATATTCTTACGGATTTTTGCCGGCAATAATAATGATGGGATTCTCAATGGGAATCTATCAGACTTATTTTGGGGTGGCAACGACACTTTTTGTTTTGATACTAGTAAGTGATGCAGAAACAAGGAATTTTATAGAGAATATCAAAGAGGCTTTTAAATATTTGTTAACCCTTTTAGGAGGAATACTTTGTTATTTTTTAGGTAATACAATCTGTATTCGCAATTTTCATGTTACATTATTAGATTATCAGGGAATTAATGATATGGCGGATGTTACGGTCAAATCATTGATTGGTTCTGTGAAGAACGCATATATTGGTTTTTTACAACCTATATTAGGGGAGTTTTGTGGCATTTCAAATCAAAAAGCGGTTCGCATTCTTTATCTGGCAGTTTACCTTATGGTTGGAGTGTTAGTGCTTAGACGTTTATGCAAGAGGGGGATGGAACTGTGGAATAGAATATATTTCTTTGTATTGTGTTGCTTGATACCATTGTCTATTAGTATCATCTATGTTATGGCAGTTTCTGATAAGACGGTAATCCATACTTTGATGATTTATCCATATGTATTTGGATTGATTTATCCAATCGTGCTTCTGGAAAAAGAAAATCTGAAAGGAAAATTCTGGAAAGGTATTTCGGTTTTCTATTGTACAGTTGCAATATTGTTATCAATCTATTATATCCGGTTAGATAATATAGCGTATTTGAAAGCAAATTATCAACAAGAGACAGCAACAGCGTATTATACAGAAGTGATTTCACAGATTAAAAGCACAGAGAAATATAATAGTAACTTGCCAGTATTGTTTTATGGAGCGGCAGGAAGCATGGATGACTCGATTCCAATTTTGTGGAGGTTTGATGATATTCAGCTGCAGGGATATAGTAATAATATGCATGATTTTATTTCATATTATGCAGGTAAAGAATTTTTGGAATTACATTGTGGCTATACTTATCAGGAACCTGAGAATCGGGAGACGATTATTGCAAGTGAAAATTTTCAGAAGATGCCTTGTTATCCATGCGATGGTTCCATAAAAATTATTGATAGAGTGGTTGTTGTTAAGTGGTCAAATTTTGAAGTGAGATGAAAGAAAAATGAAGAAAAAAGTATTAGTCATAGGTGGAGCAGGATTTATCGGATCGAATCTTTCAAGGCATCTGATAAAAAATGATATGGAAGTATACTGCTTCGATATGTCAAAACCTGTGCATGAAATAGCAGGCGTAAATTATATATGTGGGGATTTCTTTGATGATTACACACTGGAACATGCATTAGAAGGTATGGATTATGTAGTACATGCTCTCAGCACTGTAAATCCTGGAAATTCCAATGAAAAGTATCTTCAGGGATATGAGAGGGACTTTATCCAGACAACAAAGCTTTGTAAGATGATCACTGACCAGAAGATACGGATGATTTTTCTGTCTTCCGGTGGAACAGTGTATGGAAATCAGGAGATACAGCCTATAGTGGAAGATGCACTTCCAAGACCGATTAATCATTATGGTAATGTAAAGCTTTGTATTGAAAATACAATTCGAACATTTAATTATCAGGCACATACAAAGATTCTGATTGCCCGGATATCAAATCCATATGGACCGGGACAGGATTTTAATAAAGGTGTCGGATTTATTGATGCCGCTATTAAGAAAACCATCCGAGGAGAGAAAATTGAAATTTGGGGAGATGGCAATAACGTCAGGGACTATATTTATATTGACGATGTATGCAGGATGTTGATTTCATTATTCAACTATCAGGGAAATTATGATACTTTTAATATCAGCTCGAATACAGGAACTTCTCAGAGAGATATTATTCGAATGTTGGAAGAAATGCATCTTGCACCGGAGGTAGTGTATCTTCCGGCGAGAAGCGTGGATGCCAAGAAAATTATTCTCAATAATGAACGGATTATGAGTATCCATGAGGTACCGTTAGTACCTATTGTGCAGGGAATTGAAAACTATTACCAGTGGCTTAAGAAGGAGATTTAAGTGATTTACGAATTAAGGAAACAGATAGAATATTTTCTTAGAAATAAAATATACATGGTATCGCTTATAATTGCAGCAGTTGCAGGATACGGTTATGAAATCACACACTCTTCACTGGGAATCGATGATGTGTGCATTGGTCTATACTTTGATGACGGACTGGGTGTTTCCATTGGGCGATGGTCTTTCTATGTGATTAATAAACTGTTTCATGTGACAGGGTTTGAACCGTTTATTATGGAGTTTGCTGCAGTATTGATTCTGATGTTTGCAGCAATTGTCTGGTCAGCAGTATTAAGGTATATTCTCTGAGATAAGCTGCCGATTGCCTGCTATGCGGTATTTTCAGCTATGCTTTTAGATTATTCTCTGATTGCAGAGGTATTTATTTATTATTTGCAGAATGGAGTACCAATTATTTATACACTTGTTGGAATGGCGGTTTTTGATTTCTACTATTTGTATACACATGATCTGGAGCAAAAACAGCGGATTCTGCATAAACTGGGAATGAGCCTTTTGGTATCGGTATCGGTCGGATTTTATGAGGCAGCGGCAAATGTTTTTCTTACCGGGGTACTTTTGATTATGATTGTAGACTGCTTTGGTGCAAATCATATGCAGATCCGAAAATTTAAACAATTTTTCATGAGCCTTTTTCTTGTTGGAAGAGTTCTTGTATATGCGATCGTGGAGAGGTCGTTGATTACAAAAGTCTGTATGGCAATATTTGGAATTGAGCCATACAGCTATCGTAGTGCTGGAAGTATGTTGCGAATCTTAAAATATCCAGGCAGAATCCTTACGATTATCCGGCAGATTTTGAGGGATTATGTATTTGTAGGGTCAGCTTATTATCCGATTGGTTTATTCGTGGCCACAAGTATTTTGTTTATAGTTATTATTATTGCGGTTTCCATTTACAAAAAGAATTTATATATTTTGCTTCTGGGCATTATTTGCTATGGATCTATTTTCGTGTTGTCACTGCCGCAGGGGGATGCACTTCCATATCGGTCCAATCTGATGATAGCATTGTTAGTTGCAATGGTACTATTCTATCTGACTTATGTGATTCTGAAATGCAGATACCAGCTGATCAATGTAATTGGAATGGTTCTGGTAATTTCTGTTGTATATAATTCGGCGTTTGATCTGAATCATTGGTTTGCTTTTGAATATGAGAAGAATCAGAGTGAGCTGGCAGTGGTAGATCATGTGGCATATGATCTTCAGAAAGGTGGGTATAATATTGCAGAAAAACCGGTTGTATTCATCGGTAGTTATGAACTGAATCCTGCAATTCTGGAAAAGTGTTCCATGGGTTCCGACACACCGGGATATTCGGTGATCAAAGACCTGAACGACTGGATGGAGGAGGAGACCGGGGATCGGTATGTCTATGTGCAGACACTTTCCTGGTCACTGATCGACTGGGCGATTCCGGGATTCTATATCTATGAAGGATATAACCGAGAAATGATAAGACTGTTCGAAGAGTGTGGATATCAATTAATCTGGGGGGGAACTGAACTCTATGAGAAAGCGTTGGAACAGGAAGGACAATTGAACGAATATCCAGCAGAAGGATATATCAGGGAATATGATGATTATATTGTGGTAAGATTTTAGTGACTAGGAATTTATGAAGTAAATGATATGTGATATTTTTCTGAATGAAAGAGGGAAAAATGTTTTATAGTGAGCGAGATGCAATTGATATTTATGAAAGAAAATATTCAATACAGGAAATTTGGTGGATGGATGAAGATGACAGGCTTTTATTTGCTCCAGTCAGGCGTAACAGAAATAGGATCAGAAACATTGTGAGGAATGCAGTAGAAGCAATTGAACTTGGAATACCAATGCCGCCAATCTATGTTTCGGAACAGCAAAATGGAGACTATCTTGTTCTGGAATCCAAAGATACCATATATAGTCTGTTACAGTTTTTGAAAAATAATATGGGAATCGAAATTGACCAGGATGATGCAGATCGTCGAATGAGTTTCTATGAGATTGATCATGAAAATCCAAGATTAGCCAGTATGATCATGCGCACAGTGGTTCCTGTTCAGATTATTGAATACCGATCGCCGAAATACATGCATATGCTGACAGGAAAATTTATCGAAAACTGGACGGAAAACAGGGAATATGCAATACGCAAGATTATCTATAAAGACTCAAGGATAGAGTTGATCGAAAGAATCAGAGAAGTACTTTGTAAATTTCAAAGAACGGGATTGGTTAGATCATTAAATGAAATAAATATTTTTTATATGCTTGTTATTTGGATGGCATATACAAATAAAGTAAATGTGGATGAAGACAGATATATTACGAATGAACAATATCTGTTGGAAAATGCAATCTATGAAATGGATAATCTGAGAGATGGATATATTGACGACTTTGTAGAATGCGTTTTGCATACATGCAGTAGGTGTGAAGAGATTGATTATGAAAAAACAGTGAGGATTGTAAATAGAAGATTTGATGAGAAATATAAGTCTATATTTATGGCAATTGCAATTTGTATGAATGACATACGTGGAAATTTGAGGGAATTATATGACGAGAGATCATATTTGTACAGCATGCTGCATGACACATCGGTAACCTATGCTAATATAAGTCGATGGATTAATTATCTGAGGAGATAAATAAATGATAAATGAGCTGACAATTAAAGGGTTAAAATGTTTTGAAGAGGCAGAGTTTCACTTTAAAAATCTGACACTGCTTGCAGGAAAAAATTCCATGGGAAAGTCGACCGTTATTCAGGCATTGCTTGCAATGATACAGAAGGGAAAGAATCCTTTTCGCGGAGAATATATAGATATCGGAAAAATCAGTGAGTTAAAAAATAAATATGTAGGCAGTAAAGAAATCGAGATTACGGTAAACCAAAAAATTATCAGACATATGACAGATGATAAGAATGATGTGATAAGTGAAGGAAAACTTTCGGATGAAATGTCCTTTAAATATCTGGCAGCAAGAAAGTGTCACTGCAACTGCACTGGCAGAGGCGGCAGAGCATGGATGTTCACTATTATCGTTCAAGTCTGAAAAATATACAGATTGTGTGTTAGATATACAAAAAGGCAGTCAAAAATATGAGGTGTTATCTATATATTCACCACGATATCTTGCACAAAATCATTACATAGACCTGAATATAGGAAGATGTGATTATCTGAAAATCAGATATGAGGGGACAAGAATAGACTGTAGTTTGTTGGAGAAAAAGTCAGGCCCGGATCAGCTTAAAGAAAGCGAATATAAGCAGTTGCTAGGAACACTGGATAAATTTGTTCAGCACGAATCGTGGGATACAATAGACCGGGATGATGGGTTGGAATACAAAAAGTATCGTGGCGCAGGTAAGAAAAATTATTTTGCAGGATATTCTCAGACAATCATGAAATTTCGATATAGTGAAAAACAGCGTGTATTTGGATATCGGAAAGGAGACAGATTCCGCGTGATTTTGATTGAGAGAGATCATAAAATAAGTAATAATGGATAAATATAATATGCAAAAAAGAAGAAAATCATTGAGAAAATTGTCAGTGATCTTCTTCTTTTTTGTTTTACAGAAAATACTTATTCATTATCCAAATCAGGATAAATTACATAAATTTTATCTAAACCGTAGTATTTTGCAATATACACATTTGGAAATGGTTCATCAGCATCTTTCCCATTCAGATCTAACAAGCCATATTTACAGCTATACTTTGTTGTGGAAGTAATAATTGGTACACCAATTGTCATGTTGCCGGAATTTACAGAGTTCTCTATTGCAGCATCACGAACTGCCTGTTCCTTATGCAACCGGTAAATATCGTAGGAACCTTCCCAGTACGACATCAGACTGCTGACCAGAAGATAAATGCACACACACAGGGAGATACATTCTAAGCGTACATGTTCGCGCAATAATTGCAGCAATTGGACAATTCCAATCAGAAGAAACACAATTCCATTGGCAAGGCTTCGCTCTGGCAGATAGCTTGCAATCATAAGCATGCCGGAAGATATGATACTGATGAAAAAGAAGGAGAGTGCAATGAGAATTTCTGTCTTATACAATTTGTGATAAATAGCAATGCCAAGAAGTACAAAAAACAGAATCAAAGGGATCCGACAGGCATTATAATATTCTGTAAATATCTCAATCGCATTTTTAAAAAGCAGCGAAAGCGACAGATTTTCGGAGAACTTGGCGCTTCCGGAAGGACTTAACAGTAAGATCAGATATCCAAGAGCCCCACATGCAATCGGAAAAATATAAATAAAAAATTTCCTGATACTTTTCTGTCTGTACATTGTAATGCACAGAAGAAGAAATCCGGTAAAGATAACGGAAAAAGATACATTCTCTGAGTAATTTCCAAAAAGGAATGTAAATACACAGAACAGGATCAACTTCCAGGTTTGGTTTAACAGAGATTTTCCTCGTAATAAAGTAATATAGACTGACAGAAACAACAGAGCAAACAGATAACCCCACATATAATTAATGGAACCATCCAACCATAAAAAAATCTGACCATAGGCAGGCATATAAAGCCATAATAAAGTTGGAATTGCAAAAAAAAGTAAAAGGCTGCAAGCTTTTTTATGAGAGGTCAAATGATAAATGCTTAATATAAGCAACACAAAAAGAAATGCATTCACGAGATTGAAAATCCACTTGGAACCAATCAGAAAAAGCATAACAAAAAAGTGGGAAACAAGGCGTCCGTTGCCATACTTTGTATAGTGTACAGCCAGGGACGAAAAAATCTGCCCAATGGAAGTCATACGTGAGCCATCGGATAAGTTGAACATATAGCTGTAATCATCGGCTGCGTAGGGAGTCCAATGATTAAAAAGTAATGCAGTAAAAAATAAAATTATTGAACCAAGTATTAATTTATTGTATTGTCTAAAAAAATTTTTATTCATAAATGTTTTACCCTATTTATTAATTATAATTTAAAATTTGTTACGAAGCCTTGAAGGCAGACACGGGTTATTGTAGCATAATAAATAAAAGCTTGCAAATTCTTAGGTGAGTGAGAGCAGGCGTTAAAATTGTTTTTCACAGAGTATTATGTTAGAATAATCTGGTTGAATTTTGAAAATATGTAAAACATAGGGAGATAATATGTATCGGCGAAAGAATAAAGGCTGGTTAAAGCATTTGGATTTTATTATTCTGGATCTGCTTTGCCTGCAGGTCTGCTTTGCATTAGCATATTTTAGCAGACATGGTTTTAGGGGAAATCCGCATAAAGTTATTTATCAGAATATGATGCTTGTTCTTGTGCTTTTTGAATTTATATATGCATTTTTTTTAGAAGGTTATAAGGATATTTTGAAACGAGGTCATTATGTTGAGTTTGTGTCTGTCGTAAAGCAGGTATGCATACTTGAATTATTTATAAGCTTTTACCTGATTGTTGTAAAAGACGGAGATGATTTTTCAAGAACAGTATTGTTTCTTCTTGGAATTTATCAATTGGGAATAGGGTGGATGACCAGAACAATATGGAAACTTCATGTAAAAAAATATCAGACAGAGGAAGGAAATTGCTCTCTTTTATTGATTACAACATCGAAAATGGCAGAAGAAGCATTAAAGAGAATCAGAGAGAATAACTATCAAACTTATAAGTTGTCAGGTATTGTTTTTATGGACTGTATGAAACAAGAGAAGCAATACCAAAATATCCAGATCGTTTTGGAAAAAAATATGGCAGAATGGGTATGCAAGAACTGGGTAGACGAGGTGCTCATCGTTTTGCCAAATGATATGTCATTTCCTGCAAAGTATACACGTGAGTTTTCTGAGATGGGGATTGTGGTTCATTACACGATTATGCAGGATGGCTTGACACAAAGTGAAAATCAGACTGCTGAAATGGTATGTGGATATTTAGTGCTTACATCCAGTATTCGCATTGTGAGCAACAAAGAATATTTTATGAAAAGGATGCTTGATATAGCTGGGGGTCTGGTGGGAACCGCCATTACGCTTATACTTATACTTTTTTTGGGACCTATTATTTTTATAAAATCTCCAGGACCGATTTTTTTTAAACAGGAGAGAGTGGGACAAAATGGCAGAAAATTTAATATGTATAAATTCCGGACGATGTATCTGGATGCTGAAAAACGAAAAAAAAATCTTTTGGAGCAAAATCAGATAGCGGATGGTATGATGTTCAAAATGGAGAATGATCCAAGAATTATTGGTAGTAAAATTGATCAGAAAACAGGGGAGTATATACCGGGAATTGGAAACTGGATTCGCAAACTAAGCTTAGACGAGTTCCCACAGTTTTTTAATGTTTTAAGGGGAGATATGTCATTAGTGGGGACAAGACCACCTACAGTAGATGAATATGAGAAGTATAAATTGCATCATAAAGCAAGATTGTCGGTAAAGCCTGGTATTACAGGTCTGTGGCAGGTCTCAGGTAGAAGTGAAATTACAGATTTCGAAGAAGTAGTCAAACTTGATACAGAATACATTTGTCATTGGAGTATGGCAAATGATATTAAAATATTATTGCGGACAGTTCAAGTTGTGATATCTGGAAAAGGAAGTATGTAAAAGATGCAGAATGTATTTATAATAGGGTCAAAAGGGATACCGGCGGCATATGGTGGGTACGAAACTTTTGTAGATAAATTAACAGAATATCATCGTAATAATGATAAGATAAAGTATCATGTAGCATGTAAGGGAAAGGAGAATAAAGAGTATATATATCATAATGCAAGATGTTTTATGATAAAAGTACCTGATATTGGACCAGCACAAGCTATTTATTATGACGTAGCTGCGTTAAAAGAGTGTTGCAGATATATAGAGAAAAAGCAGGTAAAACAACCTGTTATTTATATATTAGCGTGTCGTATTGGACCATTTATAAGGCATTATGTAAGAAAAATACATAAGCTTGGAGGAAAGGTATATGTCAATCCGGATGGGCATGAATGGATGCGGCAGAAGTGGAATGCTTATGTACGAAAATATTGGAAAATATCAGAACAAATGATGGTAAAAAATGCAGATTTATTAATTTGCGACAGTAAAAACATAGAGCAATATATAAAAAAGGAATATGAGAAATATTATCCAGAAACCACGTTTATTGCATATGGAACGGAAATAAGAAAGAGTCAGATGGCAGATTCAGATGAAAAATTAAAAAAATGGTATGCAGAGAGAAAAATTCACCCTAAGCAATATTATCTGGTAGTTGGAAGGTTCGTTCCGGAAAATAATTATGAAGTAATGATAAAAGAATTTATAAAATGCAAATCCGAAAGAGATTTTGTTCTTATCACGAATGTGAATGATAAATTTTTAAAAGAACTTGAATTTAAAACCGGTTATTCCAAGGATTCCAGAATTAAATTTGCGGGTACAGTATATGACTCAGAAATGTTAATGAAAATTCGGGAAAATGCATATGGATATTTTCATGGTCATGAAGTGGGAGGAACTAATCCAAGTCTTCTGGAAGCTCTGGCGAGCACACAACTTAATTTGCTATTGAATGTAGGATTTAACCGGGAGGTAGCAGAGGACGGCGCAATGTATTGGTCAAAAGAAGAGGGAAATCTTGCCGGCTTGATAGAAAAAGCGGATCATTTAGATCAGTCTGAGATAAATAAATATACAGAAAGAGCAAGAAAAAGAGTGTGTGACAGGTATAGTTGGGAGTATATTTCCGGACAATATGAAAAATTGTTTCTAAAGTGAGTGGATAAATGAAAGGAAAAAATTTTTGATAAAAAGAGTAATAGCGTTACTTAAACTTAAAATAAAGTGGAAAAAAAGAAATCAACATAATATGACATACTTGACTAATTTATGTGATATAGAACAAATACGCGTTGGAAGATATACATATGGACCAATATGTGTTGAAACATTTGGATGTGAGAATACGAAGCTGATAATTGGTCAATTTTGTTCTGTTGCTCAAAACGTCCGTTTTGTTCTGGGGGGAGAGCATAGGCTGGATTGTATTTCTACATATCCATTTCAGGCGAAAGTGCTAAAAAAAGAAGGGGAGACTCAGGCAAAAGGAAATATTATTGTAAATGATGATGTCTGGATCGGCGATTCAGCCCTCATTCTTTCGGGAGTAGAGATTGGACAGGGTGCAGTGATAGCGGCCGGAGCAGTTGTGACGGAAGATGTTCCGCCATATGCAGTTGTCGGCGGTGTACCTGCCAGGGTTATAAAATATCGGTTCAGGGATGATGTGATAAAGGAACTGGTAAAAATTGATTATGCTAAAGTCGACAGGAAATTTATAGAGCGGCATGAAGATATATGGTATAGAAAAGTGATGGACACAGAAAGTGTACATGATTTGTTAAAGGAATTAGACAGATGGCAGAGCAGAAAAATTATGCATTAACAATAGCAATACCTACTTATAATCGTCTGGAAAAATTAAAAATATGTTTGAAACGATTGATGGAACAGAAAAAAATAGAACAAATAGAGATTATTGTTTCAGACAATGCTTCTACGGATGGAACTGGCGAGTACATGACTGAACTTGTGAAGAAGGCAGAGAATATCCGCTATTACAGAAATACAGAGAATGTAGGACCAGATAAAAATTTCCTAAATTGTTTTGATAAGGCTGTGGGTGAGTATGTTCTTTTACTGGGAGATGATGATTTTTTGCTTCCGATGGCAGTGGAACATCTTTTGGATACATTGGAGAAAAAACCGGTATTTTTGCATTTAAATACTTCTGGGTTAGTAAGTGAGTCACCGTTTGTTTATAATGAGCCGAGATGGGAGGAAACTGGGTTAAAAGTTTATTCTTCCAGAGAAAAATTCCTGGAAGACACCGGAATTTTTATTACATTTATGTCTTCTCTTGTATTTAGAACGGAATTGGTAAGAAGAGTAGAAAATAAAGAACAGTATATTGGAACATATTTTATTCAGAGTTATATCGCACTGGCAACCATGAGGGAACAGGGGCTATATATTATTGATACCTATAATTATCTTGCAGCCTCCAGTAATGAAACTGTTGGATATGATCTGTATGAAGTATGGTTTTATAATTATCGCAAATTGATATTAGAAGGTGGAAAGAATGGTGGCTTTTCTGAAAAAATATTATCAGATATTTATTATAAATCCACTAAAAATACAGTAAGACAATTTGTAATCCAATTCCGTTGTACATGCAAAAATCAGGCAAATTGGAGAAAAGCATATATATGGCCGTGTGTAGAAACA
>OFME01000849.1_pt1 | contig 20405 bp, 20 predicted proteins | sample 1541381 | NCBI WGS metagenome assembly OFME01 (sample SAMN04209243, study PRJEB22552) | human gut metagenome | biome: gut; material: feces | host: Homo sapiens | place: USA: Oklahoma
AAGCGAAAGCCAGAGCATAAACAGTACACACAACAACGTCTGTGCATAAAGTGCCCCTTTTACCCCACGCTCATGTGCGGTACTCGCAAAATGATAGAGCATCCCATCCGTTTTTGCGGAACGGAAGGAGACCACGCTCAGGCCACTCAGACAGCGGGACAGGAAAAATCCACAGCAAAACACTTCCAGCGCACGATAATCCACAATCTGGGAAAGAGCCGCCACATAAATCAACCCGAATTCCGCCAGCTTGATCACGGAAAAAGCTCCAATGTGGGAATCCTTTAAAATTTCCAGTTTTCGCTCTCTGGGCTGATACGAATGCAATGCATCCATGGTATCCATAAACCCATCCACATGGAAGCCCCCGGTGATAATAAGCGGGAGCGCAGCTGATATCAGAATAAATGCAAGCGTACTGATTCCCAATAACGCAGACAACCGAAACCATCCCCAGAGGATAGCACCGATCACTGCCCCGATCCACGGAAAAAAGCACATGCTGTAACGCATGTCTTCTTCTTTCCACACAAATTGTGGCATCGGAATTTTTGAATAGGTGGAAAACGCCACCGCGATTCCTCTAATGATGTGCATAACCTGCTTCCTTTCTCTCTTTTACCGGAACCGGAATCCCTACAACGACTTCGGTCACCGTATCCGCCAACGCCGCCACTTCCGTATTGATGCGTCCGAGTGCACGGATATATGCCTGCGTTGTCGCATCATAGGAAATGCCATCCTCAAACACGTTATTACTGACGATCACCAACTCGTCCACTTTTGTGGAAAGGTTTTTGATTCCCTGCAATATGTGTCCGACAACCACATCTTCCGAAATGATGTCCGCACCGGAAAACATCTCATTTGCAACCAGATTGGACATACATTCCAGCAGGGCACAGCGAGGACGTTCCGTAACATTTTGCCCTGCGCGATCCGGTGGTTCCATGGCTTGCTGTGCTCTTTTCGAAAAATCTACTTCCCCGATATCCCGCGGCTGTTCAATCGTAACAAATCCTTTTCCCGCGCGAAGTCTCCGGTGTCTTGCAACTTTTTTTTCGCCCTCCGCATCGTACACCTGCATGGTTGCGATATAATATTTATTCGTTTTTCCATCCAGCAGATGCTCTGCGTAAGCCGATTTTCCGCTGCCGCTTCCGCCCAAAACCAAAGTGATCATTCTGTTTCCCCATACCGCTCGTACTGCGCAATTTCCATCGTATCAAATGTTGTCTGATCCTCGTAGAGTGCCAGTGCCAGATCCAGAAGGGAAAACAGCATCACGGCTCCTGTGCCTTCCCCAAGCCCCAGTCCTGCATCAATAACCGGATGAAGTTTCAATTCCTCCGCGATCCATTTTGCCGCGGGTTCCTTGCTCAGATGGCTCGGCAGAACAAATTCCCGCACACCCGGCACGATCCGCTCCGCCACCAGTGCCGCGACCGATGAGATCAGCCCATCCAGAACGACCGGCACATGATACAGTGCTCCGCCGATGCATACACCTGCCATTCCCGCGATATCCAGACCGCCGAATGCCGCCAGCATGGAAAGTGCATGCGCTGACCGGATCTCTTTTTCATATTTCTCCAGTGCCTGCGCAATGACCTGCTGCTTGCGCAACAGCCCCGCGTCGTTTAATCCGGCACCACGTCCGGTCACTTCTTCTGCTGTGCGTCCGGTCAGTGCCGCCACAAGCATGCTGCTCGTCGTCGTATTTCCGATTCCCATCTCTCCGGTACCGATCAGCTGATAGCCTTTGTCTTTGCACTCCCGGACCAGATCAATTCCCACAGACAATGCCTGCAACGCTTCTTCCTCTGTCATTGCAGGTTCCTGCAGAAAATCGCGCGTGCCCTGCATCACTTTGCAGTCGCGCACCCCCGGCAGCGTTTCTTTTGTGTTGATTCCAATATCGACCGGGATCACATCCACACCGGCGCGGCGCGCCATTTTGCCAACCGAGCTTGCCTGCTGCCCCATAAATCCTGCAACCACCGCGGTCACTTCCTGTCCGGACTGGCTGACCCCTTCTGCGACAACACCGTTGTCTGCGCACATGGTGAGGATCACTTTTTTTTCAATGGAAAGGCTGCTGCTTCCTGTGATTGCGCCGATCTGCGCAAACATTGTCTCAAACTGCCCCAGACCATCCAGCGGTTTGGCAATTTTGTCCCAGCTTGCTTTTACCTGCGCGTAGATCTGTGCGTCCGGTGGAATGATTTTAAGTTTCTCCATTTCTTTTCCTGTAATCAAATATTTTCTCCTGTTGCAATTGTAAATTGCGCAAATGCAATTCCCTGTTTCTTGCTTCTTTCAGCCATGAAATGTATGATAAGAAAAAGGAGGTGCTGATATGAATAAAACCAAAATTGATAATCAAACTATCGCTCACATTCTTCTTGATTTAAGACAAAAACATCATCTTTCCCAGGAACAGCTTGCTCAAACATTAGGCGTTACTCGTCAGGCCGTATCGCGATGGGAAATGGGAATCTCTGTTCCAAACATCCATACCCTGCTCTTAATCAGTGAGCAATTCCATGTTCCAATTGACACAATGCTCAAAAAACCAGATGCTTCAGCAGAAAACCAAAATAAAATCCAAAATCCTGCTAAAAGAACTCCCTTTATTTTTATGACCATAACCGGAATTTTCCTGTTGTGTGTGCTTCCATTTCTGGGTCAATGGGAACAATTCAAATATATGGATCTCTATGGTCGTGCATATGCCGATTCCTATCACTATATTTTCGAATACCCACTGTCCATTCTTCTGGTATTATCCATTGTCCTGATTTGTGTCGGGATCTATAACATTGTAAAAATCAAGAGGAAATCCGGCTCTCCTGCAAAATAGAGTATACATACTCCATATCCAGATGCTCCCGCAATCCCTGTGCGAGCTTGTCATACTGCTGTTCCTTAAATGCATGATAATCACCGCCAGCCTCCGGTTTCCATGATACCCTTTTTTTGTCGGCCAATGCCTGTACTATGCGCACGGCAATGTCTCCATCGTCAAAAATGCCGTGCACATAACTGCCGTATACGCCGGGTGCTTCGCTGCCTTTTTCCATGCGCTGTACCCCGTCGGTTCTGCCATCTGCCAGCTGTACCAGTGGCGTCTGATGTTCCCCGGTGGAAACCGTTGTCTTTCCCATATGAATCTCATAGCCGGAAAATTCCAATCCGGAAAGTGTGGAAAAAATACCGGTTACATTCTCGAATTTTCCACGTGTCTGCGTACGCATTTTTTCCGGCATCAGGGTCGTGTCGGTGTCGATCAGTTCCATACCACGCAGGGGTAGTGCCCCGTCGCGCTTTATGCGCTCCACGGCAATTGTATCCGGCTCATGAGAAATTGCTTCGCAATGAGCCGGATAGAGCGGTTCGCGTAGCGAATTCTCATTCTCTACCCCATGTGGGTCCGAAATGGTACGCCCCAGCATCTGATAGCCACCGCAGATCCCCCAGACCGGGATATGCGCCGCCAGCTTTTTGACCGCGGCTTCCAGACCGTTCTGCCGCATCCAGCGCAGATCACCCATCGTATTTTTGCTGCCCGGCAGAAAAATCATATCCGGCTGTCCCAATTCCTGCACCGAAGAAACATAGCGCACGGACACACCCTCCAGCCGTTCAAACACGTTAAAATCCGTAAAATTGGAGATCCGTGGAAAACGGATCACTGCCAGATCTATCACGCCTACATCGTGGTTGTCCAACTGGCCGCTCAGACTGTCCTCATCCTCAATGGAAAGATGCATATATGGAACTACTCCGGCAACCTTCACACCGCCGCGTTCCTCCAGCATCTCCACTCCCGGATCAAGGATCGTCTTGTCCCCGCGGAATTTATTAATAATCAGACCCTTCACACGGGCTTTTTCATCCTCTTCTAAAAGCATCAAAGTTCCCAAAAGCTGCGCAAACACACCGCCACGGTCGATATCCCCCACCAGAAGCACCGGTGCATCGACCAGTTTTGCCAGCCCCATATTGACAATATCATCCGATTTCAGATTGATCTCTGCCGGGCTTCCCGCCCCTTCCATCACAATAATGTCTGCCTGCTTTTCCAACTCCGAAAAAGCCTCGCAGATCGTCGGAACCAGCTTTTTCTTATACGCAAAATAATCCCGCGCCCGCATATTTCCGAGCACCTCACCCTTTACGATCACCTGTGATCCGACATCATTGGTCGGTTTCAACAGGATGGGATTCATAAGCACGGAAGGCTTCACACCCGCCGCTTCCGCCTGCATGACCTGCGCGCGCCCCATCTCCAGACCGTCTTCGGTGATGTAGGAGTTGAGCGCCATATTCTGTGATTTAAACGGTGCCACGCGATAGCCATCCTGCGCAAAAATACGGCAAAGTCCTGCAACGATCAGGCTTTTTCCGGCATTTGACATCGTGCCCTGCACCATGATTACTTTTGCCATGTTTGTTTCCTTCCTGCTAACCAGCAATCACAACCCTGCAATCCTTCTTGAAGCATGCAATTCCATATTTGATAAAATTACGCATTCCGTCCTGCTTCAGCTTATCGACATATGATTTTTCTTCCATCTGTTTCAAAGCTTCGGCACATGCAGCATCCAGATCTCCATTCCCGGCATATTTCAGTTCTATCACAATTCCTGTTCTGTTGTTCGGCACCTCAACAAGAATATCGCTGTAGCCGGTTCCTGACTCTGCATTTGACTTTATAAGCCAGTTTGCTTTATATCCCAAAAGCCCAAGTAAAATGCCATGGTAAAAATTTTCTTTCTTTTCCTTTGCAACTGCTGTATCACGTATACTTATGGTATTCCAAAGATATTCTCCAAAGAGCTGCTCTATTTTTTCTGTATTTTTTTCTAAAAATGCATTGCAGAATTCTTCCAGTCTCTTACCGTCATTCGCGGACGTATCCCGGAACCATTCCCTGATTTTCTTGATAAAAAGATTTTTTATCTCTTTATTTGGAATTGCCAAACGTATCTTTCCATCCGCTGTACGCCCCTGTTTTGTCAGATATCCGGTCGTAAAAAGTACGCTCCACAGATTTCCAATGTTTTTATCAAGCTCATCATACGTAAGTTCCTGTGAAAGTTCCTTTTCAATACACTCTCCCACGATCAGACGCTCAATTTCATCCTTGGTCTGCACATCCGCCTTATCGATCAATCTGCGGACGATCGCATTTCCACTCGAATTAGACCAGTAATCCTGTGGTTCAACCGTTTGATCATAGTTAAGTTCATCCACATAATTTATGACATCCCATGGACAGTACACATCCGCATTTCCAAAGTGATAGCCATCATACCATTCCTTTGTTTCCGGAAAATGTGAAGCAAGACCATACGACGCAAGGAGTTTTTTTACCTCATCATCTGTGAATCCAAACTGTTCATCAAATCTGGAATCCATAATAGAAAGTACCTTAAAATTATTCAATCCTGTAAATATACTTTCCTTCGATACTCGCAGACATCCCGTCAGAAATGCAAACTGTAAATAATCATTCGTCTTTAATGCCTGACCAAAAAGACCTCTGATCAGAGAAACCATTTCACGATAATATCCATTCTGATATGCTTTATCCAGAGGAACATCATACTCATCTATGATAATTACTGCCTTTTTCCCGTGATGTTTATATAAAAGCTGTGACAGTTTCCGGATGCTGTCTTTTATATTCTCATCCGTACCTGTAAGCATTTTAGCGAAATATGCCTTATCCTCGTCCGTAAGTGTATCACTTGTTTTGAGATAATAATGCCGGTCCATTTCATTGGCAAGAATCGTGCCGAGCATCCTCTTCGCATCCGCAAATGTCAGCCCCTCCACTCCTTTGAGCGTGAGAAATATCACTGGATACTTTCCCATGTACGCATCGCATAGTTCTTTATTCTTTGCAATATATAAGCCTTCAAACAGTGCAGCATCTGCACCGATTTCAAAAAAACTTTTCAGCATGCTCATATTCAATGTCTTGCCAAAACGTCGCGGACGGGTGAACAGTGTTACTTCCCCCCAATTCATCAGAATCTGTTCTATGAGATTTGTCTTGTCAATGTAATAAAATCCGTTCCTGCGTATTTTTTCAAAACTGTCAATTCCTACCGGTAATTTCAAAGTATTTACCATATGAGCCTCCAACAAACAGATCATTTTGTCATATTTACATATAGTATAACTGATTGACCGGGTAATTACAATTTCCTTTCATTAAACGGTCACCGAAATACACTGTCATGATTTACTCTCCATTCAAAAAACATTTTCTTGAAAAGATCCCCATGTTCCGTTAAGATGATATTGTAAAGAAAAACAATATATCAGGGAGGTAGTTATGAACTATACAATTGAAGGAGCACCAATGCCTGTCGTCATCTGTAACTTAGAGGGCGGCGAAACCATGCTCACGGAGAAGGGCGCAATGTCGTGGATGTCCCCAAATATGAAAATGGAAACCACAACAGGCGGCGGAATCGGAAAAATGTTCGGTCGTGCTTTTTCCGGTGAAAGCATGTTTATCAACCGCTACACCGCGCAGGGTGGCACCGGACTGATCGCATTTGCATCCAGCTTTCCCGGAGATATCCGTGCATTTGAAATTGCACCGGGGCAGGAGATTATCGCCCAGAAAAGTGCCTTTCTCGCATCAACTGCAGGCGTGGAAATGTCTGTTTTTTTCCAAAAACGCATTGCCGGCGGTCTCTTCGGCGGAGAAGGATTTATCATGCAGCGTCTGTCCGGAAACGGCACCGTCTTTCTCGAATTTGACGGACACATCAAAGAATACGAGCTTGCACCGGGACAGCAGATTGTCGTCGATACTGGATATCTCGCGGCAATGACCGCCGGATGTTCCATCGATATCCAGACTGTACCGGGTGTCAAAAATATGCTTTTTGGCGGGGAAGGCATCTTTAATACCGTCATCACCGGACCGGGACGCGTATGGCTGCAGAGTATGCCGGTCGCACAGCTCGCCGGAGCGATCAGCCCGTTTATTCCAAATAAAAATTAATCATTTTCGAAAAAATCCCGGAGCCATTTCCCATGCTCCGGGATTTCATTTTATATCATTTTTCAAATTTTCCGAATCTCAAAACTGTTTTTTCCACTGGTTTTTACCTCATATAATACACTGTCTGCTTCCTTAAACAGTTTTTCATAAGGAACTTTCTCCGTCATATACACAGCACCCAGACTGATGGACAGCGGCACTGAACACCCACCATATGTAAATGTCTGACACATGCTTCTGACCAGTTTATCCAGCTGTGCCTGAACACCCTCCTGATCACGGTTTTGTATACAGAGTACAAACTCATCTCCGCCAAACCGCGCCATAAGGACATGTGTTCCAAACACCAGACGCATCGTATCCGCCAAAAGTTTTAACGCCTCATCTCCTCCGGCGTGTCCAAGCGTATCATTGACAGACTTAAAGTTATCAATATCCATGATTGCAAACAGAAGCGGCAGTTCTTTCCTGTCGTAAATGCTCCCGGCACCGATCCCGGAACAAATAAAACATCCGGATAATCCCTATCCTGAATCTGTTTTGACACCTCATTGTCATAATCCGAGTACGACTGATATTTCACCTCAATACCAGGATATTTCTTGTTAAACCCATCCAGGTACTGCTGCATATCCTGCTGGGAGATATTGGATGCTACCGAAATCGTTCCCCTGATTTCCTTTTTCTGTGCAGCATGTGCCACACTTCCAAAGTCTGCCGGAAACTGTAACAGCACAAGCAGCGTCAAAAGCACCGCCACCATACGCTTTTTCTTCCACTTTTTCATCTTTCTCATCCTTCTTTTGCAGCCTTACCGCGCTTCATATGCCCTGGATACACGCTTATACTCTGCCGGTTCCGTAATCTGTTCCACAACGATATCTCCGTCTTCCGCATCACGGTATCGATACAGATACACACCTTCCTGAATCTCATCCTCCTCTATGAGAGACACTGCCATATAGTGCTTCTCTTCAACGGTAAAAGTATCCATGATGGCAAACTCTTTTTCCGTCCCATCCGAAACCGGAATACGGATTACTTCATACTCTTCCATAATATCTCTCCTTTATCGTGGCACTTTCGTAAACAGTGCAAATGCATTTTCCCGTGTGGTCTGCTCGACTTCCTCCACAGAAACGCCTTTGATCTCCGCAATTTTTGCAATCACATACGGAATATTCCGTGAATCATTGCGCGTTCCCCGGTGTGGTTCCGGCGCCATATACGGGCAGTCGGTTTCGAGCACTATACTCGAAAGAGGAATCGTTTCCACGGTCTTTACCAGCTTTTTGGCATTTTTAAAAGTCACAACACCGCCTACACCGATGAAATATCCCATCTTTACATATTCCTGTGCCATCTCCGGCGAATAGGAATAACAGTGGATCACGCCCTTTATGCCATCCTCATATGCCTTTTCCATGATCTGCATGGTATCTTCTGCTGCATCCCTGGAATGAATGATCACCGGAAGATCTGCCTGTTGTGCCAGTGCAAGCTGCCGTACAAACCAATACCTCTGCTTCGCCTGTATCTCCGGTTCCTTATCCCAGTAATAATCCAGTCCGATCTCTCCCACCGCAACTGTCTTTTGCAGCGTTGTCTGCTGTCTGAGCCATGCATACGTGTCCTCATTTAAATCATCCACGTCACTGGGATGTACGCCCACCGCAGCATAAAGAAAAGGGTATTCCTGCGCCAGAGAAAGTGTTGTCTTTGTCGTCGCAATGGAAGACCCTGCATTAATCACCGGCGAAATGCCGCGCTGCGGTAATTCCGCAAGCAGCATCTCCCGGTCCGTATCAAATTTTGCATCATCGTAATGTGCATGTGTCTCAAAAATCATAAGAAGTGCCTTTCTATCAGATCAAGTTCCTCCATGATGATACAGTTTGGAAGTGTATCCGAAGCCACCATGCCCCGCACCTGGGCATAATCCATCCAGCGCACACTCTCAATTTCTTCGGTCTGCAGTTCAAATTCCTCTGCTTCCCGATCCAGCCAGAGCAGATAAACATTTGAAATCTGGTGATCATGAAATGGCTGTCTGTGAAATTCGCTGTCAACATCCTTATGCACCTGTCCGCAATAAATCAGATCCGACTCCTGCACTGTCACATTTAATTCTTCTTTCAACTCCCGAATTGCTGAAGGAATATACTCCTCCCCTGCCGGTATATGTCCGGCACTGGAAATATCATAGCAGCCCGGAAATGAATCTTTCTGCATACATCTCTTCTGCAGCAAAAGCTGAATCCGTCCGTTCCTGTTGCGGGCAATCCAGACATGGGATGTGCGGTGCCGTACCCCTTCCCGGTGGGCCTCCGCGCGTTCTACGGTTTCACCGGTTGGTGCTCCGGTTTCATCTACAACATCAAGGATTTCCATAATTTATGCCTCCTATTTTTATGCCTCCGACCTTGTTTAACAGATCTCTGCACCGCTTGGCATTGGTTTCTCCGGTGTCATCAGAGAAAGTGTGCCGTTTTCGTCCTCTGCACACAGCAGCATGCCCTCGGACAATACTCCGGCAAGTTTTGCCGGCTTTAAGTTCACAAGAACCATAACCTTCTTGCCGACCATCTCTTCCGGTGTGTAATCTTTACGGATACCGGATACAATCTGCTTTACAGTGTTTCCGATTTTTACCTGGGAGCAAAGCAGCTTCTTTGACTTTGCAACTGCCTCACAGGAGAGAATCTCTCCCACCTGAAACTGCATCTTCGTAAAATCATCAAATGTGATCTCTTCCTTCGGATCCATATCAATGACTGCTTCATCTGCGGACTCTCCGCCATTTAATGCTTTCTGCTCTTTTTCGTACTCTTCCTTCTGCTTTGCCTGAATGGCATCCACTTTTGGCTGGATCTCTTTTGCGTCAAGTCTTGCAAAAAGGATCTCCGGGGCATCGGTTACTTTTGTTCCATCCAGATACAGTCCAAACTGATTGAGTTCATCAAAATCACGCAATGATGTCGATAACTGCGCCACGATTTTTTCTGCGGTTTCCGGAAGGAATGGGTGCAGAAGACTTGCGCCAATCGTGATGGACTCGGTCAGATTGTAAAGAACCTCTGCCAGACGGTCTTTCTGTGCCTCGTCTTTTGCCAGTACCCACGGGGTTGTCTCATCAATATATTTATTGCAACGGCGGAACAGTGCAAATACTTCGGAAATTGCATCTGCCACACGAAGTTTTGCCATCTTCCCGGCAATACGGTCACGGGTTGCTGTCACAACAGCTTTCAGATCTGCATCCACTTCACCGGTGACTCCTGTGGATGTTACCACACCGCCAAAATATTTATTGCTCATGGAAACGGTACGGTTTACCAGATTTCCAAGAATATTTGCCAGATCAGAGTTGAAACGCTCAATGACCAGATCCCAGGTAATCACGCCATCATTCTCAAACGGCATCTCATGCAATACAAAATAGCGGGTAGCATCTACGCCAAACAGATCTACCATGTCATCCGCATAGATTACATTTCCCTTGGATTTGCTCATCTTATCCCCGCCCTGAAGCAGCCATGGGTGTCCAAATACCTGCTTTGGCAGTGGCAGATCCAGTGCCATCAGAAAGATTGGCCAGTAAATGGTATGGAAACGGACAATATCTTTTCCGATCAGATGCAGATCAGCCGGCCACAGCTTCTTAAACTGATCTGTGGAACCATCCGGATCATATCCAATCTTTGTGATATAGTTTGTCAGTGCATCCAGCCAGACATATACGACATGTTTCGGATCAAAATCTACCGGAATTCCCCAGCTGAAACTGGTACGTGATACGCACAGATCCTGCAGTCCCGGAAGCAGAAAGTTATTCATCATCTCATTCTTACGGGAAACCGGCTGAATGAAGTCCGGATGGGTATTGATATAATCAATGAGCCGGTCTGCATATTTACTCATCTTAAAGAAATAAGCTTCTTCTTTGGCAGGCTGCACTTCCCGTCCACAGTCCGGACATTTGCCGTCTACAAGCTGGGATTCTGTCCAGAAAGACTCACAAGGTGTACAATACATTCCCTCATAAGATCCCTTATAAATATCACCCTGATCATAAAGCTTTTTAAAAATCTTCTTTACACATTTCTCATGATCCTCATCCGTGGTACGGACAAAGTTATCATAAGAAGAATTCACAAGATCCCAGATCCGCTTTACCTCACCGGAAACCTGATCTACAAATTCTTTCGGTGAAATATCTGCTGCCTCTGCTTTTTCCTGAATCTTTTGTCCGTGTTCATCAGTTCCGGTCTGAAAATAGACATCATAGCCTTCGGCTCTCTTATAACGCGCAATTGCATCCGCAAGAATAATCTCGTACGTGTTTCCGATATGCGGCTTACCTGAAGTATAGGCAATCGCGGTTGTCATATAAAACTTCCCTTTATTTTCTGCCATGTTTTTGGCCTCCTTATCTCACATTCGCTCTCCCCATTTTACCGAATTCCACGCCATTTGTAAAGTATCCCCTATTCGTCCGTTTTTCTGTTTATTCAAGAATATTTTCTTATATGCCAAGAATTTCTTGCTGACCTGTTTTTCCGTAGACTAATATGCTTTTATCCAGTTTTTTCCAGTACAAAACTGCCAAAGATAAATTGAGAAGGAGCACCAACATGAAAAATATACAAATCGGGGCAGCCTTAAAAACGATGCGAAAAAATCGTGGCTGGACGATCCATGACGTAGTTGTACAGCTGAATGACCTGTACAATATCGCAGTCGCCGAAAAAACCGTGTACGGATGGGAAAGCGATCAGGCATATCCCCGCACGGAAACATTGCTGCTGCTCTGTGAACTGTATCAGAGTGACGCATTCACCGGAAATCTCCTGCACATTCCTGCAGACAAATCCTTCCCGATCACTGCAGATGAACGGCATGTCATCGAAATGTATCGCCGGCATCCGGAACTACAAAGTGCTGTAAAACGCGTGCTTGATGTTCCCGTCAAAAAACCTTCTGCAAATTAAAGTCCTGATATCCTGTCCCCTGTAAAAACTATTTTCCAAAATTCATCCTGTCACAGAAGTTTCTATCTCATACAGATATAAATCACATAAACCACATATAAAACCAGCATCACAATACCTTCTTTTCTGCTGATTTTTTCTTTTGTCCATGCAAACCCCCAGATCAACAGGCTCAAAACAATCAGAATCATAATATCTATGATGTTTTCCATCAAAAACGGCATCGGACTGATAACTCCCGCCAGACCAAGTACAAACAGAATATTAAAAATATTAGAGCCGATCGCATTTCCAAGTGCCATATCCACTTCATTTTTGCGGGCTGCAACAACAGATGTCACAAGTTCCGGAAGCGAGGTTCCAATAGAAACAATGGTCAGTCCTACCAGCGTCTGGCTCATTCCAATTTTCAATGCAATATTGCTGGCACTGTCTACAACGACATCCCCGCCAATCACAATACCAGCTACACCAACCACAAGGAACAACAGGCTTTTCGGCATCGACATTACTTTCTGTGACTCTGTCGCTTCAATTTCTTCGCTTTGCAGATGTCCGCCTTCTTTTCCTGCTTTCAGAGCCATACGAATCATGGTTCCGATAAATATTGCAAAAAATACCAGAAAGACTGCACTGTCAAAACGTCCCTGCTTCATTCCCATACCACCGAGTACCAGAAGCAGCAATGCCGCGAACACGGAATATGGGAAATCGCGCTTTAATGTAGATTTCTGTACAGCAACCGGGGTCATTATGGCACAGAACCCGATAACTACCATCATATTAAAAATATTAGATCCGACCACATTGCTGATTGCCAGCGTATTCTTATGCTGGATTGCTGCAACAACAGAAACCGCAGTCTCCGGAAGTGAGGTTCCCATGGCAACAATCGTCAGGCCAATAATGATGGCCGGAACATGAAACCGTTTTGCAATACTAGAACTTCCCTCCACAAAAACATCTGCCCCTTTGACCAGGAAGAAAAATCCTGCGATCAAAAAAACAATTGCCAGCGGCATGGAACATGTTGAAATAAATTCTGTCATATCTTTTCCCTCTTTCTGTAAAATAATGTGTTAAAAGGCAATCATGCCCAAGTGCTCCAATAGTATTTTCAAACCAATAAGTATGAGGATTACCCCACCTGCAATCTCTGCTTTTCTTTTGTAGCGGGTACCGAAGAAATTACCGACAACCACTCCGATGACCGATAATACAAATGTCGTGCATCCGATAATCAGACAGGCTTCCATGATGGATACATTTAAAAAGGCAAATGTAATACCGACTGCAAGTGCATCGATACTGGTTGCAACTGCAAGAAGCAGCATCTCTTTGTGATCCAGTGGCAGATCTTTTGCTCCAATTTCCTGCACGTCTTTATCACGAACCGCTTCAATCACCATCTTTCCACCGATAAACAGCAACAGGAAAAAGGCGATCCAGTGATCGACCGAAGTAATGTATTTCTGAAAACGGATTCCCAGTGCCCAGCCGAGAAACGGCATCAGTGCCTGAAATCCTCCGAAATACAATCCAATCAGAAATGCGTGTTTTTTGTTGATTTTTTCCATGCCAAGACCCTTGCAGACGGATACCGCAAATGCATCCATCGAGAGTCCGACACCAATCAGAAATAACTCGATTACCATTCTTATGTTCTCCTTTTGTGAAGGGATTCATACCTTGCGCTTCTGTCCTGATATATCAAAAAGAGACCCAATGCGCACCAACGAAAAGCGCGACTGCAACCACGTTTTTCTGGTGCACATGAGTCTCATTCTTTAAGGCTTGCCAGGTCCAAATGACCGGTATGTTGACAAGTCACACAATGTGCGAACTACTCCCTCACATACTTTTGTCTATGAATTAGGTAAACTATAACAAACGGTCTTTGAGTTAGTCAATACGAACTTCTTATTTGCTGATGACTTTTGCAAACTTCTTCTTACCACGCTTTACGACCTTTCCTTCTCCGGCAAACTCGTCGAGCATGTAACTGGTACTGATGTCTGTAACTTTCTCACCGTCCACAGAGACTCCACCCTGCTGTACGGCACGACGTGCATCGGAACGACTCTCACACAGAGAAGCCTTTACAAGAACTGCCATGATATCGAGCTTGTCATTGTACAGATCATCTGCAGTCACTTCAACCGTCGGCATATGTGCAGAAACCCCGCCGCCTGCAAACAGTGCATGGGATGCCTCTTTGGCTTTCTTTGCCTCTTCCTCACCGTGTACCAGTTTGGTCAGCTCATAAGCGAGAATCTCTTTTGCTTCATTCAGCTTGGCACCTTCCCATTTGTCCATCTCATCGATCTGCTCCAATGGCAGGAAGGTCAGCATGCGGATGCACTTTAACACATCGGAATCTGCCACATTTCTCCAGTACTGGAAGAAGTCAAACGGAGAAGTCTTGTTCGGATCAAGCCATACGGCACCGGACTGTGTTTTTCCCATCTTCTTTCCCTCAGAGTTTAAAAGCAGATTGATCGTCATGGCATAAGCATCTTTTCCAAGCTTCCGGCGGATCAGTTCCGTACCACCGAGCATGTTGCTCCACTGGTCATCTCCACCGAATTCCATGTTACATCCATATTTCTGGTACAGTGTGTAGAAATCGTAACTCTGCATAATCATGTAATTAAACTCCAGAAAGCTTAATCCTTTTTCCATACGCTGCTTGTAACATTCTGCTGTCAGCATGCGGTTTACGGAAAAATGTGCACCAACATCACGCAGTACATCAATGTAGTTTAAATCCATCAGCCAGTCGGCATTGTTTACCAGCATTGCCTTGCCTTCTCCGAAATCGATGAAACGGCTCATCTGCTTTTTAAAACAGTCTACGTTGTGCTGAATGGTCTCCGGTGTCATCATCTGACGCATATCGGTACGTCCGGATGGATCACCGATCATGGCTGTACCACCGCCGATCAGCGCGATTGGCTTGTTTCCTGCCATCTGCAGACGTTTCATCAGACACAGTGCCATAAAATGTCCCACATGCAGACTGTCAGCTGTCGGGTCAAAACCGATATAAAATACTGCTTTTCCATTGTTGATGAGTTCCTTGATTTCTTCCTCGTCGGTTACCTGTGCGATCAGACCGCGGGCAACCAGTTCGTCGTAAAGTGTCATTGGGTTTCCTCCTGTAATTTAACTTTTTTGATTTTTCTGGGGCTTTATGTCCCTTTGCTCCATATCTATAAAAATCCAAATAAAAATCCCCTCGTCCTAATTATAAGGACGAGGGGGATCTCTCGTGTTACCACCTTAATTCGCATGCTGTTCACACAGCCTGCCTCCGCGAGTGCAGCTACACTCCAGTGCGTCTAACGGGCACTACTCCGTTACAGCCTACTTGCCTGCGCGTTCGGTGTAAAGCTCAGGGATGTATTCCCTGCGGTAAGGGGGGACCCAGCCTGCTGGGGGGATTCCTTATCGCCCGGTTTATGTTTGTTCCATAAGCCGTGGCAGGGGGGACCCAGCTTGCTGGGGGGATTCCTTATCGCCCGGTTTATGGTTGTTCCATAAATCCATCTGTGCTTTCCGTGTGCCTCTCATCTACCGGCTGCTTTCTGTTCGTTCCACACATTGGTACTTGTTCCCATCTTCGCTTGTATTCTATAATTATATTATTATAGAAAGACAATCACAGTTTGTCAAACAATTTTTACTTGCCTTCTTTCGCTTCTGCCGGAACCCAGATTCCCTCTTTTCCCCATGGCTGGATCATAGACAAATACCGCTTCTGTCCATCCTTTAAAAATGTAATCTGTATACCGACCTGTGTTTTATCTGCAGATTCAGATTCTTTTTCCACGGAAACAAGCTTTTTATCCGACGATAAATTCAAAAGCTGCCGGGCTGCATCTGTCGGCTCAAGCAATGCACCAATTGGAACCATATTCTTATTCAGCACTTCACCCATACCGTTTATACAGTAGTCCATCTGCGTATCGCTGATTCCCTGCGCATATGCTGTATCAAACTCATCTGCCGATGCAATTCCATCCGTTTTAGCATCCGGACCGTCAGCAAACTGATTGATTTTTTCCTGTGTAATCTGAAATTGACCATTTTCCTGTGCATAATGGATATTCTCTATCCACACGCTCACATGCGGATCTGATGACTCCACATAATACAAAATCTCTGCAGTCTGTTCTTCCGTATTGATTTCATGCAGCCAGTAGCCATCCATTTCTTCTCCGGTTCCACCAAAGAAACTGCCAAAGGCTCCCCATGGCCATGGACTCGACCAGCCAAATGACGGTGTATCTCCATCCATCCACAAAATATGTATTTTCTCTAAATTCGACTGTACCTCTTTGGATGTCATCTGCACAATTTTTTCTGTATCCCGGTCGCAAAATGCCTGTGCCCATTCCCTGATATTCTGCTCTATTATCGCAGCTCCTGCATTTTCCTGCACTGGCTGCTGTGTACTATCCACTTTCTCGGTTGTATGCTCTGTTTTTGTCTCCGACGGTTTCTGGTTTGTCAGACAACTTACTGCCACAAGTGCAACCAAAACGGTTGCAATCGCAGCCACCCAGGTATGTGGTTTTTTAAAATTCAACACGTTCTTAATTCTCCTTCCTGCATCTGCCTCTCCAAACGCAACCGGGGCAAATGAATACGGATGCCGCTCCATCGCAAAAGCAAGTAAGGATGCGCTGTATCCTTTTTTAATCTGATTTCCAAACTGCGCAAGTACGGCCTCATCACAACTCATCTCCATGTCTCTTGTCATATAGAAAAAGGCAATCCATGCCAATGGATTCCACCAGTATACAGCCAAAAGTACGAATGCAATCAGCTTCCATAAAGGATCATGTCTGCGAATGTGCCAGCTCTCATGCGCAAGGATGTACTGCTGTTCCTCCTCTTTCATCCGAAACGGAATATAAATCTGCGGGCAGAAAATTCCCAGTACAAACGGTGATGGAATACAGTCACATTCCCAGATCTTTATGGTCCGCCGGACGTTTCCAGATGTTTCATTTACGGTTAAACGTACTGCTGTCCGTACCATACTGCGGCATTTGATATAGGAATACATTCCATATCCTAAAAATAAAAATATCCCGATCAGCCAGACAAAAAACAACACCGCACAAATTTTCTGTGAGGTCGTCATAGCTGCTGTCAAACCAGCTTCAGAAGCTGCATCCCCTGTCACACGTGAACCGGCAGATATCTGCGTCACATTCTGTACTGCCGTTTGCGCATGCACTCCAGATACTCCTGTGTAGTGTGCAATCTCACTCATTTGTGATCTGCTTTTTACCAGACGAAACAGATTAAACAAACTCCATCCTGATGCAATGGGCAAATCAAATAACATACGGATTCCAACAATTGCCCACAATGCATAGGAATATTTTTTGGGACATTTCCGTAAAAGCGCGCGCACTGCAAACACCGCGAGAATTACAACCGCCACCATGCCATTCCGCTGCAGAAATGCCAGAAAAATTACACTTGCCTTCTCCATTCTCTGCCCCTACCCTTCTTTATGCTCGTCGATCATTTTCTTGAGCAGCTTTGCTTCTTTTTTGGAAATTTTCTTTCCTCCAAGAAATGCTGTGATAAACCCTGGCAGTGATCCGTCAAATGTGCGATCCACAAAATACCGGGATTCCTCTGCCTGCACCTGTTCCTTTGGAATTAAAACAGAAACCGTTGCATCCTCATTGGCAATGTATCCTTTTTCACACATTTTCCGTACAACCGTATAAGTCGTGGATTTTTTCCAGCCAAGCTGTTCCTGACATAACTTTACAAGTTCCCCGGAGTTGACGGGGGCATGCTCCCATACGACACACATAAACCGGTAATCACTGTCACATAATTTTATATATTCCATCTTTTTCTCCTCCATAGGTTTATAGCTATCAACCTGTCTTCAGTTTATTCTTATAAACCTCAAATGTCAAGGTCTATTTTTATAAACTGCGAGAAATGTCAGAAAAATACGATGGAAAATGTTTGAACTCACCTTTTTAAAAAGTTATAATAAACGCAAAAGGCGATTGTGAAATCGCCCAAAATAAATAACTCAAAAGGAGGACATGTTATCGTGGAAAAAGTACGTTACATGATTTCCGATGCCGCCGCACTGGCCGGTGTGGAAACCCATGTGTTACGTTACTGGGAAGAAGAACTCGACCTGACCATCCCACGAAATGAGATGGGACATCGATACTATACACGAGAGAACATACAGGAATTCCAAAAGATCAAAGAACTCAAAGAAAAAGGATACCAGCTGAAGGCAATCCGCATGATATTACACAATAAAAACCCCGAAGATGCCGGTGTTTCCGTGCCGGATTCTGCAGCACCTGGTCCATTGCCCGCATGTAACCGGGAACATCATCCCACAGCTGCAGCCAAACCGGATCGACAGAACGCAGATAAAACCAACCTGCCTGTAAATACCCTTTCCGCAGAAGAACGCATGGCACAATTTCGGGAGTTGATGAGTGACATTGTAGGGCACGCAATCGCACAGAATAACGAAGCTCTCACACTCGATATCAGCAAAGAAATCCGTGAAACCGTCCTGAAAGAAATGAACTATCTCATCCGGGAACAAAACGATATGACGGAGGAACGCTACCGCCAGTTAAGTGCAGAAATTCGTGGAAAATTGCAGAAAAAACATACCTTATTTTCCAAAAAGGAAAAGGTTCCCAAAATGAAAACATCAAAAAAAGAAAAGAACCGGAAAAATGTATTAAATCCGGTCTGATTGATTTCAGCATTGACCTGACATTAAACGGTTCCATATATAAAATAAAACAAGCCTGCGGAAGGATTGCCATAGAAAAGTTAATACAAAGAAACGCCAAAACCGACATTTGCCGGAATTGGCGTTTCTTATATTAGGGACTTATTTTACAGCTCCTTTAATCAATCATATCATTCTGGAATTTTGATAAATGCTCATACGGCAAAATCAGCCGCCCCCGAAAAAGACCACATCCATCATTCATAAGGCTATTATTCACTGCCGTAAACATATTTACATCTACCCCTGACAGATCAAGGTTCTGTAACAATCTACAACGCTCATAAGCCTCGTCAAAATAAATACAGCCGCCTTGTAAAATCGCATCTCTCCGTCCTCTGGAAGTTTCCTGTTTCTTTTCATAAAATAAATGATTCGCTACTCCAATTTCTGCAATATCATCCATCTCTTTTGTTCTAAGCTGCATTTCCATATAACACCGGGCACTGTTGTCAAAAAACGTTATATGAAGCGAACGATATGAATTTGTACTTTCCCCATCAATATAATCCCTGTAATATGGGCGCACAGCATCATCCAATAGTAAAGAATTACTTCTTTTAACCCCACCTGTCGGCTCTGCCGTAAATCCACGTTCTTCCAAAAATTGTGGCAATACATTGGCAATCCGATATAAATACCTGATCTCTTCCTTCTTGCGATCCTGTTTTTGTTTCATATGACACCGTGGCATGGAAATCACAATACGGTACGCGATCAAATCGCGAAAACAGTTCAAACGCTCCTTGATTTCTGACACAGACGGATATGATCCATTCTTTTCATAATAATCGTATATGTATTCCACAATATATCCATTAAACTTTCCCTCTGCGCGAATCAACGACTTAATTCGTCCCTTGAAAGTAAAAGATAAATATGGATATTCCTGTGCCATATATTTATAAAACTCACGAATCTTCTGCGATTGCGAAGTCAGGAAATCATTGTGTTCCAAAAGTTCCATAATCTGTATCAAAAAGTCACAATGCACTAAATCCACTTCATTATGTTTCTGTACCGCCGAAATACGTAAATCCGCTATGTATTTTTTTAAAATGCGAAGAACTGTATCCCCCGAATATAAGTAATCATTCAATGTAATCATATTTTCCCCATCCTAAAAAGTCGCGGTGCCGAGGCACCGCGATCCGCAAGATTATGTAATTGCAAGCTGATGTTTTACTTTACTCATATCAGATTCTAACACCGTCACGCGAATGGCAAGCAATTCTTTTTCATCATCTACTTTGCGTGCTTCCCTCAAATTACGCACTAAATCACAATGCCCTTCTGCAATCCGTCTGATATTTACATTTGTTTCATTTTCAATTACCAATTCCAAACCGGTAACCTTTTCATCCAGTACCGTAAACTTCTGATCCAATACCGTAAACTTCTGATCCAATACCGTAAACTTCTGATCCAATACCGTTACCTTTTCATCCAGTACCGTAAACTTCTGATCTAGTTCCGTTACCTTTTCATCCAGCTCCGTTACCTTCTGTTCCACTCCGGCTACTCTCTGATCCAGTTCCGTCACCTTCTGTTCCAGCTTCGTTACTTTCTGTTCCAC
>OFME01000858.1_pt1 | contig 20304 bp, 16 predicted proteins | sample 1541381 | NCBI WGS metagenome assembly OFME01 (sample SAMN04209243, study PRJEB22552) | human gut metagenome | biome: gut; material: feces | host: Homo sapiens | place: USA: Oklahoma
TGACGAAAAATTTGACGACGCATCTGTCGCACAATCTTTGTGCGGTATTGCCCAAAAAAATATTCCCACAGGGAGCACCCCGTGGGAATATTTCTATTTACAGCAATATTTCAAAGTCTGTATCAGCATCGCAAGAAAATCTAAGTGTAAAAACCCCTCTGTCACTTCGTGACATCTCCCCTTTCAGGGGCGACTTCTTTGCCTTGCTTCATAATTTGAATCCGCATATAAACTGTTTTGTATGATTCGTATCAGCATGCGAAACCCTGCAATCAGCCCAGAAGTTCCGTCCAGGTGGGCTGCAAGCCGGCACCCTTTTCTGCACAGTAGCGGAGCAGTTCAAAGAGATCGGTAGAATCTACGCTGCCGTTGCCGTCAATGTCAGCCGCAAGCAGTTCCTTGCCGGTCAGCGTGCCCTCGTTTCCGGCACCGACATTTGCCGTGTGCTGTAACAGTTCGAAAACATCAGAACTGTCGAGTTCCTTGCTGCCGTCGCAGTCGCCCCGCCCCATCAGCTGTATGGAGCCGTCCGACTCTGCCGCTGTATTGGGGACAGATTCATACATGATATAGGAAACACCTACTCGATCGATTTTCTCTCCGGCTTCCACCATGAGAGAAACTTTCCGCAACAATTGATAACGCTGCTGCATGTCAAGAAATTTCTTGGGAATTATAGTACACGTGCCTTTTTCATTTTGTTCGATCTCCACATCAAAGTCCAGATCCAGATCTTCCGGTGTCAGAGCAGTTCCTTCTTTCAGAGTAACGCAACAAATACCAAAACTGTCTTGACAATCCCACATTGGTGCGATATTGTTTTCCTTTAAAGAAACGCCCCAGACTTCCTGCTGTACCGATACAAAACCGGACAAGGTCTGGAGAAACTGACAAAGTTTTTCCTCGTCCAGACGATACGAGGATGTGCTGAATCGCAGCGTATATGCTCCGTTTCCCTCTGCGGTCATAGTCAGCTGGCGTGTTTCCGATTCTTCGGTACTCAATGCCAAATCGGCAGTCGGCTCCTCTGCATTTTCCTTTTTGGTCAGCAGACCGCAAAGCTGTTCTGTCAGTTCCCGCACATCTGCCACGTCCTGCTCCAGCTGAATCCGATATGCATACTCGTTGAGCTGAATCAAATCATCTTGTTCCGCCGTTGCATAGAAAATGTTGTCATACATACCTGCCGGTGTGGGATCTTTCAAGCCATAGTACATGCTTTCGCCCTTTTCCACATATGCCGTCTTGTCATTTTCCAGCATCTGCAGCACCTGTGCCAGCGGCACTTCAGCATACCCCATTCATATGCATGGGGTATGCTGCTGCCGGCATTGTCATTGCACTTCCCAACAGTGCAGCTGCACAAACAGCAGAAATTATCCTTGTTCTTCTTTTCATAAAAATCGACCTCGCTTTCTAAAATAATAATATGCTATTGAAAATAAAAAGGAAAACCTTTATAAAAATTATATCATTTTTTCGGGGAAGCGTCAAGCCTTTTTATATATTTTGTACGATTTGCACAATAAAAATTGTAACAACTTACAAGAAAAAACGGTACGTCTGTTGCCAGTGCGTACCGTTTTTTCATAAGGTTATGAAAGAGTTCTAAAAGCGGGTGAAATCTCACCCTGAAAGGAAAGCAAATGTTGTGTGAGAAGTGGCATTAGTCCCGCTTTACGTGGAATGCTGCCATGCCCGGATATACGGCACTGTCGCCCAGTTCTTCTTCGATGCGGAGCAGCTGGTTGTACTTTGCCACACGCTCCGAACGGCTGGGAGCACCAGTCTTGATCTGGCAGGTATTCAGTGCAACTGCCAGATCAGCAATGGTCGTATCTGCGGTTTCGCCGGAACGGTGAGAAGAAATTGCAGTGTAGCCTGCATTGTGAGCCATCTGGATCGCTTCCAGTGTTTCAGAAACAGAACCGATCTGGTTCAGCTTGATCAGAATGGAGTTGCCGCAGCCCTGTTCGATGCCCTTCTTCAGACGTTCAGTATTGGTAACGAACAGGTCGTCGCCAACCAGCTGTACCTTGCCGCCCAGCTTTGCCGTCAGCTTCTGCCAGCCTTCCCAGTCTTCTTCGTCCAGAGCGTCTTCGATCGAGATGATCGGATACTTCTCTACCAGATCAGCCCAGTGCTGAATCAGTTCGTCGGAAGTAAAATCTCTGCCGGACTTCGGCTGGTGATAGAAGCCCTTGCCCTTTTCGCTTTTCCACTCAGAAGAAGCAGCGTCCATCGCAATCATGAAATCCCTGCCCGGCTTATAGCCTGCTGCCTTTACAGCTTCCAGAATGGTTTCAATGGTTTCGTCATCGCTGGACAGGTTCGGAGCAAAGCCGCCCTCGTCGCCGACAGAAGTTGCCAGTCCTTTGGACTTCAGAATCTTCGCCAGATTGTGGAACACTTCTGCACACCAACGCAGGGCTTCCTTAAAGCTGGGAGCACCTACCGGCATGATCATGAATTCCTGTGTGTCTACCGTATTGGTGGCATGAGCACCGCCGTTCAGAATGTTCATCATCGGAACCGGCAGACGAGTGCCGGATACGCCGCCCAGAAAACGATACAGCGGAATGTCCAGTGCAGTTGCTGCGGCTCTTGCTGTGGCAATGGAAACTGCCAGAATCGCATTGGCACCCAGATTGGACTTGTCCTTGGTGCCGTCTGCGGCGATCATTGCCTTGTCTACTGCGTACAGATCAGATGCGTCCATACCAGTGATAGTTTCGTTGATAACGGTATTGATGTTTTCTACAGCCTTGGTCACGCCCTTGCCCAGATAGCGAGCCTTGTCGCCGTCACGCAGTTCCAGTGCTTCGAATTCGCCGGTGGAAGCACCGCTGGGGGCAGTACCTCTTGCAACAGTACCGTCAACCAGTGTGACTTCTGCTTCTACAGTCGGATTGCCTCTGGAATCCAGAATCTCTCTGCCGACAACTTTTTCGATCTGCAAATAACTCATAGTAGAATACTCCTTTACGTATCGCGGAAGCACTGTACAAATCCCGCCTTTCGGCTGTGTACACAAGCTTTATACCGTGTTTCCTTCTCCATTACGCATGTTCATTTTGAAGTTAGTTATCTCTAACTAAAAACATTGTACCACAGAACCTTCGCCTTGTCAAGTATCCGACGAAAATTTTTCTACGGAAACACTGAATAAAGCTTGTGCAGTATTGCCTTCATGTGATACTGCCTGAAGTATGTGCAGATGTCGTAAGTTTATACCGTCGCTTCCAGAATTTCGCAAACCGTCAGCACTTCGCCGTCCACGGTAAAGCGGACTTCCAGACCGGCGAACGGGAAGCCGTACACCCGATCGGCGTCGTGCTGGTAGGACGGACGGGGGTCTTGTGCCAGCACCTCGGTCAGCCCTGCCCGCAGGGATTCCGGCACTTTCTCCAGCCAGACTTCCGGAAAGCGAACTTCCAGACGATGAGCCGCTGCCGGCAGAGCAAAACCGCCCCTGGCTTCGGGGTGGCTGTCAATGTGTGGCAGGTACGGCTTGATGTCGTAAATGGGCGTGCCGTGCATCAGGTCGGCACCGGAAACCGTCAGGTAGGGAGCATTCGCCCCGTGCAGCACGATTTCTTCCAGCTGCACCACCGACAGCCCCAGCGGATTGGGACGAAACGGTGAGCGTGTCGCAAAAACGCCCATGCGGACATTGCCGCCCAAACGGGGCGGGCGAACGGTAGGCGACCACTTCTGCCGCACCGCCTGCGAGAATTCCCAGATCAGCCAGATGTGGGAGTAATCCTCCAGCCCCCGAAATGCATCGGGATTCCGGTATTCCGGCTCCATGACAATGCGGGCATGCAGACTGTTGACCAGTCCACTCTGGCGGGGGATACCGAACTTGGTGGGGAAATCGTTTTCAATATGAGCAATAGGTTTCACAATAACAGTCCTTTCTGCGGAGATGCTGCTGCATCACGGAGTTATGCCAGATCTTTCTTCTGGAAGATCCGGCAGCTAAAGACATAGCACAGTCCGGAAACCACCAGCGACAGCACCGGCATGGCAATCGCCGCCGGCAGCAGCATTGCGGAAAATTCCGCAGGCAGGGTGGCAAGATTGTCTGTCATTTCCTGCATGAAAACGCTGCCCGCACCCATGAAAGCACACGCCGGAATCACATAGATCAAAATGGAGATCAGCCGTGCGTATTCCGGCGGGAACCGGAACAGCAGCAGTGTGGAAACGCTGCCCATGAGCAGCACAACCCAGAACACGAGCCATGCGGCAAACAGCATGTTGCAGAACGCCTTGACTTCAAACGTCCGCAGCACCAGACTGACAAGGGCTGCCAGCACGAGATACGCCAGTGTACTGCCACATACGATCAGCAGCTGCAACAGGAATTTCGACCGCACCACGTCTTTTCGCGTAACGGGCATCGTCAGTGCAAAGCGGTTCCAGTTGCAGGAATGGTCATAGGAAAAAGTGCTTGAGGTCTGCGAGTCCATCATCACCAGCCAGAAGCCCATGTAAGACCAGCCGCTCTGGATATTCACGCCGGAAACAGCCGCCATAAAGACGTACAGAATGAGGAAAATTCGTCCGCCTTTCCATATGGTATAGAAATCTTTCAAAAGCAGTCCTTTCATTTGCCCTGCACTCCTTTCACATACAACAACAGGATCTCGTCCATTGTGACCTGATCTATGACAGCCTCCGGATACTTCCGCAAAATTGCCTCCCGATCCGGCACGAGCACATCATAGGAATAGTCCTTTTTCCGCCACGCCAGCACCTCTGGCGATTTCAGCTTCTGGAATAATGCTTCTCCGCAGCGGAGAATGCCGTACTGCCAGAGCAGTTCATCCTTGGGCTTGGAAAGCAGCAGCTTTCCCGCATGGAGAAATGTCACATAATCCGCCACCTTTTCCAGATCACTGGTGATGTGGGTGGAGATCAGAATGGCATGCTCCTCGTCCTGCACGAATTCCAGAAACAAATCCAGCAGGTCGTCCCGCACCACAGGATCCAGTCCGCTGGTAGGCTCGTCCAGGATCAACAGCTTCGGGTGGTGTGCAAATGCCAGCACCAGCGAAAGCTTCATGCTCATGCCGCGGGACAGTTCCTTGACCTTCTGCTTGGGCAGCAGGGAGAACTGCTGCAACAGTTCCTGAAAATAGGCTTCGTCCCAGTTGGAATAGATGCTGCGGCAGATCTTCCCCGCCTTTTCCACCGTCAGTTCCGGTGAAAAGCAAAGACTGTCAAACACCACGCCGATCTGCTCCTTCATGGCAACGCTGTCTGTGTTCAGCGGTTCGCCGCAGAACAGCACCTCTCCGCACTCCCGCCGGATCAGCCCCAGAATGCCCCGAATGGTAGTGCTTTTTCCGGCTCCGTTTTCGCCTACTAAGCCCATGATCGTTCCACCGGCAATGGAAAAGCTGATGTGTTCCAGCCGGAAATTCACATAGGAACGCCCCAGATCCCGTACTTCTAAAATATTCTGCATGGCTATTCTTCCTCCCGATAAAAAATGGTCAGTGCCTGCACCAGCGATTCCAGCGAAATGCCGCTGACGCGGGCAATTTCCGCCGCCGCCAGCAGGTGCTCCTCCGCCTTTCGCTGCTGTTCTTCCCGATAGATCTCCGGATTCTGGGCAGCCACAAAGCTGCCCCGCCCGACTGTCGTTTCCAGAAATCCGTCCCGCTGTAGTTCCTCATACGCCCGCTGCACCGTAATCACGCTGACATGCAGGGACTTCGCCAGACTTCGCATAGACGGCAGCGATTCGCCGGCATGCAGCGTGCCGTCCATGATCTGGGCTTTCAGCTGCTCCGTGATCTGGGCGTAAATGGGCTTGCTGCTGTTGCCGCTGATGATAATTTCCACGGGCTCCCCTCCTTTGTGCTAATTGTACTGGTTCAATAAGCACATTATAGCACACCAAAGCTTGTCTGTCAAGCCGGCGGGAAAACTTTTTGACAATACTGCACAATCTGCAAAGCCCACAGAAGCCATACCACATTTACTGCAATTTTTTTCGCAAATCCCTTGCAAAATCTTCTGTGGTATGGTATGATAAATGTACGACCACACTGTCTTTATCGGTGATGGTCATTTGACATTGAAAATACAGATGTAAAGGAGATACTCCCTATGCAGTATGGTTATTTTGACCTGAAAAACAAAGAATACGTGATCGACCGACCGGATACGCCGGCACCCTGGGTAAACTACCTCGGTTCTCCGGAATACGGTGCAATGATCTCCAACAACGCTGCCGGATACAGCTTTGTCAAGTCCGGTGCAAACGGCAGAATCAGCCGTTTCCGCTTCAACTCCATGATGGCACTGCCCGGACGCTACATTTACCTGCGGGATAACGACACCAAGGATTACTGGTCTGCTACATGGCAGCCGGTAGGCAAGCCGCTGGATTCCTACAAGAGCGTCTGCCGCCACGGTACTGCTTACACCGTAATTTCCGCAGACTATGCCGGCATTTCCTCCGAAGTCACTTATTATGTACCCATCGGGGCAACTTATGAGGTATGGCGTGCAGTCATCACCAACAACAGCGACAAGCCGAGAAACCTGTCCACATTCGGTTTCGTAGAGTTTACCAACGACAACAACTACGAACAGGATCAGGTCAACCTCCAGTACACCCTGTTCATCACCCGTACCAGCTTTGAGGGCAACAAGATCCTCCAGCACATCAACGAAAATGACGGCAAGGACGCTACCGGTTCCAACCACAGAGAGCGTTTCTTCGGCATGGTAGGTGCTCCGATCTCCGGCTATAACGGCAATCTGGACAGCTTCATTGGTCCGTACCGCACCTATTCCAACCCGATCGCTGTAGAGCAGGGCAAGTGCACCGGTGAGATGAACTACAACAGCAATGCCTGCGGTGCTCTCCAGAGTGACATCACCCTCCAGCCGGGCGAATCCAAGGAACTGATCTTCGTACTGGGTCAGAAAGACAATGCACAGGCAAACGAAATCCTCGCTTCCTATGAAGCTGCCGGCAAGGTCGACAGCGAAGTAGAGGCTCTGAAGGAATACTGGCACAGCAAACTGAACCATTTCCAGGTCAGCACACCGTCTGATGCGTTCAACAACATGATCAACGTCTGGAACGCTTATCAGTGCTTCATCACCTTTATCTGGTCCCGTGCCGCATCGTTTGTATACTGCGGTCTGCGGAACGGCTACGGCTACCGCGATACTGTACAGGACATTCAGGGTATCATTCATCTGGATCCGGAACTCGCCGCAGAAAAGATCCGCTTTATGCTGTCTGCACAGGTAGACAACGGCGGCGGTCTGCCGCTGGTCAAGTTCGACCACAACGCCGGTCATGAAAACACACCGGACGATCCGGAATATGTCAAGGAAACCGGTCACCCGTCCTACCGTGCAGACGATGCTCTGTGGCTGTTCCCCACCATTCGCAAGTATGTGGGCGAATCCGGCAACAAGGCATTCTATGACGAAGTGATCGTCTATGCAAACGGCGGCGAAGATACTGTTTACAACCACCTGAAGCGTGCGATCCGCTTCTCCATGGAACGTCTGGGCGACCACAACATGCCGGCTGGTCTGCACGCAGACTGGAACGACTGCCTGCGTCTGGGCAAAAAGGGCGAGTCCACTTTCGTGGCATTCCAGCTGTACTATGCAATGTCCATGATGCATGAACTGGCAGCAGAACGCAAGGACAGCGAGTATGTTTCCTATCTGGACAAGGCTCAGAAGGCTCTGGGCGAAGCACTGGCTGCATGCTGGGACGAAGACCGCTTTATCCGCGGTATCCGCGAAGACGGCGTAGTAGTTGGTGCCAAGAAGGATCCGGAAGCTTCCATGTGGCTGAACCCCCAGAGCTGGAGCGTCATTTCCGGCTTCGCTTCCAAGGAACAGAGCGACAAGGCGATGCAGTCTGTAGCAGACATTCTGGACACCCCGTATGGTGCAAAGCTGCTGGATCCGCCGTATATCGACCACTATTTCGACGGTGCCCTGATGCACATCTTCAATCCGGACACCAAGGAAAACGGCGGTATCTTCTCCCAGTCGCAGGGCTGGCTGATTCTGGCAGAGAGCCTGCTGGGACACGGTGACGATGCATTCCGCTACTTCGAGGAAAGTTCTCCGGCTTCCATGAACGACAAGGCAGAACAGCGTGTACTGGAACCGTATGTACACGGTCAGTTCACCGAGTCCACCGCTTCCCCGTATGCAGGACGTTCTCACGTACACTGGCTGACTGGTACCGCTTCCACCGTTATGGTTGGCTGCGTAGAGGGTATCTGCGGCATGCGTCCGGACGCTGACGGTCTGCACATCTGCCCGTCGATTCCGGCAGCATGGGACGGCTTCACCATGGAAAAACTGTTCCGCGGCAAGCAGCTGTCTATCACGGTCAAGAACCCGAACCACGTACAAAGCGGCGTGGCTTCCCTGACACTGAACGGCAAGGCACTGGACGGCGACTATGTACCGGCTGACGCACTGGCTGACAAGAACGAAATTGAAGTTGTTTTGGGCTAATTTCCCGAAAGGCAACTCTATAGCATAAATAAGCAATGCCCTTTCCGCAAAGGAAAGGGCATTTTTGTTGGAAACCATTATGTTCCGCAAAAAGTGCAGTATTGCCTTTACAATTTTGTCGCTTCATGGTATAATAAAGGCAATCTACACGAAAACAAAGGAGCATGCTATGAGATCCGCCAGAACTGCAAAACATATCATTATCGGACTGCTGCTGTTGGGAATTCTTCTCGTGGGCGGGTGGTATTTCCTATACCCCTACTCATTGGGCAGCCGTATTTCCGCAAGCGAACCCCTTTCTCTCTCAGTCAACATTACGGGCGTGACTGTCACCGGAAAAGACACCGTTGACACAGTGACCTATGAATTCCAGCCAGACACGCAGGAGTACAAGGCATTGGTTTCCCTGCTGAACGACTACGACTATCACCGCAGCTTCCTCACTCTGCTGCCGCTGGAGGACTACACACCGGACAGCAACACCACCACATTCCAGCTGCAAAGCACGGACAGCCAGTATCTGCTGACCGACAAGGGCGGCTTCTCTGCGGAGCCGGTTTCCGGCGGAAAATCCCTCGTCTACGCAATAGGGTATCTGGGCAGCGGCAAGGCGGAACAGCTTACCGCAGAATTGCAGGCACTGCTGAAAAGCTGCACGCCGGTGGAAACGCATGATGATGCGGAAATGGGAACAACATAATGCAAACGGCAGGGAACCGATCAAGGTTCCCTGCCGTTTTTAAAGCCCGTTTACCGCACCGGCAGCGTATCCACCAGATGCACCAGAAATTCCATCAGCACAGTGGCATCTGCACTGTCAACTTCCCCGTCCCCATTGCAGTCCGCATTCTTCTTTGCCGCTTCGTTCAGCGAAACCGTTCCGGCACTCGCCTTTGCAAGCAGTACTGCGTCCTGAATGTCAATTCTGCCGTCCAGATCGACATCACCGCAAAGCCATTCTTCCGACAGTGCCACAAAGGGAATCTCGTTCTCTGCCGCATACTGTTCCGCAGTAGAACCGGCATAGCCATAGAGCACCAGATTTTCATTGCGGTTCGGATCGGTTTCCAGCCAGACGGACACATAGCCCAGTCCGGTATCCGTCAAGTCTACGTCACGGGAGAGAATGGTCACTTTCTCCAGAGTCGAATCACTTTCCAAAGCATTGTCACCGATCTCCTCCACCCCTGCCGGAATGGTGAGTTCTTTTGCGCCGGCATCATAAAATGCGTGATTTCCAATGGTTTTCAGGCTGTCCGGCAAGGTGATCTGGGTACAGTGGGTATTCTCAAATGTACTGTCCCCGATAGAAACCAAGCTGTTTCCCAGCTGTACCGTTTCTGCATCTGCAAGTCCGAGAAATCCCAATGCCACGTCCAGTTGTGTCACCGTGTCGGAAACTGCAATGTGCTTGATGCCGGTAAACGCTGTCTGCACTGCATAAACCTCCGGCATCAGCTCTGCGAGCACTGCGTTCTTTTCCTCGCTGCCCATTGCAGAAGGGTCATAGCCATTTGCCTCCAGCAGTTCCGTCAATTCGTTTGCTGCCGCATTCAACCATGCATGATATTCTTCCCAAGGATAAACACCCTTTTCTATAGTGCAGGTATCCCCCTGTATCGAAATCTCCACACCGTCCGCCGTTGCAGATTCCCATGTGCAATGCACCGTATCCCCGTCAACTGTCCATGTCATGGTATCTCCCAATGTGCCGGTAGCTTCCTCTGCGGAAACCGGCAGCCCTGCCGTTCCGGTCAGCATTGCCAATGCCGCCAGAAGTGCAGTCATTTTCTTGCACGCTTTCATACAATCACCCTTTCTTGTAAATCCCTGCATAGAGCCGTCTATGCATCGTTCCTTGTTTTTACATGAAATCCGGAACTGAAAAATCCAATTTCATGTGATTTTGCACTTATATTTCATATTATATCATATCAGTATTGTTTTGTCAACTTTTTTTTGCGGGGAGTTCATAAATTCGGCAAAGCAACAAAAAACGCACCACTTCCGGTGCGTTTTTCTATAGGCAAGTTGAAAAGTACGCTTATCCCTGCCACGGAGCAGCATAGACGGAATCCACGCCCAGATATTCCTCCAATGTCAGGTCATATTTCTGGATTTCCTTTGCAATGTCCACGCCCACATAGCGGATATGCCACGGCTCATACTGATAGCCGGTGACATCTTCCTTGCCCTGCGGGAACCGGATAATGAAGCCATAGTCTGCACAGTGCTGTGCCAGCCACGCGGCTTCCGGCGTATCGCCAAAGGCATCGTCAATAGTGTTGCAGTCAATGGTCAGTCCGGTCTGGTGCTCGGAATAGCCTGGACGGGCAGAAAAGCTGTCCGCCTGTTCCGAACCGTAGAGATCGCAGTAGTTGTTATAGATCTTCACCTGATAGGCATAATCCCGATAATCGGAACCAATATACAGATCCAGCCCCTCCTGTGCCGCCGCGTCACTTAGCTTCTGAAACGCGTCCTTGGTAATGGGCTGCAAGCCGGGATCATAGTCGGCAGACAGCGGATAGGACTTGTTGACGATCAGAATGCCGTCTGCATAGGTTCCCTCCTGCCGCTGTTCCAGATGCCGCACGGCGATCTGGTAATTAGTCTTGCCGTCAGTGATCTGGCATCTGCCCTGCTGTACGCCGGTGACTGTGCCGCTGCTGTCCACTTCTGCAACGGAAGTGTCACTGCTGTTCCAGCTGCCGTCTGCTGCGGGGAGCTGTGCTGTGCTGCCCTCCAGCACCGCCAGAAATCCCTGTGCATCGGTATTAGCCGGCGTATCGGGAGCATTGGTTCCGGCGGCAGTGCTGCTGTCAGAAGCGCTGTTCTGCAAGGCAGAGGATTCTCCAGCGCGGTTCAGTGTGTTGGGGATGAACAAGAGCCACACAGAAAACCCCAGCACTGCCAGACAGAGCAGCAGTGCAATCAGGCATAACTGTTTTTGCCGTTTCCGGCGGTGCTGTTGGTTTCTACTCATATGAAACATCCCTTTCTCTGCGCGTTATTGTGCACGATAGATCACCGTGCTGTCAGTGAGATCATAGCCGCTCAGTCCGCTGGTGCCGTCAGAAGCTTCGCCCGCAAAAGCAAAGCGATATGCGGTGATCGTCTTCACCTCTGACGGATTGATGGGTTCGCTGTAGCAAAGCACATCTGCGGCGCTGTCCGCATCCCAATAGGCCTCTGTCAGCGGCACATACTGCCCGATGGTGTCTGTTCCGCAGACGGGCAGTGCATGGATACGCCGCAGCATCTCCTCCCCTTCTGCATTCTGTACCAACTCATCAAAAATCTTTCTGCCGTCTTTCAGCGTGATGACATAATCGACTGTGTGGCTCTCGTCATCCCATTCTGCCGGAGCTGTGATCGTTGCCGAAAGTTCCTGCAAGTTCACTGTGCCTCCGTCAAAATCGGCTGTGATGGGCGCTGCGCTGACAAAATCCAATGCCACACAGGTGTGCCAGCTGCCGGAGATCACGCCGTCTGTCTCCGCGTAGAGTTCCTTTTCCCGGTCGCTGCACTTCTGCGCCAGTTGGCTTTCCCGGCGATAAGCTTTCCAAGCGTTTACATCAAAACCTGCCGGAAGCTCGCCGCTCCCCCAGTCTTTCAACGCATCTTCCCCGAAGTTCTGCCGGACATACTCCTGTAGGAACTGGTCGTCATAGGCTGTTAGCTGTTCCCAGATCTGAGAGACCTGCGCTTCAGTATAGAAATTTTCAAAGGTCACATCCAGGACTTTTCCCTGCAGACCGGTGCGGTTGATGCGGAGATTGATATAATACGCCCCGTCCTTTTCCCGGACATCTGCCGTTCTGCCATAGCAGTCCAGCACTTCACTGCTGCCGTCTGCATTTTGTAAAGTCAGCTGATAGGGCAGCGCCAAGCCGTCCTGCAACGCCGCACCGTCTATGGCAGTCACCTGAAAGCTCAGCATTGCCTGGCTGTCATCGCCGTACATGCCCAGCAGCTTAAACTGCACGTCCTCGTTGGTGCTGTCAAACTCTGCCGCCGGCGTAGTGACCAGAGCCGCCAGCTTTTCCGGATCTTTCGGTGTTTCTTCACCGATCAGGCTCTGGAAGAATGCGTCCAGTCCGCCGTAGCCGGCTGCTGCTACCAGCGTTGTGCCGCCAGTGACCAGCACTGCCGCTGCGGCGATGCCTGCCACCCACTTGGTCATGTGCATGCGATTCCGCTTCGGCTGCGGAGCAATACCAGCTTGTTCCTGCACCCGTTTCCAAATTGCGTCGGTATGAATCGGCTGGGTTTCCAGCTTCGGCACACCGTTTTTTTCTGCTGCATAGTGGTCAAACCAATCAAAGCAATTCCATTTCATGAGATAGCTCCTTTCCCCATGGCGGTGAAGTGAACCTGCTGCACTGCCGGTGTGTCTTCATACGCATATCCCCGTTCCACCAGTTCCTGCTGCAACTTCTTTCTGGCACGGCTCATTCGCATTTTCACTGCGGATTCGCTCATGTACAGCGTGCCGGCGATCTGCCGGACGGGTTCATAGCAATAGTAGTACCGCACCAGAATCTCCCTGTCCTTTGCGGAGAGGGTGTCCAGTACGTCCTGCAGCAGTTCCCCCAGAATCTTCTGGTCGATGCTGCCTTCTACATCTTCTTCGCTGCCGATCTCCACCAGATCTTCCAGATTCACGGTTTCGTGATAGCTGCGGATCCGGTTCTTCGCCCGATTTCGGGCAATTGCCGCCAGATATGCCGTCAGCTTTCCGGCTTTCAGCTGGTCGGTATGTTCCCACACCGCCAGAAACACATCTGCCGTCAGTTCTTCCACGTCCGGTTCTGCCAGATACTTTCCGATAATATTGCGTATGATCGTTCCCACATAGGGGCTATAAGTTGTAATCAACTCCTCCAGAGCCTGCGGCTGGTGCTGTTTGAGTCTGCGTATCAGAGAACGTTCCTGCACGCTGGTTCACTCCTTTCGTATGTTCCGAACGGCCGTTCACCTATAACAACACGCATTCCGCAGAAATGGTCACATGATTGGTGTTTCCTTATTCCTCGTCTTTCTTTTCGTCCTCTGCTGCCGGCATATCGGCGTGACCGATATGGTGCAGCTGGCTGTGTGAAATGGTCTGCTCATAGTCTGCCACTTCTTCCGCCTCGTCCTCGTCGTCATCGTCCAGAATGCTGCGGTAACCGTCATCGTATTCCGGTTTCTCCTCTGCAGCTTCGTCCTGCTTGCCACGCTGGGAGAGCGGGATCTTGTGCTCAGCTTCGGCTTCCTGCAAGGCTTTCTTTTCCTCTGCTGTCATCATGTTCCGGCGGATCAGGCGAATTGCGATCAGCAGCACTGCCATCAAAACCACCGCCAGTATGCCCCACAGCATAACAGCTTTCCAGTTGACGTTCATTGCCTTGAAGCTGATCTTCACGTCGCAGTCCTTGACATAATCTGATGCTGCACCGGTATAGCCGATCAGCAGGAAGCCGTCCAGAGCCTTGACTTTCAGATTGTCGCCGGAGTCTGACGAAACTGTCACATAGTCCTCGCTGTCGTCATCATCAGCAGGAGAGGTGCAGCCAAAAGCGTACTTGCCCACAGAGGAAACCCGCTTCGGCAGCTGAACTTCTTTCAGGTTGTCGTCACAGAAAAAGGCGTAGTCCCCGATTTCCAAATCGCCGCCCTCGCCGCCGTCCTCGTCAGAGGCACCGGAAAAAGTGACAGAAGTCAGACCAGTACAGTCGGCAAATGCAGTCGTTCCAATGGTGGTAACTGCTTTCGGAATAGTCAGGCTGGTCAGCCCGCTGCAAAAATCGAATGCCATTTCGCCGATGTACTGTAATTTCTCATCAAAGTTGATCTGCTGGAGGTTGCCTGCTGCAAAGAACGCACCGGCATAGACCACCAGTGTGCTTTCCGGCAAAGTAAAGCTGGTATCCGTCCGCCCTGCGGGGTAGAGATACAGAATGCTTTCCTCTGTATCATACAGCACGTTGTCCACTGCCTGATATTTGGTGTTGCCGTCCTCTACCGCAATGGTTTCCAGCGACGGGCATGCCACAAAGGACATGGCTCCGATATTCTCCAGATTCTTCGGAACGGTAAAGGACTTCAGGGACATGCAGCCGTAAAAGGTATAGCCACCCAGTTCCGTCACCTTTTCCGGAATCTGCACTTCGTCCAGAGCCGTGCAGTAGTAGAACAGCTGGTCGCCCAGTGTTTCCACTGTATCGGGCAGCGTCACCGTTTCCAGACTGGTACAGTAGCCGAATGCCATATCGCCGATCTCCGTGGTGTCCTTGCCCAGCGTCAGGTCAGTCAGTGCGGTACAGCTGAAAAATGTGCCCTGCTCGATTTTGGTCACAGCGTCCGGTACAGTCACTTTGGTCAGTGCGGTACAGCCGTAAAAGGCAGCCGAACCGATCTCGGTCACACTGGCGGGAATGGTCACACTTTGCAGCGACGTGCAGTTGGCGAAAGCTTCTTCCCCGATCGATACAATGTCATAGCCGTCGATTTTCGGCATGATACTGATATGGGTCGCCGACTCCACACAGTCAGTGACAGAAACTGTGGTATTGCTCAGCTTTTTATAGGTCAGCGTGCCGTCATCGAACGTGTCGCTGCTCTCGGCAGTAGTGGTTTCTGCCGCCCATACCACGCCGCCGGCAGGCAGCAGAGCACAGACAGCAACCGATGCTGCGGCAAGGGCAGCAGCACCGCGTTTGAATGCAAATGGAAATGTAGACTTCATGGATTTCGGGTTCCTTTCTGCGGCAAGTGTGCCGGTATCACTTTTTCTTTGTTGCCGAGGCATGCCGACTGGTAGGCCGGATCTTATTCCGACTCTGGTGCACAGCGATCAGCGTAACAATACCGCCGGCAACGACTACAGTGATCCCGCCGCCGATCAGCCAGTATTTATAGGTGTTTGCTCTCCAGTGCTGCATGTACTTCCGCACCGCTTCGCTGCCGTCGTTGTACACGTACAGCTGGTCGATCTCTTTTGCCTCGTTGTCTTTGGCATCGGACGGCGTATAGTATCCGATTGCCTGTTCCCCGATCTCTGTAATGCTTTTCGGCAGATTCATCTGCAATAGTGCCACACAGTTATAGAAGCACTGGTCGCCGATCGTGGTCAGACCGTCCGGCAGTTCCAGTTTTTTCAGCTTGGCACAGGAATAGAAGCAATGATTCCCCAATTTTCGTATGGTGGACGGCAGTGTTGCCTCCTCCATGGACAAACAGTAGGCAAATACTGCCCCGTTCAGTTCTGTGATGCCCTCCGGCACAGTGATGCTTTTCAGAGCCGTGCAGTAATAGAAGCAGTCCTCTCCGATCGCAGTCACCCCGTCAATGTTGATCTGCTCCAATGCTGTAGAGCCGATAAAGCTCCAGTCCGCCAGCGTGGTACAGCCCTCCGGCACGGTGTAGCTGGTTTCCGCCTTTGCCTGCGGATAGCGGAGCAGCGTTTCTCCGTCTGCGGTAAACAGCACGCCGTCCTGCTCCTGATATGCCGGATTTTCCGGTGCAACGGAAAATGCCGTCAGTGCCTGACAGCCGTCAAACACATAATTTCCCAGCGTGGTGCAGGAGGCAGGCAGGGAAACGGTTTCCAGCACCTGACAGTTCTGGAACGCATAGTCCCCGATGCTGACAATGCCCTCGGACAGGGTCACTTCCTGTAGGGCAGTGCAGCTGTAGAACGCCTCGCTGCCAATGGTCTGGATATTGGCGGGCACCGTAAAGCTGGGAAAATAGCTGCAATTGTAGAACGCCGCCTCCGGCAGTTCTGTCAGCGTGGAGGGAATGTTCACCTCACTCAGCATGGTGCAGGATTCAAAAGTACCCTTTCCCAGTTCCCGCAGTCCCTCCGGCAAAGACACTGTACACAGCATGGGACAGTCCGAAAAGGCACTTTCCCCGATTTTTGTCACGTGGGACGGAATCGTCAGCGAGGTCAGGAACTGACAGTTCATAAAGGCGGCATCACCGATCTCTGTCACCGGTTTCCCGTCGATCTCCTCCGGCAGGTTCGCTGCTGTGGCAGAAGTGTCACAGGAGGTAATGGTCACGCCGGTGTCATTTCCCCGATAGGTGAACACATCATAGGCAGCATCGCCGGAAGTGTCCACAGAAATGCCGCTGTCATCTTCTGTTGCATTCTCCGTTGTCATTGCCGCCGCTGCCGGCACTGCACCCAGCAGTCCGGCACACAGCGTGGTTCCCAAAAGTCCGCAAATCAGCTGTTTCCACGTTCTCATTTGGTATCCTCATGGTCTGCCGCTTCCGGCTTTTCTTCACTTTCCACAGACTGGGTATCCTTTTTGGCTGCCTTGCCGGATTTCTTCTGCTTTCCGCCGCCAGCAAAGATCAGCACGCCGCCGCCGATGAGCAGTACCAGTGCACCGGCTCCCAGCAGGATCCACTTGCCGTATTTCTGCCAGCCGCTTTCGGTTTCCTCAACAGCAACAGCCGTATTCTCCGTATCCGAAACTTCCTCGGACATCACGCTGCGGAATTTGAAGTTGTTGGAATAGTCGTTTTCAGAGTCCTCTGCGGTGCAGTATGCCTCTGCCTGTGAACCGACCTTGCCGTAGATCACGAAGTCCTGTACCTTGGTCACCATATCGGCTTCATAGCCGAATGCACAGAATCCAATGGTGGAAACGCTTTCCGGAATGGTCACTTCTTTCAAACCGGTGCCGGCAAAGGCTGCCATTTGAATATCCGTCAGGCTGTCGTAAAATGTCACCTTGGTCAGGCTGGTTTCGCCGGCAAAGGCTGCCGCCTGAATCAGTTCCAGATTCTTCGGCATGTCGATTTCCGAAATGCCAGTGCAGTATGCAAAGGCGTACTGTCCGATTTCCGTGACAGTATCCGGCAGATCCAGAGAAGTCAGTGCCGAGGAGGCAAATGCCCAGTCATCAATGTACAGCAGTCCGTCCGGAAATGTCACGTCAGTCAGCTTGGTATTGGAAAAAGCAGAGGTCCAGATCTCTCTGACAGTGTCCGGAATGGTATAGGACGTGCCCTCCATTGCCTGCGGATAGACGATCAGATCTTCTCCGTTTGCGGAAAACAGTACGCCGTCCGTCACCGTAAACGCCGTGTTGCCCTCTGCCAGCGACACCTGTTCCAGCACGGTACAGCCGTAGAAGCAGGAACTGTTGATCGTGTCAACCGTTGCCGGAATGGTGATCGAAGTGATCATATCCTTGGTGGCAAATGTGCCGCTGCCCAGTGTGGTAACGGTGTGCCCGTCCAGCTTGTCCGGTATCGTAACGGCAGTTTCGCTGCCGTTATACTTGGTAATGGTGGCGTTGTCACCGTCCAGCGTATAGGAATAATCCCCGCTGGTCAGCGTTTCTTTGCTGCTCTCATCGCTGGACAAGCTGTCTGCGTCGATCACGCTTTCTTCGCCGCTCTGGGCAGAGGTTTCTTCCTCTGCCGCAGCCGACAGTCCCAGTGCCTGTGTCATCATGACGACTGCCGCAGTCAGCAGCACGATTTTGGTATGTTTCATGTTTTTCCCGTTCCTTTTCTATTATTCCACTGTCACGGACTTTGCCAGATTCCGCGGCTTATCTACATCATTGCCCTTGAGCACAGAAGTATAGTATGCGATCAGCTGCAACGGTACCACAGCGATCATGGGCATCAGCAGGTCGTCAAATTCCGGCAGACCAAACTTCAGGTCTACTGCGTCCGGATCCACATTGTCGCTCTCACGGCACACCAGAATGACCCGTGCACCACGTGCCTTGACTTCCTTGATGTTGCTGATGGTCTTTTCCCGCAGTGCCTTCTGGGTCGCTACGGCAATGACCGGCATGTTTTCCGTAATCAGCGAAATGGTGCCGTGCTTCAGTTCTCCGGCTGCATAAGACTCCGAGTGGATATAGGAGATTTCTTTCAGCTTCAGCGATCCTTCCATGCTCAGGGCGTAGTCCAGTCCGCGTCCGATGTACAGCAGGCTGTCGGCGGTGATGAGGGAGGAGGCAATATACTGTGTCTGCTCCTTGTGTTCCAGAATGCCGGTGATCACTTCCGGCGTTTCCTGCAAAAGCTTTACCAGACGGCGGCACTCTGTTTCGTCAATGTTGCCCACAGCCAGAGCCAGCTCAAAGGCAAACAGATACATCACCGCGATCTGCACCATGTACGCCTTGGTCGATGCCACAGCAATTTCCGGTCCGGCATGGGTGTAGATCAGCATATCTGCTTCCCGTGCAATGGAACTGCCCATTGCGTTGACAATGGCAAGAGTCTTTGCCCCCAGCGATTTCGCCAGCCGCAGAGCTGCCAGACTGTCGGCAGTTTCGCCGGACTGGGAGATGATGATGACCAGATCGCCCTCTCCCACCAGCGGTTCCCGATAGCGGAATTCCGAAGCGATGTCCACCGTTACCGGCACCCGTGCCAGCTTTTCAATGACATACTTGCCCACTGTTCCGGCATGCATTGCCGTACCGCAGGCAACTACCTGAATATGCCGGAATTCCCGCAGCACCTCCGGTGTGATGCCGCATTCCTCCAGATTCGGCAAGCCGTCCTGAATCCGCGGCAGAATGGTGTTGCGAATCGCGTTGGGCTGTTCGTGGATCTCTTTCAGCATAAAGTGGGCATAGCCGCCCTTGCCGATCGCCTCCACATCCCAGTCTGCGGTTTTCAGTTCCTTTTTCACCGGCTGCCCGAACGCATCGAAGATCTGTACGCCGTTGTCGTCCAGCACAGCAATTTCCTCGTGTTCCAGCAGATAGTAATCTCTGGTGTATTCGATGATTGCCGGCACATCAGAGGCAATAAAGCTTTCGCCCTTGCCGACACCCACGATCAGCGGGCTTTCGCAGCGGACAGCGTACACCTGCTCGGGGTGGTCTGCGAAGATAATGCCCAGCGAATAGGAACCTTCCAGATCGCGGACGGTTTCCGAAATGGTCTGAATGGGGCTGCCGTTATAGCGGTAGTCCAGCAGCTTTGCCACCACTTCGGTGTCAGTGTCGCTGGTAAAGGTCACGCCTTTTCCCGCAAGGAAGTCCTTGAGTTCCTTATAGTTCTCGATGATGCCGTTATGTACGATCGTCACTCTGCCGCCGCTGTGGGGGTGAGCGTTTACGTCAGAGGGTTCGCCATGGGTCGCCCAGCGGGTGTGACCAATGCCCACATGCCCGAAAGGTCTGCCCTCACGCTCCATTTTTTCCTCCAGATCTTTCAGTCTGCCCTTGGACTTCGCCACAGTGATTTTTCCGTCCTGAAAGACAGCAATGCCGGCAGAGTCATAGCCGCGGTATTCCAGTTTTCCCAGACCGTTCAGCAGGACCTCCGTACAGTCCCGTTTGCCCACATATCCAACAATTCCACACATCTTTTGTGCCTCACTTTCGTTTTCATGGCAGCTCCGCACCAAACCGGTGCAAAGTCGCTTCATATGCATCGTGTCCCAAATGACCGGACACTACATATTATGGCAACACTGCACCTAGTCTGCCTGCGAAATTTCTATGCAATCTGCCAAAAAATCTGACGATGCACCTTACACACAAGCTTTGCACGGTGTTGCCTTATCAATTATACCATAACCGCACTGGAATTGCAACTGATTTTTTAGTGAAAATTACGTGATATGGGTTTGTGAAACAAAGGGAATTCCGGCAATTCGACAGCAAAAACAACTTTTTCGATTCTGCGGAATTTTCAAAAAATCGCCGAATGCAGTTGCAGTCTGTCGAAAAATGTGATATACTAAGGGCAATACCGCACAAAGAGCGTCTGGCGACTTTGCACGCCATCTGCCTGCAAATT
>OFME01000864.1_pt1 | contig 20233 bp, 16 predicted proteins | sample 1541381 | NCBI WGS metagenome assembly OFME01 (sample SAMN04209243, study PRJEB22552) | human gut metagenome | biome: gut; material: feces | host: Homo sapiens | place: USA: Oklahoma
CGCTCATCGACCGCGAGACATGGCTGCGCGCGCAGCGCCGCCTGCACCGCCCCAACCGGCCGCGCGCCGCCGACGGCGGAAAGCTGCTGACCGGACTGCTCGTGTGCGGCCACTGCGGCGCAAAAATGCGCTATCAGAAATGGGGCCGCGCCGGAGACCGGCTGGTCTGCTACTCGCGCGACAAATCCAAGCCGCATCTCGTCCACGACGAAAACTGCCCGAACCGCGGCATCATGGCGCAGGAGATCGAGCGCATCGTGACCGCAGACCTTGCCCGGCTTGCCGCGCAGCCAGATCCGCCGTCCGCCCCGGCCGAGGACGAGCAGAGCTGCCGGAAAGCGCTCGCCCGTGCGGAGCGAAGGCTGCGGCGGCTGTACGAGCTGTACGCCGAGGACGAGGACGACACGCTCCGTGACGCCATCGCACGCGCGAAGCAGGACAGAGACCGCGCCTCGGAGGCGCTTCTCGCGGTGCAGCAGCGTGCCGGACAGGACGCAGAGAAAGAGGACGCGCTCGGCGCACTGCGCACGGTCGGCGCGCAGTGGGACAGTCTGGACGCGAGAGAGAAGCAGTCGCTTGTCCGCGCCTGCGTGGACAGGATCGTGCTCCGAAATGACCGCATCGAAATATTTTACGCCATCGAGGGCGCGGAACGCTCGGAGGTCCGCGCCGGATAGCTGTTTTTCCCCTTTGAACGTTCATGCCGATGATCATTGGGGAAATCCGCCGCTACCTGCGCGACAACAGCACGCTGCGCGTCTCGCGAAGCCTGCGCGACACGGCATACCGTGCTCTTCAGGCCAAGGAGGCCTTCGTGCGCGAGCATCAGCGCGAGCCGGATATTGTCGAGCTTGCCCGGGCGATGAATGTGCCCAAGGAGGAGGTCGTTTTCGCGCTCGACGCCATTCTCGACCCGGTCTCGCTGTTCGAGCCGGTTTTTCATGACGGCACCGACACGGTCTGCGTCATGGATCAGGTCGGCGACACGCGCAACACGGACGACCACTGGCTCGCCGCCATTGCCCTGCGCGAGGCCATCGACGGTCTGGATGACCGCGAAAAGCGCATCATCCGTCTACGCTTTTTCGAGGGCCGCACCCAGATGGAGGTCGCTCGTGAGATACACCTTTCGCCAAACAAAAGGAAACAAGAAAAAGGGCAGAAAGCGGGGAAAACAGCCGCCGTCACGGCTTGAACCGCCCGGATTTCCATGGTATATTATAGATAAGGATGTGACGTTATGTCCGACCTGGATTTCGAGCGCAAGCACGCAGAGGATTTGCAGCGGCTGCGCGGTCTGCGCCTGCTGGATGATGATTTCATGAACAAGGTGTTTGAGGACAAGGCTTGTGCCGAGTTCCTGCTCCAGATCATTTTGCAGCGCACCGATCTGCGCGTACAGCGCGTACATGGTCAGCACGATATTAAGAATTTGCAGGGGCGCTCTGTGCGGCTGGATATTCTGGCCGTTGACGAAGCAGACCGCGTTTACAATATCGAGGTGCAGCGCAGCGATAAAGGTGCCGGCGTCAAGCGTGCCCGGTATAACAGCAGCCTGATCGACGCCAATGTGACCGAGCCCGGCGATGAATATGAGAAGCTGAACGAAGCCTATGTCATTTTCATCACGGAGCATGATGTACTGGACGGCAGCTGTCCGATCTATCACATTGACCGGACAGTCAGAGAAACCGGCGCATTGTTCGGGGACGAGTCGCATATCCTGTATGTAAACGCCCAGATCAAAGGCGATACGGCTCTGGGGCAGCTCATGCACGACTTTTCCTGCACCAGCGCCGAGGAGATGCACTATCAAATTCTGGCGGACAGGGTTCGCTATTTCAAAGAAGATACGGAAGGAGTTGCGACTATGTGCAAGGCTATGGAAGATATGAGAAATGAAGCGGCGCGTGAAGCCGATAAAGCCAGAATGGTCAGGATTGCGCGGCGTATGTTGAACTCCGGCAAATATACCTATGAAGATATTGCCGATGCGCTGGAAATCAGTGTTGACGAAGTCAAGACTCTGACTGAGAGCAGGCCAGCTTAATCTCTCCCGCTAAAAATTGCAGCTGAATAACAGCAAAAAATCCCTCCGGCTCCACCCTGTTCGAGTGGTTCCGGAGGGATTTTCGGTTCTGTCAGATCATCCGTTTTACGGGCGATGGTGAGTCCCTGTCATTCTGCTTCACTGCATACAGCATCGCCATACCAGTCGGGAATCTGGTTCCCATATTGTTCCTGCATCATCTGTGCGAGCGCCATGATACATTTTTTGTTTGTCGGTCTGCTGTGAAATCTCAGAATCGTATTTTGCGGATCGCCCTTCACCCGGCGCAGGCCGCCGCCATTCCATGCCGACGTGATCGCGTGCCGCACCGAACGCTCCACTGCGTGCACCGTTGTGCCGTACATGGCGGCAATGCTCGGATATACACATTTTGTCACTCCGACCTGTGCCGCAGGCTCGAGCAGCAGCTCAATCACCGCATCACGCAGATAATTGTACCCCGAAACGTGCGGTGGGATGCCGAGATTAAAGATATATGGCGTTAAGCGAAATTCAATTTCTCTCGCAGCAATCGTGCGCAGATTTTCCGCATACAGCCCAGTTCCCCGCTCAATTCTATTCTTCATCTTATACACGACCTTCCTTTTGATTCTGTATTTCCAGCTTACCTCCTGCCTATACAAAAGTTATATCATAAGATTTCAAAGGAATAAAGTATGATTTTTTCGTGTAATATCCATTATTTCCCTATCGCGTCGAAATTCCGTATTCCAGACAGCATTTTATACAAATAATTTCCCGAATTTTGCATCTCCGTGTTAAGATACCGTTAAGGAAATCGTCCGAACACGGCAAGTGCCGTTTTGCCACATTTTCCCTATTTTGAAAAAGTGCTTGCTGATTTTTCGCCCCTGTGACAGATTTCCGCGCGTTCATTCCCTCCATCCCCTGAAAATCTGCTGATTTTTCACATCAGAATTTTCACCAGAGTGTTTCGAAAATTTCATGAAAATTAACAAAGCCGGAGTAAACCGACATATCCCCAGCAGATAAGACATTATCGTACAATTAGCTATATAAATATTCATTATTTTTTCGCAAGGTTCTCTACAGAACTGTGCTCGAACGACTACGCAGAGTGCGAGCACGGCTTGCGTACCGTGAAGCCGCAGGATGTCATGAAGCGTCTCGGCAGGCGCACTGTGAGGCATTTTTGCTGTGCATTTTTCTGCACAAAAGCGCATTGACCGCTCGGGTGGACTCCGAAACGGTCAATGACTACTTTAAGTTTTGATCAATGAGGGGCTGACTGCGGTAGCAGCGTCCCTCTCTATTTGATTATACCGTGCGCTCCGGCTTTGTCAAGGCGACAGAGCTGGAGCTTTTTTGCTCGATGTATGTAACCGTCAACCCACGTCTCCCTCCGCATGAGATAATAGAAGCAGCAGGAAGTTTCGGAACGAGCCGAAACGATCCGGCGCAGTTTCGTGAGGGATGGCAATGACATCAACAGAATTATGGCGCCTGCTCTTATATGGCAGACGAGGACTTTCAGGATGCAATCGCGGATGCCGTGGATGAATTTTTGGGCATCACACCAGAAGCTGACATATTCTGATTTGTGCCCCGGATACCTTGATGGTATCCGGGGCTTTGCTTTTTGGTGGGAGATTTGATGGTTACGAAAAAGCGGCCGCAGAACGATTTCTCATTCCGCGGCCGCTCAGCCGTATTATTTTTCTTTATCCAGGACTTATTTTGCAACCTTCTCGCAGTAGCGCATCAGCATTGTTGCGACTTCCGCACGGGTAGCGTTATTCTGCGGATTCAGCTTACCATTGGAGCCATTTACGATGCCAGCACCACCCGCCCACTGCATAGCCGGGATTGCATATGCAGAAACGCTCTGCGCATCGGCATAACTGAGGATATTGGTATCCTCGCCGACAGAAACATCGTACTTCTTGTACTGCGCGTAGCGATACAGGATCGCCGCGAGCTGCTCACGGGTTACAACATCGTTCGGACCGAACTTGCCGTTGCCGTAGCCGGTAACGATGCCGTTCGCATTCGCCCACGCGACTGCGTCCGTGTAGTACTGGCCAGAAACGACGTCAGTGAACGATGCAGCAGCAGCGCTCGGCTCGTTCTCCAGACGGTACAGAACGGTTACGATCATACCGCGCGTGGTGCTGTCGTTCGGGCCGAAGGTGGTCTTGCTCGTGCCGTTCATCATGCCCTTGTCGGCAACATACTTAACAGCGTCAGCGAACCAGTCCTTATCGGCAACATCGTTGAAGCCGGTGGTCGGCTCTACAACCGCTGCGTCATCCTTGACATAAGCAACCTTTACGGTAACTGCGGATGCCGGCATGGTGAACGTGTAGGAAGTATCGCTCTTCTTTGTAGTTGCGATTTCCTTGCCGGAAGCATCGGTTACCGTGATCTTATCGAGCTTGTATCCCTTGTCCGGGGACAGGGTTACGGTTACGGTCGCGTCCTTGGCAGCCGTAGATGCGGAAGCCTTGGCGGAACCATTGGAAACCGTCGCAACGGTTACCTTGTAGGTAGAGGAACTGGACGAACCGCCGCCGGAGGAACCGGAGGAGGAACCATTGTCAAATCCGCTCGGCTTCGTCAGTGTGAAGGTGAACGGGCTGAAACCATTGGTTTCGAAAGTAATCTTGCCATCCTTATCAGCAGTTGCAGTGTACAGTTCCTTGTTGTCGTGATTGATGTATACAAGCTTGTTTGCGAATACGCTAGGCAGAGTTACAGTAACATTGGTCTTTGCAGTAACCTTCATAAGATTACCCTCAGAGAACGTTACGGAATTCCTTTCAGTCTGATTGTCCTTGTCAGTAGTGGCAATCAGATTGCACTTAGGCGTAATATCCATGGAAATCTTATAGGTGTCCTCAGTTGTACCGAGCGTATACTCTTCAACCTTAACGTCCAGATAAGTTTCCTTTACAATAGTAACCGTCTGATTGTCAACAATCGTACCATCGGACTTAAGCGTAATCATACTTGCATTTTTCAATGCAGTAATAGCATTCTCTTCAGTTGTTACGTCAATCGGGTTGTCATCTTTAATAGCTTCAGTCGAAGCTACAGTCTTACCAGTTGCCGTTGCAGCATCTTTATCTGTAATACTATTATTTACAGTAGCCTGCGTATCGCCCTTCTTGTCAGCTTCGGCAACAACAACATCATCGTTCTTTTTCAGCTTTCCAACAACAAATGTACCATTGTTCTGCTTCAGAGCCGTTTTGCCATCAACACAGTACTTAGAAACGTCAGTATTGAATGTACCACCGGAAATCGACAGTTTATCAGCAGCATTCTTATAAATTGTACCGTTGAACGTACCGCCAGTGATATTAACATCACTGTTGCCACCTACAACAGCAAGCCGACCATTGAACGTGCCGTCAGAGATGTCCAGCTTTCCCAGATCATGCTCTGGATCACAGCCACAGTTATAAATGGAATATACAGAACTTGCTTCGAACTTACCACCCGTGACCGTAGCAGAACCATGGTTCTGGAATGCTGCCTGAGTAACGTTGGTGAATGTACCGTTCTTGATGGTAATGATGCCATTATCATCATTCTTTACCGTATTCAAACCGCCAGTAAACAAGCCACCATTGATTGTAAGCATCGGCTTTTCAGCATTGATACCTGCAACATAACCTGTGCTTTGATTGCCAGAACCTGCATTCTGGTAACCATTCTCCAGCAGACTAGAGTAATGGCCATTCTGATAGATGGTAGCGCCCTCATTAATTTCCATGGTACCATGGTTCAGCACCGCATAGAAAGAATTATTGCCGCTATCATCTTTATTCTTGCCATTTTCCTTGCTTCGGTCATAAGTACCGCCATTCAGATAGCATGTACCGTTGTTCCAAACAGCAGCTTTAGCATGCGAAATATTATCTACCGTACCTGTACCCGTAATAGTCAATGTAGCGTTTTTTTCAACGGTGATGGTATTTTTACCCTCTGTATTGGTCAGCTTATGATCCTGCAGATCCAAGACAATACTTTTATCCTGCGGAATTGAAACGGCACTCGTGATATCGGTATCCAGTGCAATCGTATAATCATCGCCCTTAGCGCCAGCGATTGCAACACTCAAGGCATCAGCCGAATTGATAGCAAAATTAGGTCTGTTGCTATTTTCGCCGCCTGCTGGCTCATTACCCTCATCATCCGCCAATGCCGCCGGCATCATTGTTGCAACCATAGCGAGTGAGAGCAGGCTTGCCAATAATCTTTTTTTCATTTCACTCAACCTCCATTTTACTGAAGTCACTGTTTATGCCGCTATTTCAGAGCGACATCCTCGAGTTTCACCTTCCTCACGATCTGGTCTGACAGTATCGGAGCATAAATTTGTCACAAATAGATAAATGCCCATGCTTATAGTCATCCAAAGGACAAAGCAGGGCACTTTAATAAAATTTAGAGTACGACTCCAAATTGCAACCGGCTGTCTTAGCCGCCCGAAGGCGCCCTTAGACCCATATGGCTTTGCGTCCCTGCTTTTCAACAGGTTTGCCAGGCTTTTAAATTTTGCAGCAGGGTGCATTTCTGTGCATAAACACAAATTTTTGCACCTCGTTTTATATCCTTAGTATAGCACCTCTTCCTGTATTTAGCAATCATTTTTAAGTATATTATACACAAATATTGATTGCCATTTCCTGTGCGAATTTGTGCATTTTTCACATATGCAATCCTGTCATTACGGCCGGATGCTTACCGCCTCGATTTTCTGTATCTGTATATATCCTCGATACAGTAGCGTGTTTCCGAAATATGAATAATCTAGAATATATATTATAGATGTAGAAGCTCCCGGAAATATTCCGGGGGCTTTAATTCTGCCCGAAAGACTAACTATTAGATGTCAAGCCTGAAGTGCTTTGTATTTCTCTATGACCGGCTTCAGCTTGTCTCTGTTGATCATGCTGCCCCTCCTTCGCCTTCTCGCGCAGTGGCCGCGCCGCCGTGACCCCATAAGTTTATTATAGGCGGTTTTGGCAGGGACGGCAAGGGGCAGAAGAAACCCCGGCTGCGATGCAGTCGGGGTTCGGTTCACTTCAATAAGCTAATTTATTAGTCTATTAAATCCACATGCTGTTGCAAGTGAAACATGCACAGACTTTTTCTTATCTTATTGCCTATTATAAGCACTGCAAGTACTGTCCATAAAGCGTCATTCCGAGCTCTTGTCCGGCTTCGTGCACCTGTTCTTCTGTCAGCCAGCCCTGGTTAAAGGCCAGCTCTTCCAGGCAGCCCACATAGCGTCCGGTCTCGGCTTGAATGGTTCGAATAGTCTGGCCTGCATCCATCAGGCTGTCTGCTGTACCGGCGTCCAGCCACACGACATCCCGCTCGAGCGGGAGCACCTGCAACTGATCCCGGCGTAAGTACTCCAGATTTACGTCAGTGATTTCCAGCTCGCCGCGCTGCGACGGCGCGAGATTAGCTGCAATCTCCATCGCCTGGTTGTCATAAAAGTAAATGCCGGGGATTATGTAATTGCTTTTCGGATGGCGCGGCTTCTCTTCAATCGAAATAGCCCGGCCATCCTCGTCAAACTCTACCACGCCGAACGGCCGCGGATTCTCGACCCAGTAGCCGAATACCGTTGCACCGTTCTGCTGCTGTGCGCCCTTACAGAGCACTTCACGCAGCGTATCGCTGTGGAAGATGTTATCGCCCAGTACAAGGCATACCGAGTCGTCTCCCACGAACTCGCGGCCGATGAGCAGTGCGTCCGCAATACCACGCGCGACAGGCTGTTCTGCATAGCAAATCTGAATACCGAACTGGCTTCCGTCACCGAGCAGTGCGCGGAAGGTATCCGTTTCGTTCGGCGGAACGATCACCATGACATCGGAAATGCCCGCTTGCATAAGAATTGCAAGCGGGTAATAAATCATGGGCTTGTCGTAAACCGGAAGCAACGGCTTGCTCATCGGTTTTGTCATCGGGTAAAGGCGCGTGCCTTTGCCTGCGGCTAAGATTAGACCTTTCATCTTCTTTTACCTATCTTTTATTTCTTCTTAAACGCGAAAAACTTCTGTCCCAGATAATTAAATCCGGTATACAGGCACATACCTACCAGCATAGCGACATTTTCCTGCACATTGACGCTCTGACCGGCAAGTGCCTTCAACGCGAGCGGCTTTGCCAGACCGTAACCCAGAATATAGCATACCGTAACATTCAGAACGAACTTCCAAACCTGCGACCATGACCATTCTTTACTTTCAAACGTAAAGTATTTATTGAGGAAAAAGCTGACGATACCGCCGACAACATAATTTGCTGCCGACGACAGCCAGTACGACGCATGTGCAAGGTTGTACAGCAGGAACATCGTGCCTGCGCCGATGATGGTATTCAGCACGCCTACCGCCAGGAATTTGACCAATGTATTATTGATAATCTTTGATTTCATGGCGAACCTCACGAATGAAACTTGTCATCCAGAACATCCTGAATGATAAAGCGCGGGCGCGCCTTGGTTTCCAGATAGATCTTGCCGATGTACTCGCCGATTACACCAATGGACAGCAAGATCAGACCGCCGATTGCCCAAACAGAGCAGATCACGCTGGCCCATCCAAGAACGGTAGCGCCGATCGCCCATCGAACGATAAAGTAGATCAGCATGAGAATGCTCACGGCAAATACTGCAAAGCCAAGCGTAGCGATAAAGCGGATTGGCTTGGTCGACAGAGACGTAATACCCTCCATCGCAAAGGCAAGCATTTTCTTGAGCGGGTACTTGCTCTCGCCTGCAAAGCGCTCACCTCGTTCGTAAGTAACTACGTCGGACTTGTAGCCGATCATCGGTACAATACCGCGCAGGAAAAGGTTGACTTCCTTAAACTGTGCCAGGCCTTCCAGCGCCCGCTTGGACATCAAGCGGTAATCGGCATGGTTGAACACGGTATCGGCACCCAGAAAACTCATCACACGATAGAAACCTTCTGCGGTAAAGCGCTTGAAGAACGTATCTTTCTCTCGAGAGGAACGGACACCGTAGACAATATCGCAACCTTCGTGGTACTTGTCCACCATCGCGTCAACCGCATCAATGTCATCCTGCAAATCCGCGTCCATGGAAATAACCATATCGGCAAGGTCTTTGGCAGTCATAAGACCGGCTAAAAGTGCGTTCTGGTGACCGCGGTTGCGTGACAGATTGATGCCGGAGAACAGCGGATCGGATTCATGCAGCTCGCAGATAATCGGCCAGGTGTTGTCTGAAGAACCGTCGTTGACAAACATGACGCGGCTTTCTGAGCTGATTTTGCCTGCTGCAATCAGGCTCTCCATCTTGACCTTTAAACGGCTTGCGGTTTCGTGTAAAACCTCCTGCTCCTTGTAGCAAGGAATTACTATGTATAGGGTTGAGTTCATAATTTTCTCCTTAATCAGTACGTAGTTTAAGTTTTCCGTAAAATTCACTTACTCAATGCAAGCATCAATCCATCTGCTTTTTAATCATTATTCCATCATGAAGTAATTCCCCATTTTTGATTTATTGAATTATCGGGCTCGAATACCACATTCAAATCATGTGAAACTATTCCATGTTTATATAATGTATAGCAAATACGGTCCTCTCCATAAATTGCTAACGGCCAGTTTTGCGCATCATCATACTGCGGAACTTTCAAGACAATATTCATTTTATTATCATCATCCGCCACTTCTATTTGCTCCACAAAATCCGAGCTTATATCATAGCATGTTTTCCAATCTACATCGCCACAATTTGCATCAGCAAATGTAATGCCATGTGAATTGATGCTAGCGCATAATAGGAGCAATATGCATGGAGACAGGACACGAATAGCTTTATTATTGATTAATGCCGTCATCATGATACCGATCGCAGCAAATACCCAGAAGCAAAGTGCCAATAATATTTCTGTCCTGGTGATGTAATATGCATTAGACTTGGCGCAAGCTAAAATCAAAAACACGCCAATAATTGCCGCATTCGCCAATGCAATAAGTATATAACGCGCCTGTTTTTTATTACGAATGAGCATAAAATACAATATGATTACACATACCAATAATACGGCAACATATTTATTCACGCCAATTAAAACCTGAGTAAAATTACGTATAGTATGTTTAACACTTTCTGCAAACGAAATTCCTGCTAAACTTTCTGCTCGTCCACCACTCAATTCATATATAATAGAAATCAACCAGCCAAGCACAATCATTACTTTATAAATGTTATTTTTCAGAATCGTTTTGAATTTGAAATCTTTACAGATTATTAAATTCAAACTGGAATTGATTATTTCAACGCCAGCCCAAACCGCAATAATAACGGAGCAAAACATATTCGAGAAAATCGCCATATATACACTGAATAAGATTACGCCCTTCAAAATACCATTTTTTCGTGAAAAAATATCCATTAAATCAGGATATAACTCCAGAATTATCACCAAAACGACATTTAAAATCGTAGGGATAATGTAATAAAAATAGCATGTAACATCATTTGCATAAAACATATGATGATTTCCTGATTCCGAAGTTTTAAAAATCAAGAAGTGGAAGAGAAAGAAAAACGTCGAAATAATAATACTGTTCGATACAGATGCCTTTATCTTCTCTCGTAAGAAAAGTGCAAATGCATATACATATAATGTGATAAAGGAACTAACAACAATGCCATACATGAGTGCAAGAGACCAAATATAGTCATGCGTCAAAGGCATAAAAAGATAAACTGCCAAGGTAGAACATAGCGGCATAAAGATTTCAGGAAATACTCTAGACGGATTCCAATCATTCCATATTGGGATGGGTAATCTGAAATACGATGCATATAGCCAATCATCCGCATCATATATAATCAAGGGGTGTATTCTAAGAAAAAATAAAAGCATACTTAAAAAAATAATAGTTGAAAATCCAATCAACAATATATGCTCTTTACGCGAATATTTTTTTACCATACCTAACTTTCTTATCTCCTTCGTTCTAATTTTTCTTTAACATCCTCATATGCTAACTTTAGCTGGTTATGCCAAATTTCCAACTCCTTGTACTTTTTTTGATAGTCCTGAATAATACTGTACAGCTCAACTTGTTTCGATTGTGCCTCTTGTAGGTCTTGTTTTAATCTTGTATGCCACATTTCGAGCTCTGCATACTTTTGATATGCGATTTTTAGTTGATCATGAGCTTGATCTACAGACGTCTGTTCATTCTCATAATCATTTTTCAACTGCGTATGCCAGTGCTCTAACTGTTTGAAATCCTTTTGAGTTTTCTTAAACCAATGCCTCATTTCAAACCAGTATTTCTCATCATATGACGCAGTTTCCATTGCAATGTCCACGAAAGTATTCATGGGTTGTTCTGTTTTCTTCTTACCTTCTATTAACTTCAGAATATTTTTTATCTGTTCTTTGTAGCTATTAGAATCAAAAATGTTTTCCTTGGTTTTAGATAACGATTTAAAATCTCTCTCTAATGATGAAGTGTCATCTATGAATTGGATATATTTCAAATTTCTCAATTTTTCATAACAGTTTTTAACTTTGCTGTTATTATTATTCAGCACAATACAAGGAGTCCCCGTAATTGCTGAAAAAATCATGCCATGCAAACGATCTGTTATCACAATTTGAGCCATCTGAAATTCTTGTATTTTCTTCAAAACTCGTTCTTCTCGTTCCTCTCGCCAAGCAAACGACTCATCCATTGTGTCTGTAATCCGTAATTCAGGACAAATCCTCTCTATGCGAGATATGATCTCTTTTCTTCGAGGATCAGGCAAAGACGATTCAGAATCATTTCTGAGACAAATTAATGCTCCTCTGCGTGACTGTTCACTTTTAGCGCTCATTGTTAATACAACATCAAACGCTTCGTATATACTCGCATTAAAATGTTCTTTCAAAAAACAAGTCGACGCATGGTCTCGTCCCATCAATGTTAAGTTGGGATGAGAATTATAAATCATAATACTTTTCTTTAATTCTTCTTTTCCCTTTTTATCATCAGTGAAATATACCGTCTGAGGAAACAGAATAATCTGATTTTTCTGAAATCGCAAAAGAACGTATCTTCTAATCATCTCATCGTCCATATAGCAATTTCCTAAATTACCGCCGCCCTGCAAAATTATGAGATCCTGATCCTGGGTCAATTCATATATCGCGTCAATTTCTGCAAAAAAATCTTCAATCAGAATATCGACAATATTAGCTGTTGCATACATTTCTCGTAAAAGTTTCCAGGTTGCATACCAAATTGCATGATCGCCAAGATTACCATGGCTAGGTGTTCCTATAATGAAGATATTTCTTACCATTGGTTGGATTTTATATTTGTCTTTAATATAATTTAAATATTGCATTTTATCCATCTTATAGTTCCTTATATTTACATTATCTTTTCATAATGACACGCCATATTTTTTTGATTGTGTACTTTATTCCACGATTTTGTAAATTATTCCTTACCTTTTGCACAGCCGAACATTCACGCCTCCGTAAAATAATGTCGCACACTTTAACCAACAGCTTGTTTATATACGATGGATGCAATTCATTGTCGTTCGCAACTTTATTTTCTAACTGTTTCTTCGTTTCCTGCGTTGCGTTTTGCTTGAAAATCATATATATTTTCTGAACGTCAGATTTTTCTATCGCTTCTCTAATCCATAAATATCGTTCATCTATATATTCTGCTATTTCTACCGCATCTCGAATATAGGAATTGTTGATAACATCAGCAATTCTTGCTTTTTTCTGTGCTGAATTTAATTCACAATTCTTATCAAATAGATGACATATGGATTGGATTGTTTTAGCTATCATATACTCTGCTAAATATATCCGTTCCTGCTTGCTCGGTTTGATATTTTTCCGAACCATATCATCGAACTTCTTCACGAGATATAGTTGGTCCTCAAAATAATTTGCTTGATACTTTCTCGTCAGTGCAGTCTGGTTAATTTGCATGTAATAATACAATTCATCACTTAATATTACCGCCTTGTTCACATACGCAAAGTAATCTATATTAAAACAAAAATCTTCTCCCAAACTCTTATCTATTGGAAATTGCAAGTTGTGATTTTCGATAATATCTTTTCGAAACATTTTATTCCACGGACATTCTAATAAACTAGTTTTCCATAGAATGCACGAAAGCTTTTCAAAAAATAGTTTTTGAGTATATACACACTCTTCTCCAAGTATCCGGGAGTTAAAATGTATTATATCTCGTGGCTGCTGATTAGAATCCAAACTAACCATCTCAAAACCGCAAATGATGATATCGCTTTGATACGTGTCCATCTTATCAACAAGAGTTGCTACCATTTGGGGGTTAAGGACGTCGTCAGCGTCTGCAAATTCAATGTATTCTCCTGTTGCTGCTTTTAACCCCACATTGCGTGCATTGCTAACGCCTCTGTTAGCAATGTTTATTACCCGGACACGGGAATCGAAGAAAGCATAATTATTGCATATTTTTAATGAATCATCTGTAGAACCATCATTCACGAGAATGATTTCTAAGTTCTTGTACGTCTGAGAAACTATAGAATTCAGACAATATCCTAAATATTTTTCCGCATTATATACCGGTATAATAATACTAACTATTTTCTCTTGCTTGGCGCTTGTTCCCATAATAATCTACTCCATGTTGTAGCATTTCAAATTCTGTAATATACCAAGGATCTACTTTATGTTTTTTCAAATAAGGTATATCTTGTTTTGCCATAGAAACTAGTTCATCTACACGTCTTCCTGCTATCTGCTCCTTATAGCATCTATATGCGCAGTGTAAAACCTGCCAACAATACGCATTATTCATTTTTTCTTCTAAGCTATTCAGATGATTTTCTTCAAAAAAAAGAACGCGTTCTTTAAATGCCCAGCACGCATCCAGATTCGCTTCGCGAAATTTATCTCCTGTTATGCTGTCCGTCCGTCGACGATCGTAATTATATTTAGAAATATCTACATAAGCTAATTTTTTAGCGTTATAAAAATATTTGTATGTGGTATACTCATCTTCATGGATTTTACCCTTCGGATACCTGATATCACCTATAACTTCTCGCTTATACAACTTATTCCACGCATTAGGCTTGAAATATTTCCAGTCTAACATTCCTTCTAAGGCAAATAAATTATTGCCACATATAATCTCACCGGAGCATGACGTTTCTTCTTTAACACAATCAGCATATAAATTGCGGTAACTGCACTCAGCAATATCGGCGTCTTGGCTTGTAAGAACTCTATATAAAATATCGATCATATCGAAGTCTAGCCAATCATCGCTATCTACAAATGCCAAATACTTTCCTTGAGCAGCCTCTATCCCATAGTTTCTTGCATCGGATAATCCTCCGTTGGACTTATGAATAACTTGAACGCGACTATCCTTTTTCTGATATTCATCACATATCATGCCACAAGAATCGGGAGATCCATCATCTACTAATATGATTTCGAGATTGCTGTAACTCTGCTGTAAAATCGAGTCAACACACCTGCTCAAATATTGTTCCACCTTATATACGGGTACAATGATGCTAACCAATTCACTCATTCAACAGCCTCCATATTTTTCTTTGTCATATTGCTGTTTCTCATCTGAACCATTTATTCATTCCCAAACGGAAAGCCAAACTAATCAATCTTTTTCCCCATTTAGAAGAGGCAATTCGCATTAACTCGTATCGTTGGTCCACTCCGCACACATTTTTGTATGAATATATATAAGAATTTAATTCCGCTTGCAGTGTCCACAATTCCTCTTCCATATGCTTACAGGGATAACTTATTCTTTTGGACATATCCTGGCGATTCAAGTTTTCTTCCTTACCCGACACTAAATCCTCAAAAATCCTTTCCAGCTTGCGAATCATGATCTGCGAAGAAAATCCCTCTTCGATCTTCCGGCGGCAATTCCTGCACAGCTGCTGATACTGTTCTCGATCAGCAAGCACATCTGTGATTGCTTTAACATACATCTGGACTTCTTCTTGCGAGAATGTCCGACTATCCAGCTCGTCTGCCTCGCTTTGCAGCAGCGGCAGCACGCGTCCTACCGTATCGTCAATCAACTCTGCCTGCCCACCTACATCTGAGGTCACAACCGGCTTACTCATCGAAAGTGATTCATATGCCGTCAGCGCAAGACCTTCCTTGAGTGAGCAGATCAGCGTCAAAGCGCTGTCCTTGTAATACGGACGCATATCCTTCTGCCGACCAGCAAGGTAGACCGTTTCTGTCAGATTTTCACGCTCAATCGCAATTTTCAGTTCTTCAAACTGCGGTCCATCACCTACAACCACAAAAGCAATATTCGGAATACTCTGCTTGATCTGCTTTGCAATCTCCACCATGAGGAACGGACGCTTTTGCGGATGAATACGGCATGGAAACAGAATAATCGGACGATCTTCTGCAATGTTCAATTCTTTTCGAACCAAACCAGCCTCTACCTTTGTCTCGTCATACTGTTCTTGATCCACGCCAATATACAGCGTTTCTACGCTCTCCGGATCACGGCCGAAGTCATTGATCAGCACACGGCGAGTGCGCTCGTTGCAGACGTACGTCTTTTCGAGGATTGCACCCATTGTGCCAGAAGTACGGGCATAGCCGCCATTGCGCCAATACCACTCCTCCATATGAACGTAATCGATAATAGCCAGTTTGGGAAACTGTGCACGCAGCCACGGCACCAAATAGTAACCGTCGTAAGAGTTGCTAAGAAACAGCACATCGATTTCACGCGACTTTATGAAGTAGCTGATAAACTCCGGAAAGTCCTTAGGCTCGAGAAAACTCGGCAAATCGAAAATATCTGTCGCATAATCCTCAAAACGCTGACGCCAGCTCTGCTCACCGGGAACCGTCGTCAAGATACTGACTTCAAAACGCTCTTTGTCAATTTTCCGACAGACATCCAGATTAAACAGATCAGCGCCACCCATTTCCATCCACGGGAGCAGCATCATGACATGGATCTTGTCATGGCTCTTAAAAACTTTACGATCCCAATCGGAGCATTTCGGCGCTGCATATTCGCCCGGCTTGCCTCCATAGGGGTATTCTTTCGCTTGAATATCATTTTTTATTGCGTTAGCAGTTTCCTGTATCTTCTTTGCAGAGGCCTGTTTTAATGCACGATCCTTCTGCACCTGCTGCTGCATTCCCTCAGCACTGCGTCGATACCAAAACAGTGTTCCAGACAAATGTACCGGCTTTGCCCCGGCAGCCATCAGCTTTAGCCACAAATGCCAGTCCTCATCATAAGACTTATCCGAAACATCATAACCGCCGACCTTCTCCAGCCAGCTCTTGCTAATGGCTGCCGTGCACACCAGAAGATTTTCCGTTTTCATACGGGAAGCCGAAAAAGGCTGTTTCCAAAGATAGTTCTGTGCACCAAAACCAACACTATCTGTATATGCCCATGCCGCATCGGGATTTTTCTGCAATGCAAAATACAATTCTTCGATGAACGGCGGTGAAATCAGATCATCTGCGTCCAATGGAATAATAATATCTGTCGTACTATGCTTAATTGCAGCGTTACGCGCAGCAGCCTGTCTTTGATTGGACTGATGCAGAACGCGAATTCTCGTATCCTGTTTCGACAGTCTTTCGAGAGTATCTAACGAAGGTTTATCCGTGCTGCCGTCATCTACGATAATCCACTCAAACCACGGAAACGTTTGATTCATCACGCAATTAAACGTCTGTTTGAAGTACTTTCCAGCATTGTAATATGGAGTAATAATGCTGACTAAGGGTTTACCATCACTCTCGCGGTTGCTAATCAACAATTTACGTCCCGGTTCTTTTGCGTAATCAAATTCCATTTCTTTTCCTCTTAATGCGAGCTACGTCTTGTAATATCGTTTTTTTAGATTATTCAGCAATTTTATTGGTATCAGTCCAACAATCAGCGGTTTGATCGCATATAAAATTCCTTTTGGCATCAATCCCAATTTTGAAAAGCCTCTGAATTTTACTGTGCACTCATTTAAGCGATAGCAGTACTTCCGTCTTTGGTAAGTACCTTCATCCAGTCGAATAAAATACATCACATCCGCCATATTGACTCCTGTATATCCCAATGCATATGCACGCATCAGCATATCGTAATCTTCTGACCGAATAACGGCTTGCTCAGTACTGTATCCTCCGATTTTCCGTATCACCTCACGCCGCACCATGATAGAAGCGTGAACAAATGGTAAGGTCATAAGGAAATCCTTTGCCTGTGGCTGATTCACAAACCAGTAATACTGTTTTAAATCACCGGGAACTTTATGAAAAAATTCACCCCTTGCTCCAACAAAAGCAATTTCGGGGTGATTTTTCAAAAATTCCAACTGCGTTTGCAGTCGATTAGGCGCAGATATGTCGTCCGCATCCATAAACGCGATAAATCGTCCCTGAGATTGATTGATACAACAATTTCGTGCTGCACCGGCTTTCTGGTTAACCGCGTTCTGTAATAAGACAATTCTGCTATCCATAGCGGCCCACTTTTGCAAGTGCTCCCATGTGTTATCTGTAGAAGCATCATCGCAAATAATCAATTCGAAATCAGTAAATGTTTGCTGAAGAATGGATTGAATTGCTTGCTCCAACTCACTGCCGTCTCCGGCATTGAATACTGGCATGATAACACTGACCATCGGCATCGCAATTCTCCCCTTTCTTTTCATCACTTATTTCCGATATCCTTCCGGGTTCCCACTCTGCCATCTCCACGTATCTCTGCACATAGCCGTCAGGTCACGCTCCGCCTTCCAGCCGAGCACCTTGGCGGCCTTATCTGCGTTCGCCCAGAACTCCGGCAGGTCGCCTGCACGGCGTGCGCCGAACTCATGATTGATTGCAACGCCAGTTGCATCCTCGAATGCGTGCACAATTTCAAGTACGCTGTATGGCGTGCCGGTACCAAGATTGAACACCTCAACGCCCTTGTGCTGCGTAGCGTACTCGACCGCCTTTACATGGCCGTCCGCAAGATCCATCACATGGATGTAATCGCGGCGGCAGGTGCCGTCCGGTGTCGGGTAATCGTTACCGAAAATCGTGAGATGATCGCGTCGGCCAACGGCAACCTGCGCGATATACGGCATCAGATTGTTCGGAATACCCTGCGGGTCCTCGCCGATACGACCGGACTCATGTGCGCCGATCGGATTGAAATAGCGCAGAAGAACGACAGTCAGTTCCGGGTCAGCCTTTGCCGCGTCCTCAAGAATTTCTTCCATCATGACCTTGGTCCAGCCATATGGGTTGGAGCAGCTGCCGCGCTTCATCGTTTCGATGTACGGAATCGCATTCTCCTCGCCGTAAACCGTCGCGGAGGACGAGAAAACAAACTGCTTGACACCTGCCTCCTGCATGCACTCGAGTAGCGTCAGCGTGGTGTCGATATTGTTCCGGTAATACTTCAGCGGCTGCTGTACCGACTCGCCGACTGCCTTCAGACCAGCAAAGTGAATCACGCAGTCGATCTCGTTTTCTGCGAAAATCTGCTGTACTTTGACTTTGTCCTTCACGTCAGTCTCGTAGGCGCGAACCTGCTTTCCGGTGATTTCTTCGATACGATTTATAACCTCCGGACAGCTGTTGCTGTAATCATCTGCGATTACTACGTCATGTCCGCTCATCAAAAGCTGTACAGCGGTGTGTGAGCCGATATAGCCTGCGCCGCCTGCTAACAAAACTGTCATTTTCTATCCTCCGTTATAAGCACTGTAAGTACTGTCCGTAAAGTGTCATGCCGAGCTCTTGTCCGGCTTCGTGTACCTGGTCTTCTGTCAGCCAGCCCTGATTAAAGGCCAGCTCTTCCAGGCAGCCAACATAGCGTCCGGTCTCAGCCTGGATATTTCGAATAGTCTGTCCGGCGTCCATCAGACTGTCTGCTGTACCGGCGTCCAGCCACACGACGTCCCGCTCGAGCGGGAGCACCTGCAATTGATCCCGGCGTAAATACTCCAGATTTACGTCTGTGATTTCCAGCTCACCGCGCTGCGACGGCGTGAGATTTGCCGCAATCTCCATTGCCTGATTATCGTAAAAATAAATGCCAGGAATTATGTAATTGCTCTTCGGATGACGCGGCTTCTCCTCGATCGAAATAGCCCGTCCATCCTCGTCGAACTCCACCACGCCAAACGGCCGCGGATTTTCAACCCAGTAGCCGAACACCGTTGCACCGTTCTGCTGCTGTGCGCCCTTACAGAGCACTTCACGCAGCGTATCGCTGTGGAAGATGTTATCGCCCAGTACAAGGCATACCGAGTCGTCTCCCACGAACTCGCGGCCGATGAGCAGTGCGTCCGCAATACCACGCGCGACAGGCTGTTCTGCATAGCAAATCTGAATACCGAACTGGCTTCCGTCACCGAGCAGTGCGCGGAAGGTATCCGTTTCGTTCGGCGGAACGATCACCATGACATCGGAAATGCCCGCTTGCATAAGAATTGCAAGCGGGTAATAAATCATGGGCTTGTCGTAAACCGGAAGCAACGGCTTGCTCATCGGTTTTGTCATCGGGTAAAGGCGCGTGCCTTTGCCTGCGGCTAAGATTAGACCTTTCAAAACTTCATCTCCATCATTCTTAAATGCATTCTACTCACAGTCTGTTCATTGCTCATATTCATCGCAAATTTCTTTCGTCTCTCCAACAGTCTGCACCTGCCCGTGCTCAATCCAGACAACCCGGTCACACATCTCGCGAATCTGCTCAAGGCTATGCGACACAAACAGCACAGTCGTGCCGCCGCTCATCAGCTCCAGCATGCGCTTGCGGCTTTTTTCCTGAAAGTTTGCGTCGCCGACAGCAAGAATTTCGTCCACAATGAGAATCTGCGGATTGACAACCGTCGCGATCGAAAACGCCAAACGCATCAGCATACCGGATGAGTAGTTGCGAATCGGCACATCAATAAACTCACCTAACTCGGAAAACGCAACGATTTCATCATATTTCGATTTCAGGAAATCTTCCGTATAACCGAGAATTGCGCCATTGAGAAAGATATTCTCGCGTCCGGTCAAATCGTGATCGAAACCTGAGCCAAGCTCCAGCATCGGGACAATATTGCCACTGCAGGTCACAGAGCCTTCTGTCGGCTTAAGAATGCCCGAAATG
>OFME01000865.1_pt1 | contig 20231 bp, 18 predicted proteins | sample 1541381 | NCBI WGS metagenome assembly OFME01 (sample SAMN04209243, study PRJEB22552) | human gut metagenome | biome: gut; material: feces | host: Homo sapiens | place: USA: Oklahoma
TCCCTGCGGATGCAGATGTAGTTGGTGGTCATGCAGCTGCCGATCTCGTCCTCGTGATAGGAGAGCAGCAGCTTCACATCATCGGCGGCATCCTTGTCCAGCTGGTGGACGATCTTTGCCTTATCGTCCTCTTCCAGGTCATCCAGAGCATCCACGGCATCGTCCGAATCCATGTGGGAGATGACCCGGGCGGCCCGCTCGGGGTCCAGCTCCTTCAGGTAAGGCTCTGCGTCATCCAGATAGGAGAAGATCTCTGCCACCGTATCCACGCCCAGTGCGGTGTACACCTTCTGGCGCTCCTCCGGTGTCAGGGCCGTCAGGGCATCGGCCAGGTCATTTTCATGGTAATCGGACAGCTTTTCAGCCAGCCCTGCCTGGGGCAGACCGCTGTGGATGATGTCCAGAATCTCCTGCACATAATTTTTCTTCTGCATGGTTTGGTCCCTCCATTTCCCGTTTCCGGGCATAAAAAATACACCGCATCGGTCTGGTTACAACTCCTGCGGTGTACAAAGGGCATGCAGTTCAGGATGCGGCTAACACGTTTGCACGGCCCGCATCGCAGGAGAAGCGTTGTTTGGGGTGATCCGTATGGTCACTGGACATGGAAACGAACTCCTCCTTGGTGTAAGATTTTTCTTTCAGCCCCGTTATCATACTACGCCGGGCCGGATTTTTCAACCCCTTTTACAGTTTTTTTACCGGATTATTGCTATATTGCACAAAGAAGAGCTTACTTCTTATACTTCCCATACCACTGCACTGACAGCCTCCAGGAAAGTGCATACAGGGCCAGTACCGCCAGCAGAAGCACTGCGGCCAGCCAGAGGGGCACAGGCAGCGGCCCACTTCCCGGGCCGTTCTGCTGCAGTTCATCCATCACGGCACCGCCGCCTCCCAGCAGGGCACCCAGTCCGGCAAAGGTCAGGACGTAGATCATGCGGGCTTTTTCGGCCCCAAAGCGGTACAGCAGCGGCAGGGAAATGCCGTTGATCAGCAGGATGGCACACACACTGCCCGCCAGCAGGGACAGCACATCCTTGTCCGGGGCCATTCCGGTGCGCAGAGGGATCACCGTTACGAACAGTTCTCCGATCACAACAGCCGCCGCAGCACAGAACAGACCGATGAGGTACTTTTCTGCTACCAGCGTCTTTTTGCTCACCGGAAGCGTCCGGCCATACTCCACCCAACCAACGCTCTGGTCGTAGGTGAGCAGGTTCACCGGCAGGATGCCCAGAAAAATGGCCGCATAACTCACCGGGAACACATAGGCGCTCGATGTGCTGAGCACCCAGATCACCAGCACAAATGCAACCGTCAGGTACATGGTCTTCATATTGGTTCTGACCTGATACCAATCCTTCAACAGCAAACCTTTCATCGCACATTCTCTCCCTTCACCATCAAAACGAACAGTTCTTCGATGCTCACCGGTGTCAGGGTGCTGCCCGCCGGGACAAGTTCCCTCTTCACCAGCGCCTCGGCCCCGTAGGCTGTCACCCGACGGCTGACGATGGCGTTCTTATCCAGCTCCTCCAATTGCCCGGCAGTGCCGTGCCAGAGGGCGTATTCTTCCCGCAGGGTGTCCTTATCTTCACAGAGCAGGAGCTTCCCCTTGTGCAGAAAGGCAATGGTATCGCAGAGCTTTTCCAAATCGCTGACGATGTGGGACGAGATCAGAATTGCATGGTTCTCATCCCGCACAAAGTCCAGCAGAAGATCGATGAGCTCATCCCGCACCACCGGGTCCAGGCCGCTGGTGGCTTCGTCCAACAGCAGCAGCTTGGGGTGATGAGAAAGTGCCACGGCAAGGCACTGCTTCATCTTCATGCCGGTGGAGTAGTCGCCGTACTTCTTGTTCTCCGGAAGGTCAAAGCGGCGGCACCAGTCGGCGTAGGCGGCGGCATCCCAATTGGGATAGATGCCCGCCATCACTTTTCCCACCTGCGGCGCGGTCAGGCAGGTGGGGATGCCCTCGCCGCCCAGCACCACGCCGATATCGGCTTTGGCAAGCGGGGTGATTCCCTCCTGCCCGAACAGTTTAACGGTACCTGCGTCCCCGTCGATCATGTCCAGGATCAGCTTAATGGTCGTGCTCTTGCCCGCGCCGTTCTCACCGATCAGCCCGCAGACTGTGCCGCCGGGCAGTTCCAGATCAATGGGCCCCAGCGCAAAATCCGGGTAATGCTTTTCAAGGCCGTGCAGTTCTAATGCATTCATAGTTCATTCCTCCCACAGCAATTCCAACATTTCGGTCAGTTCCTGTTTGGTCAGCCCGCAGGGTGCCGCCAGCCGGACGGCTTCCGTCAGGTGTGCTTCGATTTTTTTCAGGTTCTCTTCCCGAAGCAGCTCGGTGTTCTTCGCCGCCACGAAAAAGCCCTTGGCGGGCACGGCGTACAAAAAGCCCTCCTGTTCCAGCTCATCGTAGGCCCGCTTGGTGGTGATAACACTGATGCGCAGATCCCGCGCCAGCCCCCGGATGGACGGCATAGCTTCCTCCGGCTGCAGTTCCCCGCTCAAAATCTGGTTCTTGATCTGGGTGTAGAGCTGCTCGTAGATGGGTGCACCGCTCTTGTTATCGATGAAGAGATTCATGTCTGCCGCCTCCGTTGCGTCTGTATATTTACAGTATATACAGTAGATACACGGTTGTCAATAGCAGATACAAAAAAGCAGCTCTCCCGCTGGACGGGAAAGCTGCTTTTTTCATCTGATCAGGCTCTGACTGTGGAGCGGCTTAGTAGGCCACGCCCCAGTAGACCATCTTGCTGGCGGGCTTGCCGCAGCAGGGGCAGACATCGCTGATGTGCTCCTGCTCAAAGGGCATGCAGCGGCTGGACAGGCCAGCCTCTTCCTTCATCTTCATCTCGCAGGCCAGGTCGCCGCACCACATGGTCTTGATGTAGCCGGTGTTGGCCTTGGCCAGCTCCTTGACTTCCTCCATGGTGGTGGCTGCCCAGGTGCGCTTTTCGCGGTTGGCGAGGGCACGCTGGTACAGGTCCTTGCGCAGGGCCTCCAGCTGGGCCGGGATCGCGGTCTCCAGCTCGTCCAGGCTCACGAAGATCTTTTCACGGGTGTCGCGGCGGACCAGCACGCACTGGTTCTTTTCCAGATCCTTGGGGCCGATCTCCAGGCGCAGGGGCACACCCTTCATCTCCCACTGGGAGAACTTCCAGCCGGGGGCGTTGTCGCTGTCGTCCAGCTTGACGCGGGCATACTTGCTGATCTTCTCAGCCAGCTCGGCGGCCTTCTCGGAAACGCCGGGCTTGTGGGCGGCGATGGGCACGACCACGACCTGGATGGGGGCCACTGCCGGGGGCAGGATCAGGCCGTCGTCATCGCCGTGGGTCATAATGATGGCACCCACCAGACGGGTGGAAACGCCCCAGCTGGTCTGGAACGGGTGATGCAGCTGGTTGTCGCGGCCGGTAAAGGTCACGTCGTAAGCCTTGCTGAACTTATCGCCGAAGTAATGGCTGGTGCCGCTCTGCAGGGCCTTGCCGTCCTTCATCATGGCTTCGATGGTATAGGTAGCCTCGGCACCGGCAAACTTCTCCTTATCGGTCTTGCGGCCCTTGACAACAGGGATGGCCAAATCCTGCTCGCAGACATCCGCGTAGCAGTTCAGCTGCTGCTGGGTCTCAGCCTCGGCCTCGGCGGCAGTCTCGTGGATGGTGTGGCCTTCCTGCCACCAGAACTCACGGCTGCGCAGGAAGGGACGGGTGGTCTTTTCCCAGCGCACCACGCTGCACCACTGGTTGTACTTCATGGGAAGCTCGCGGTAGCTGTGCAGCACGCGGGACCAGTGGTCGCAGAACATGGTTTCGCTGGTGGGACGCACTGCCAGACGTTCCTCCAGCTTGTCGGAGCCGCCCATCGTGACCCACGCCACCTCCGGCGCGAAGCCATTGACCAGCTCGCCTTCCTTCTGCAGCAGGCTCTCGGGGATCAGCACGGGCATGGCCACGTTCTCGTGACCGGTTGCCTTGAACCGGGCATCCATGTCCTTCTGGATCAGCTCCCAGATGGCCTGACCATAGGGGCGCAGGATGATGAAGCCCTTGACACTGGAGTACTCCACCAACTCTGCCTTGACGCAGATGTCGGTGTACCACTGTGCAAAGTTTTCTTCCTGGCTGGTGATCGCCTGCACAAGCTTCTTGTTGTCTTTTGCCATTTTGTTATATCCTCCTAAGCCGTGCGCCAAACGCCTGTGTTCCAGCCGTTCCGCACGAGCTCATATTAAAAGCCCCGCTGCAGTGCCGCCGTGTGCAGCGCTGCGGGTGCGGGGCCTTTTTGCAAAACTGTTATCAGCCCTTGTGGCTGTCCACAAATTCCACCACGTCGCCCACGGTGCGCAGATTCTCGATGGCATCGTCCGGCACCTCAATGCCAAACTCATCCTCCAGCGTCATCACCATGTCCACGATATCCAGGCTGTCGGCCTCGAAATCACTCATAATGTCGCTCTCCATCGTGATCTTAGCAGGGTCAATATCCAGCTGCTCTGCCAGCAGTGCACGGATCTTTTCAAAAGTATCCATCGTCGCGGTCTCCTTTTGTCAATGATTCTTTCTTCTCTGCCTGCACGCCCTCTCCGGCGCACAAAAGCACTCTCTCTTTTTATATCCCATGGGCCGTATCTTGTCAAGCCCTGTTTTGCATTCCGGCCCTTTACGGGCAGAAAAAACCGATGAAAATTGCACAAAGCCCTCTTTTTTGCTTGACAGAAGCCCGTTTGATTCTTATGATTATATGTGACGAACCAAACCTCTCAGCCATGCTGCATCAGCATGGCCGCAGAGGTCCCGCCTGTAAAGGAGAATGCTCCATGAAATTGTCATTTACCAAGATGCAGGGCTGTGCCAATGATTACATCTATCTGGACTGCCGTGCATCCGGTGTGCCCGCAGACATTGCCGCACTTGCACAGCGGCTCTCTGCCCGGCATTTTTCCGTGGGTGCGGACGGCATCATCTGCATCTGCGCCCCTCTGACCCCCGGGGCCGATGGCCGGATGCGCATTTTCAACGCGGACGGCAGCGAGGCCCAGATGTGCGGCAACGGCGTGCGCTGTGTGGCCGAGTGGCTCTACACCCACGGGGTGGAAAAGCCTGTCCTGACCATCGACACCAACAGCGGTGTCAAGCGCATCAGCCGACAGGGCGCACAGCTGTGGCAGGTGGAGATGGGCGCTTACAGCACCCTGCCGGCCGACCTGCCTGCCATCCACATGGGCGAAGGCCCGCTGGTGGATCAGCCGCTCACCGTAGAGGGAAAAGTGTGGAAGGTGACCTGCATCAGCGTGGGCAACCCCCACTGCGTGACCGTGGTGGAGGATGTGGACAGCCTGAAGCTGGAAGCCATCGGCCCGGCGTTCGAGCATCACGCCAACTTCCCGGAGCGCATCAACACCGAGTTCGTGCAGGTGGTGGATGCCGCCCACCTGAAGATGCGGGTGTGGGAGCGCGGCAGCGGCGAGACCTGGGCCTGCGGCACCGGCACCTGCGCCACCGTGGCGGCTCTGACTGAGCTGGGCATCTGCCCCGCCGGGCAGGATATCCATGTGCAGCTGCGCGGCGGTGAGCTTGTCATCCGGGTGCTACCCGGCAGGCAGCTGCTGATGACCGGCAGCGCTGTCACGGTGTACGAGGGAGTTGCGGAAGTTTAACATAACCTCTCAGGCGCTTTGCGCCAGCTCCCCTGGCAGGGGAGCCAAGTTCACACGGGCGTTGGCTTGCCTCTCCTATTAGGAGAGGTGGCATCGCGTCAGCGATGACGGAGAGGTTCAATCTTATAAAGTGAGGGAACAACTTATGAAAATGAATCACCATTACGGCGAGCTGAAGGCAAGCTACCTGTTCGTGGACATTGCCCACAAGGTGGCCGCCTATCAGGAAGCACACCCCGAAAAGGAGATCATCCGCCTGGGCATCGGCGATGTGACCCAGCCTCTGGCAAAGTGCGTGGTCACCGCCATGCAGGATGCCGCCGCTGAGATGGGCACCAAGGAGGGCTTCCACGGCTACGGCCCCGAGCAGGGCTATCCGTTCCTGAAGCAGGCCATTCAGGGCTACTACGCAGGCCGCGGCACCCAGCTGGCTGAGGACGAGATCTTTATCTCCGACGGTGCCAAGAGCGACCTGGCCAACGTGCTGGGCCTGTTTGATGTGGACAACACCGTTCTGGTCCCGGACCCCGTTTACCCCACCTATGTGGACGACAACGTGACCGACGGCCGCAAGATCATTTACGGCCGCACCAGCCAGGAGAACGGCTTCCTGGGGATGCCCGATGACAGCGTGAAGGCTGACATCATCTACATCTGCAGCCCCAACAACCCCACCGGTGCCGCCTACACCCGCGAGCAGCTCAAGGCCTGGGTGGACTACGCCAAAAAGAACAACGCCGTTATCCTGTACGATGCCGCCTACGAGTGCTTCATCACCGATCCCGCTCTGGCACGCAGCATCTTTGAGGTGGAGGGTGCCCGCGAGTGCGCCATTGAGATCTGCTCCTTCTCCAAGATCGCAGGCTTCACCGGCACCCGCTGCGGCTACACCATCGTGCCCCACGAGCTGGAGCGCGAGGGCATGAACCTGAACAAGCTGTGGCTGCGCCGCCAGACCACCAAGTTCAACGGCGTGCCCTACGTCGTTCAGCGCGCTGCTGCCGCCGTGTTCACCGAGAGCGGCATGGCTGAGATCCAGGCCAACCTCGATTACTACCGCCAGAACGCCAAGGTCATTGCCGACGCGCTGGACGAGTGCGGCGTGTGGTACTGCGGCGGCAAGAACAGCCCCTACATCTGGCTGCGCTGCCCCGGCGGCATGAAGAGCTGGGAATTCTTCGATTGGCTGCTGGAGAACTGCGGCGTGGTCGGCACCCCGGGTGTCGGTTTTGGTGAGTGCGGCGAGGGCTACTTCCGCCTGACCGCCTTCGGCGATGCCGAAAAGACCAAGATCGCCGCCCAGCGCATCAAGGCCGCCATCCAGGCCCTGTAATCTTACACAAGCAAAAAGGCGATGCAGTTTTGAACAGCTGCATCGCCTTTTTCTTTTATTTCCGGCCCGTCAGCCGGTTGAGCAGCATCACTGCCAGAACAATGATGCCGATGACAAGGATGATGCCGACCATCCCGATCAGCATCATCGGCAGCGTGGTCATCCACGAAGTAAGATGAAGCATGCGATCACCTCCGTTAAGCCATCAGGGTCAGGATCAGGCCGCCTGCAATGACGGACGCGATCTGTCCCGAAACATTGACGCTGATGGAATACATCAGCAGGAAATTCTGGTTGTCCTCTTCCAGGCCCATCTTGTTGACCACACGGCCGCTCATGGGGAAGGCCGAGATGCCGGCCGCGCCGATCATGGGGTTCAGCTTTTTGCCCTCCGGCAGGAAGAGGTTCAGCAGCTTTGCAAACAGCACGCCGCCTGCCGTATCAAAGACAAAGGCCACCAGACCCAGTGCAAGGATCAGCAGGGTGTCGGGCCGCACGAACTTGTCGGCGGTCATCTGCCCGGCAACGGTCAGGCCCAGCACGATGGTGATGAGGTTTGCCAGCACATTCTGGGCGGTCTCGCTCAGCGCATTCAGCACCCCGCACTCCCGCAGCAGGTTGCCGAACATCAAAAAGCCCACCAGCGCCACACTGGCCGGAGCCACCATGCCTGCAATGATCGTGACCACGATGGGAAACAGGATCTTGGTCAGCTGGGAAACACTGCCCTTTTCATAGGACATCCGAATGCGGCGCTCCTTCTGCGTGGTCAGCAGCCGGATCACGGGCGGCTGCACGATGGGCACCAGCGCCATGTAGCTGTAGGCTGCCACCATGATGGCACCGAGGTACTGGGAGTTGAGCGTATTGGCCACGAAAATGGCGGTAGGGCCGTCTGCCGCACCGATGACAGCGATGGAGGCAGCATCCTTCAGGTCAAAGAAGAAGCCCGCAAGAAACAGGGTGAAAAAGATGCCGAACTGGGCCGCCGCGCCAAAGAGCATCAGCCACGGCTTTTCCAGCAGCGGGCCAAAATCGATCATGGCACCGATGCCTATGAAGAGCAGCAGCGGGAACAGCTCGTTGGACATGCCCGCTTCAAACAATGCAGAGATCGGGCCGACCGTATCCCCCTGCGTGATGGCACCCGAGAGAGGCAGGTTGACCAGAATGGCACCAAAGCCCATGGGCAGCAGCAGGCTCGGCTCCATCTTTTTGGCGATGGCAAGGTAGATGAGCAGCGCACCGATGCCCCACATCACCACCATCTGCCAGGTCAGATTCCCAAAATTGGAAAAGAGACTGGCGAATGTGTTCAGAAGATCCATATTTATTTTTCCTCCTTGTGTTCCGGTGCCGGGCAAGAAAAAAGAGACCCCTGCCACAGCACTCTGTCTGTGACAAAAGTCTCAAGCCAACACATGACATCGGGCATTTCTGCCGTGATGACGCTGCCATGCAGCACCCCGCAGGCCCTGCGGGATGCCCTTTACTCCCTTTTATCGATTCTAATTAAATCAGAATGCAGTCCCCTCTGTCAAGGGGTTCCTGCATTTCTTTGCCAAACTTTGCTTCAGCGCTCAAACGTTGTGCTGAGGGTGGTCTCCCAGGTCTGGCCGGGGGCAAGGCAGGCGGCAGCGGCGCGCCGGCTCCACTCCTGGGTATCGGTCTGGGCACCGGGCAGGGAGTGCCACGGCTCAATGCAGACAAAGCGCACAGGCTTTGCCGGAGCCGACCAGATGAGGGTATAGGGGTAGCCCTCCACATTACAGACGATTCCCTTGCCGGTGTCCTTCTCGTAGATGCCCAGCGTGCGGCTGCGCAGACCGGCCATGCAAAAGCTGTCGTTTTCAAACAGATCGTCTGTCAGGGGGATGCTCTGCTCGTTCTTCCACCGGTAACCGCACTTGCCGGTCAGCAGACCGTTGGGGTAAGCGTCCAGGATCATCGGGCTCTCCGGCTGGTCGAAGCGGAACTCGTAATCGGTGGTGGTGTGCTTGTCATCAAAGGGGATGCGGAACGCCGGGTGGTAGCCGATGCCGAACCGCAGCTCCTCGGCGGCATCGGCGGGGTTGGTGACGGTCAGGGTGTGGTGCACCGTCCTGCCCTCCAGCTGGAAGGTGCTGGTCAGAACAAAATCAAAGGGGAAGCGCTCTGCCTTGCTCTTTTCATCCGAGCGCAGCTCCAGCCGGATGGTGTCGCCCTCGGCGCAGAGCAGGGTGTGCTCCACGTCCCGGGCAAAGCCGTGCTGCCCGCCGGGGTAGGTCTTGCCCTTATGGGTAAAGGCCCCGCCGGTCAGCTTGCCCGTCCAGGGGAAAAGGATGGGGGCATGGCGCTTCCAGACAGCCGGGTCGGCCTGCCAGAGCATCTCCTGCCCGGCGGCATTTTTCAGGCTGACTGCTTCGGCACCATGGGTATCCACGGTCAGGGTCAGGAATTCGTTGTGAATGGTTGCCTGCATGATTCATCTCTCCTTTTTATCTGTTGACGATGTGCTCGCCGTTTCCTTCCAGCCAGGTGCGCAGGTTCCGGGTGGTAATGTCCATCAGGTTCTGCAAAGCCTCCCGGGTCGTCCACGCAATGTGCGGTGTGAGGATAGCGTGGGGTTCTGCCCGCAGGGGGCTTTCCTGAGGCAGAGGCTCGGTGACAAAGGCATCGGCCCCGTAAAAGCCCAGCTGACCGCTGTGGAGGGCCGCTGCCACGGCCTCCTCATCCACCAGCGCGCCCCGGGCCGTGTTGAGCAGAATGGCCCCGGGCTTCATCTTCGCCAGCGCCTCCGCGTTGACAAGGCCCCGGGTCTGGGGCGTGGCCGGGCAGTGCAGGCTGAGGATATCGCACCGCCTCAGCAGGGTATCATAATCCACAAACTCCACACCGTCGGCGGCGTATTCGGGCCGGACGGTGCGGGTGCAGACCAGCACCTCCATGCCAAAGGCTCTGGCAATGCGGGCCGACTGCCGCCCGATGCTGCCATAGCCGTAAACGCCATAGGTCTTGCCGTAGAGCTCCATCTGGGGCAGCAGGCCGATGCTCTCCGGGATATCCAGCTGCCAGCATCCCTGCTTGACGGCACGGTTGTAGCGCTCCGCGCACTGGCAGATGGCCAGCAGCAGGCTGAAGGTCATCTGGGCCACGCTGTAGGTAGAATAGCCCGGCACATTGGCCACTGCAACGCCGTGGCGGCGGCAGGCTTCCAGATCCAGGTTGTCGGTGCCCGTGGCGATGATGCCCACCCATTTCAGGTTCGGGCACTGCTGTAAGATCTCCTCATCCATGCGGCACTTGTTCAGCAGAACAATGTCCGCATCTCCAATGCGGGGGGCGATCTCCTCGTAGGCCGTGCGGACATAGCTGGTGGTATCCGGCACCAGCGCCTTTACCCCCGACCAGTCGAGGTCGCCTTCCTCCATGACATAGCTTTCCAGAATGACAGCTTTCATCTCAGTCCTCCAACAAAACGTCCTCGCTCAGCACCTGACCGATGGGCTTGGCAATGCACAGGTCGGCCTGCGCATCGGCCCCGGTGGGCTGCATGTTGATGACCACCAGATGGCGGCCCCGGAAGTACCGGATGAGCCCCGCCGCCGGGTAGACCACCAGACTGGTGCCGCCAATGATGAGGGTATCCGCCTTGCGGATGGCAGACACTGCCCCGGAGAGCACTTCCTCGTCCAGCCCTTCCTCATACAGAACGACATCCGGCTTGACGATGCCGCCGCACTTGGGGCAGCGGGGCACGCCGGTACTGTTGGCAATGAAGTCCACATCGTAGAACGTGCCGCACTTCACGCAGTAGTTGCGCAGGGTGCTGCCGTGGAGCTCGTAAACGGTCTTGGACCCCGCAGCCTGATGCAGGCCGTCGATGTTCTGGGTGACGATGGCTTTCAGCCTGCCCTCCCGCTCCAGCTTTGCCAGCCGCAGGTGGGCAGCATTGGGCTTTGCCCCCTTCACAATGAGCTTATCCCGGTAGAACCGGTAGAACTCCTCGGGGTTCTCCTCCCAGAAGGTGTGGCTCAGGATGGTCTCGGGCGGGTAATCGTACTTCTGGTGGTACAGGCCGTCCACGCTGCGGAAATCGGGGATGCCGCTTTCGGTGGAGACCCCCGCGCCGCCAAAAAAGACGATGCGGTCGCTTTCGGCAATGATTTTTTCCAGTGCAGGAACCATAAAAGAAACGCTTCCTTTCCGGCAGATCGTTGTGTTTTGGATAGCTCCAGTATAACACAAATCCAGAGGAAAGGAAGCGTTTCTTTTTTTGATGGGATCGTCCCCTTGCTCAGCGCCCGTTTTCGGCAAACAGGGTCCCCAGTGCATCCAGCAGATCATGCGGGAGCATCCCGGTTTCCCCGTGCAGGGCAGCGGCACGGTCGGCAGCTGCACCATGGAGATAAACGGCACAGGCAGCGGCCTCAAAGGCAGGCAGACCGCAGGCCAGCAGGGCGCTGCTCATGCCCGCCAGCACATCCCCGCTGCCGCCCCGGGAAAGCCCCGGGTTGCCAGTGGGATTGACCGCGCAGCGGCCATCCGGCCCTGCAATGACGGTGTGCGCCCCCTTCAGCACCACCACAGCATTCCATGCTTTCGCATAGCGCAGCGCCATGCCTTCCCGATCCGCATTGATCTCTGCCGCAGAGCGCCCGGTCAGCCGGGCCATCTCGCCGGGGTGGGGCGTTAAAATCAGTTCCCCTTGAGGATGAAGCATTTTTTCCGTTTGGAGCAGGTCAGCGGCCGCGTTCAGGCCGTCCGCATCCAGCACTGCACTGCCGGAAAAGCCGGGCAGGAGCATTTTTACCAGTGCCCGGGTCTCGGCGGCACGGGCTGCGCTCTGGGCCGTATAGCCCAGCCCGGGGCCCGCCAGCAGGACAGAGGCCTTCTGCCGCCGGATATGCTCAATATTCTGGGGCGAGATGCCGCCCTCGGCCCCCGCTTCGCAGGGGCAGAGACAGCACTCCGGCAGGCGGGCGGCCACAGCCGCCAGCACCAGCTCCACACTTGCCAGCGTAACGATACCGGCCCCGGTGCGCAGGGCACCTTCTACGGCCAGCGCCGCCGCGCCCCGGTAGGACGCACTGCCCGCCACCGCCAGCACGGAGCCAAAGGTCCCCTTATGCGCATCCCGGGGGCGGGGCTGGATCTTTTGCCAAACAAAATCAGAAGTTGTTTCGAACATAGGCGGCTCCTTTCAGGTGAGATTTCGCCCTCTCAGTCAAAGCCTTACGGCTTTGCCAGCTCCCCCAAAGGGGGAGCCTATTGCGGGTCTTGGATAAAAGGCAGCATTGCCTCTCCCTTTGGGAGAGGTGGCAGCGCGTAAGCGCTGACGGAGAGGGCGAGGATGTTACCCTTCCCCTTGCAAATACCTCCGGATCTCCTTCTCCGCCTCCTGCACCTCTTCATGGAACATGCGGGCAGAGACACGGAGGGCACCATGGCCCAGAATGATGACCTGTTCCATGCCATCGGAGGTGGCCACGCGAACGCGGCGGCCCTTGCCGATCTCATGGGTGACACGCTCGATGAACATGTCGGCGGTCTCGGCTTCCCGGGTGTAGACCACATGGATATTGTGGTACTGCTCTATGCTGCCGGGGCTGCCCGGCACACGGTAGGCATCAAACACAAGGATGAGCACGCACTTCTTAAAGCCCTGATAGTTGCAGAGGATGTCCATCAGCCTGTGGCGGGCCGCTTCCAGGCTCTCTTTGGAGAGTGCGTTCAGCTCGTCCCATGCAAAGATGATGTTGTAGCCGTCCACCAGCAGGTATTCGGGCTGGATCTCCCACTGCTCGGCGTTGAAATCGGGGCGTTCCCGCTTCTGGGTGGGGCGGAACGCCGCCAGCGGGTCCCGCTTGATGGGCCCATAGGTCTGTTCAAAGATCTTCAGCAGCTCAGCATCCTCTTCCAGGGTAGCACGGTAGGCGGCCATCCGGCGGGGACGGGCCTGCACCGTTTCCTCGGTCTTTGCAGTCTTGCCCCAGCCGCTGTCTACATGCATGTGGCTGCGCACCTGCTCCCAGGGCACCACAAATCCGGCCCCGTGGGCGCAGAACACCGAATCCGCCGGGTTGTCGAGGTCGTGTTCCGGCTCATAGCCCGCAGCCTCGATGACCTCTGCTGCATTGTGGCAGGGACGGTAGCCGTCCAGCGTCAGGGTCAGGTGTCCCCTGCCCCGGGTGTAGCCCACCACCTCCATGGGGTAGCTGCGCATGGTGGAGGCCGGTGCCGTGCCGGTGAGCAGGGTGGTATCCCCGTCGGCTCCGGTCTCGGGCGGGTCAAAGCTGCCGCCCATGTTCTGGATATCGTTCATGGCGCGACCCACGTTGTCAGAGGGCAGCTCCAGCCGGAAGGCATACCACGGCTCCAGCAGCTGGGTCTTGTGGATCTGGTCTGCCATCATCAGGCCCTGCCGGACGGCGCGGTAGGTCGCCTGCCGGAAGTCGCCGCCCTCGGTGTGCTTGAGGTGAGCGCGGCCCGCAATGAGGGTGATCTTCACATCGGTCAGGGGTGCCCCGATGAGCACGCCCAGATGCTGCTTTTCCTCAAGATGCGTCAGCACCAGCCGCTGCCAGTTCTTGTCCAGCACCTCTTCCCGGCAGTCGGTGGCAAACTGCATCCCGCTGCCCCGGGGCAGCGGCTCCAGCTTGAGGTGGACTTCTGCATAGTGGCGCAGGGGCTCGTAGTGGCCCACACCCTCCATGGCTTCGGTGATGGTCTCCTTATACAGGATGCCGCCGGGGCCGAAGCTGACCTCCAGCCCGTACCGCTCGGCCAGCAGGCTTTTCAGCACCTCCAGCTGGATCTCGCCCATCAGCTGGACATGGATCTCGCCCAGGGTCTCGTTCCAGACCACATGGAGCTGGGGCTCCTCCTCTTCCAGCCGATGGAGCTTTCCCAGCGCGGCGTGCACATCCGCGCCCTCGGGCAGCAGCACCTGATAGCTCAGCACCGGCTCCAGTACCGGCAGGTCGCTGTCCCGTTCCGCCCCCAGACCCTCGCCCGGGCGGGCTCTGGTCAGGCCGGTAACGGCGCACACCTGGCCGGGGCCGATGCACTCTGCCAGCGTAAACTTTGCGCCGGAGTAGAGCCGCAGCTGGTTGGCCTTTTCGGCCCATGGCTCCCCGTCGACCTCTCCGGTGAGCTGGGCTTTCACCTTGAGCGCGCCGCCGGTCACCCGCAGCCAGGTCAGGCGGTTTCCCTGCTCATCCTGGCTCACCTTGAACACCTTGGCCCCGAAGGCTTCCAGCGCGGGGGCCGGGCGGGTATAGCGGTCAAGGCCCTCCACCAGCGCATCCACCCCCTGCAGCTTCAGGGCTGAGCCAAACCAGCAGGGAAACACATGCCGCCGGGCAATGGCGGGGATGAGGTCGGTATCGGTCAGGCTTCCCCGGTCCAGCATCGTCTCCATCAGCCGCTCATCGCAGAGAGCCAGCGCCTCGTCCCGGTCGGCCTGCTCTGCCCCAAAATCCACAAAGCCATCCCCCAGCCGACGGTTCAGCTGGGTCAGGAGCGCTTCCCTGCCCGGGCCGGGCAGGTCCATCTTGTTCACGAACACAAAGGTGGGGATGCGGTACCGCCGCAGCAGCTGCCAGAGCGTCTCGGTATGGCTCTGCACGCCGTCGGTGCCGCTGATGACCAGCACCGCATAATCCAGCACCTGCAGTGTCCGCTCGGTCTCCGTGGAAAAATCCACATGGCCCGGGGTGTCCAGCAGGGTAAAATCGGTATTGCCCGCCGTGAAGAGGGCCTGCTTGGAGAAAATGGTAATGCCGCGCGCCTTTTCCAGCGCGTCGGTGTCCAGAAAGGCATCCTTATGGTCCACCCGGCCCAGCTTGCGGATGGTGCCGGTGCCGTAGAGCAGGGCCTCGGAAAGGGTGGTCTTGCCGCTGTCCACATGGGCCAGAATGCCGATGACCAGCTGCTTGTGCTCTTGTTCCATGCCGCGGCCCCCTTACAGTGCGCTGGCGATCAGCGCAGCAGCGACCAGCGGCAGGCCCAGCACCAGATTGGAGAGCAGGCTGCAATAGGTGCGCTCCTCGGGTTCCAGCTCCTCAAAGGAGACGATCTTCTCATCCGCATAGTCGATGATGGAGCGGGTGGAGTGGATCTTTTTCTGCCGCTTGCCCATCCCCTTGAATTCCTCCAGCAGATGGTGGATGGTCACGCCATCCAGCCGCAGGTAGTCCACCCAGGCCCAGATGAGCAGCACCACGCCGCACAGAAAGCCCGGGGCCTCCCAGATGGTAAACGTGCCATCGCTGACATAGCGCCGCCACAGCAGCATCAGCACGGCCACGATGGAGGTGCGGGTCACGGTCTTATATAAAATGGGGTGGAACATGTAGCGTTTGTACATCGAGGTCAGTTTCTTCATGGTGCGCTCCTTATTGATACAGATACACTTTATTGTATCATGTTTTTATGAAAAAAGATAGCTGTTTTGTGCGCACAGCGTGAACAGTTTCTCTCTTTCGCCTGTTCTTCACAGATATACAGTTCTTTCCATTTTATAGTAATTTTTTCCATATCCTTTTCCCATGAAAGTGTTTGTCACCGTTTTGTTTCCAATTCTATGCTGTGGCGGATTGACTTCTTTCCAGTAAAGTGCTAAAATATACCGTGGTGCGACTTTTGTCTTTCCTGTGCACTTTTTGGAAAGGCAGACAGCCTCACTGCGTTTAGGAAAAGGAAAAACGCGCGGCTCTGTCCGCGCAAGATCTGGGAGGATCATCCAATGAGCTTCAATTTTGATCGCCGCACCTTCCTGAAGGGTGCAGGTGCTGTGGGTGCCGCCAGCCTGCTGGCAGCCTGCGGCGAAAAGTCCAACAACACCGGCAATGGTGCTGCCGCCAGCGGCGCTGCTGCCCCTAACTCCACCGGCGCTACCCCCCTGAAGGAGTTCATCTCCTTTGAGAGCGGCAACCGTGAGCTGGAAAGCTGGAACATGCTGTATACCCAGAAGGCTGAAGATGCCAACGTGGTCACCAACCTGTGGGACGGCCTGCTGAGCTTTGACTGCTACGGCAAGGTGGTGCCTGCCATCGCTTCCAGCTGGGAGCACAATGAGGATGCCACCGTCTGGACCTTCCACCTGCGGGACGACGTGGACTGGGTGGATTGCAACGGTGAGGTGAAAGCTCACCTGACCAGCAAGGACTTCCTGGTTGGTTTTGAATGGGTGATGAACGCCATCAAGAACGAGGCCAACAACACCTCCATGCCCAACGATACCATTGTGGGTGCTTACGAGTACTACGAGCTGACCAAGGAAGCCGGTGACGCTGCCGCTGACATGACCTACGAGGACATGCTGGCTGCCGGTGTGGGCATCGAAGCTCCGGATGATTACACTCTGGTATTCACCTGCCCCAGCGCCTGCCCCTACTTTGATACTGTTGCCGCCTACAACAGCTTCTACCCCGTGGCCCCTGCTCTGATCGAGGAGCTGGGTGTCGATGGCTTCCGGAGCTGCGACAACACCACCATGTGGTACAACGGACCCTATGTGGTGGAGGAGTACATCCAGGGCAACACCAAGAGCTACATCCCCAACCCCAACTACTACGATGCTGCCAACGTCAGCCGCTTTGAGCGCTTCACCGTCACCATGATCAGCGACGGTTCCATCAGCCTGCAGCTGTATCAGAACCGCGAACTGGACGAGGTGGACCTGGGCGAGAGCAACATCACCACCATTCAGTCCGATCCTTCCAACGAGTACAATCAGCAGCTGTGCGAGAAGCGTGCCAAGAAGTTCAGCTACTGCTTCATCTTCAACTACGACAAGAAGAACACCGACGGCACCCCCGATGAGAACTGGAACAAGGCCATTGCCAACAAGGCCTTCCGTCAGTGCTTCTCCAAGGGCATGGTGCTGAACAAGTTCTTCGCCCGTTACAACCCCATCAATCCCCTGAAGTGCGAGAACGATTTCTTCACCATGAAGGGCCTGTGCTACACCTCTGACGGCACCGACTACACCAACCTGGTGGCCAAGGAGATGGGTCTGGACAACGAGGCTTACGATGGCAAGACCATGAAACGCCTGCGCGCCAACAACGGCGACATCACCGAACTGAAGAAGCAGGCCATGGAAGAGCTGAGCGCCATTGGTGTCACCTTCCCTGTTCACTGCTCCTACTATATTCTGGCCGGCTCCACCTCCGCTCTGGACAGCGCAACCGTGCTGAAGCAGTGCTTCACCGACAGCTTCGGCGATGACTTCATCGTGCTGGATATCAACACCTTCGTATCCTCCACCATGAAGGAAGTCGTGGCTCCCAAGCTGCAGAGCTTCGTCCACATGGGCTGGGGCGCTGACTTCGGCGATCCCATCAACTTCCTGACCCAGATCATCGTTCACGATGACAATGCTTACTACAGCTGCAACATGACCAACATCGCAGGCATTGTGAACAATGGCCCCGCCAGCTACCAGACCGAGCTGGTTGCCGCCTACGAGAAGTTCACCGATCTGGTGAACGAGGGCCGTGCCATCGTTGACGACACTGATGCGCGCTACGCCGCATTTGCCAAGGCCGAGGCTTACTTCCTGGACGAGAACCTGATCTTCCCCACCGTCTACGATATCACCTGGTGCCTGACTCACGTCAACGAGTACAGCAAGATCAACGCTATGTATGGTCCCTGCAACTACAAGGCTGTGAACTGGGAGACCAGCGAGGAGGCTTACACCACCGAACAGTACGATGCGTTTGCCGCCGCATTCGACGCAGCCACTCAGGCCTGATCGCGTGAACCCATAGCAAAAAGCAGAACCGGACGTTTTTGAAGCGTCCGGTTCTTTTTTTGCTCCCTGACAGCACAAAACCCCACCGCGCGGGAAAGCTCCCAGCGCGGCGGGGTCATTGTGTTAAAATACAGGAAAGCGGTTCAGCTTACAGCTGGCTTTCATACTCCTTGCGGTAGCCTTCCAGCTCACGCTGGTTGCCATACACAAAGTGGCCGTTTGCGATCTCTTCCCAGACCGGCTTATCCACGCTGTAATCGTGGATCGAGGGGTCATAGACCAGCAGCTTCTTGTGCTTTTCAAGGCTGGGGTCAGGGATGGGGACCGCGCTCAGCAGGGCTTTGGTGTAGGGATGCAGCGGATGGAGGAACAGCTCCTCCGCCTCAGCCAGCTCCACGATGCGGCCCTTGCTGATAACGGCAATACGATCCGAGATGAACCGGACCACCGACAGGTCATGTGCAATGAACAGGTAGGTCAAGCCGCGGCTCTTCTTCATCTCGTTGAGCAGGTTCAACACCTGTGCACGGATGGAGACATCCAGTGCGGAGATGGGCTCGTCGGCCACGATGAACTCCGGCTCCATGACCAGTGCACGGGCAATGCCGATGCGCTGGCGCTGGCCGCCCGAGAACTCATGGGGGAAGCGGGAGGCAAACTCCGGCAGCAGGCCGACCTCATGCAGGGCGTTCATCACCTTTTCATGCAGGTCTTCCTGATCTTTGTAGAGATGATGGTTCAGCAGGCCCTCAGCAATGATATACTCCACCTTGGCGCGCTCGTTCAGCGAAGCCATGGGGTCCTGGAAGATCATCTGGATCTTACGGATGACCTCCTTATCCAGTTCCTTGGAGATCTTGCCGTTGATCTTCTGGCCCTTGAAGAAGATGTCGCCGCCGGAGGTCGGGTTGATGCGGCAGATGGCACGGCCAATGGTGGTCTTGCCGGAGCCGGACTCGCCGACCAGCGAGAAGGTCTCGCCCTTATAGATGTCAAAGTTGACATGATCGACAGCAACAAATTTCTTCTTACCGGAGCCAAAGGTGATCTGAAGGTCTTTCAGCTCAATCAGCTTTTCGCGTTCAGCCATTTAAGTTGGCGCCTCCCATCTTTCCCATTTTCTCACGCAGGTTCTGGATGGAGTGCGGCCGCTCGATCTTGGGAGCGCGCGGGTCCAGATACCAGGTCTTTGCGGCGTGGGTCTCGGACACCTGGAAGAACGGAGGCTCTTGCACAAAGTCGATTGCCAGCGCATGCTTGTTGCGGGGCGCAAATGCGTCACCCTTGATCTCGTTGAACAGGTTCGGGGGAGTACCATCCACGCTGGGCAGGGCCTCACCCTTGGTGCCCAGCTGCGGCAGAGCCTGCAGCAGAGCCCAGGTGTAGGGATGCCATGCGTCGTAGAAGATCTCCTCCACGGTGCCGTATTCCACGATCTGGCCGGCGTACATCACGGCCACACGGTCTGCCACGTTTGCCACAACGCCCAGGTCATGGGTGATGTAGATAACGGACATGCCCAGCTCCTTCTGCAGGTCGCGGATCAGCTGCAGGATCTGTGCCTGAATGGTCACGTCCAGCGCAGTGGTGGGCTCGTCGCAGATCAGGATCTGCGGGCGGCAGGCCGCTGCAATGGCAATGACGACACGCTGACGCATACCGCCGGAGAACTCGTGGGGGTACTGCTCGTACCGACGCTCGGGGTCGGGGATACCCACCTTGCCCAGCATCTCGATGGCAGCCTTTTTGGCTTCCTCGCCCTTCAGACCCTGGTGATGCTCAATGCTCTCCTGGATCTGCTTGCCGATCTTCTTCAGCGGGTTCAGGCTGGTCATAGGATCCTGCATGACCATGGCGATCTTTTTGCCGCGGACACCCAGCCAATCCTTCTCGGTGAACTTGGTCATATCGCGGCCTTCAAACATGATGGAGCCGCCGGTGATCTTACCGTTGGCATCCAGCATACCCACAAAGTTCTTGGTGAATACGGACTTGCCCGAGCCGGACTCGCCCACAATGGCAAGGGTCTCGCCTTCGTACAGGTCCAGCGAGCACTTGCGGATGGCGTTCAGCTTGCGGCCGCGCAGGCTGAAAGTGATCTCCACGTCTTTGGCAGAGATAATCGGTTGTCTATCCATTTACGTCTCTCTCTCCAATCTATCAAACGTGGTTGCGCGGATCAGCCGCATCCGACAAAGCGTTGCCCATGATATAGAAGGAAATGGAAATGATGGACACGATGGATGCAGGGAAAACCAGCAGGTACGGATAATCCAGGAAGAAGCCGCGCACCTTGCTCAGGATCAGGCCCAGAGAAGGCGTGTCGATGCCCAGGCCCAGACCCAGGTAGGACAGCGTGGATTCCAGATTGATGGTGCCCGGGATGGACAGTGCCATACGCAGGATGATAACGGAGACCAGATACGGCAGGATGTTCTTGGTCAGCACGCGCCACAGCGGGGTGCCCAGGCAGCGGGACG
>OFME01000886.1_pt1 | contig 19830 bp, 12 predicted proteins | sample 1541381 | NCBI WGS metagenome assembly OFME01 (sample SAMN04209243, study PRJEB22552) | human gut metagenome | biome: gut; material: feces | host: Homo sapiens | place: USA: Oklahoma
CAGATATTGTCCCACGAAATGCCGGAAAAGCTGCCCTGCGACCAGTTGTGCAGGTTGACGATGTTGCTGTCCTCGGCGAAGGTCACGACGAAATCCGTGACCGCCGAGCAGATGTAGCCGACCATCACACCGGCGATGATGAGCAGGGACATCTGGCGCACGCGCTGCGCGAGCGCCAGGACGAAACCCATCGACAGCATCGCGCCGCAGAAGGCGGCGAGGATCATGCCGGTCGAGCCGATCACGCGGCCGCGCGAGAGCAGACCGATCATCGCGAGCGAAACAGTCAGCTTCGCGCCCGAGGAGATGCCGAGCACGAACGGGCCTGCGATGGGGTTGGCGAAAAAGGTCTGGAGCAGAAAGCCCGAAATCGACAGTGCACCGCCGAGCAGCATGGCGGCGATCAGCCGCGGCAGGCGCATCTCCCATACGATGGCGGCGTTTTCGCCCGTGCGCGTGAGCAGGATGTCCATGACCTCGGCCGGGGACAGATGCAGACTGCCCGTGTTGAGGTTCCAGAGAATGAGCGCCGCGAGCAGCGCCGCGAGCAGGGCAAAGCCGAAGGTATAGCGCGCGCGGTGGTCAGGCTGCATGGTTTTCCCCTCCTTTTCAGGTCAGCTGATGCAGATAGTGCAGATCGTCGGTGTTTTCGCCGGTGAAAACGGCGTGGAAGTCCTGGATCATGCCGCCGAGTCCCATCGCGGACTGGAACAGGCTCTGCTCGGTGCACCAGACATTTCCGTTTTTCACGGCCTTGAAATCCGCGAGCAGCGGACTTTTGGCGAGCAGCTCGTCGAGCGTTTGCAGTTCGCCGTCGATGGTCGAGTTGTAGATGAGCACATCCGCGTCCTTCGCGCCGGCGTAAAAGCTCTCCATCTGCATGTTCATGGTCGAGCGGGCGTCGTCGTCGGTGAGGTCGTCAAAGATATACTTTCCTCCGTCGAGCTCGAGCATTTTTGCGACATAATCGGTGGATTTGCGCACATTTGCTGCGCCATTCGCCGTGATATAGAAGAATGCGGCGGTCTTGCCGGTGGACGGCTGGTCAAGGATGGGAGCGAGGGCGTCGAGCTGCTCGTCATAGAGCGCCTCCGCCTGCTCCTCCTTTCCTGTGAGCACACCGTACAGCTTGATCCACTCCATTCGGCCGAGGGGATTGCTTTCGTAGCTCGAGCGCTCGACGAGCACGGGGATGCCGAGCCGTTCGAGCTGCTCCTTGACCTTGGGCGTGTGGTAGATCATCGTGGACTCGAGCGCGAGGTCGCAGTCCGCGTCGCAGATGGCTTCATAGTCCGGGGCGCTGTATTTGCCGGCGTATTCGATATCGCCGTCTGTCATGGCCTCGCGCGCCGCATCGAGATACCAGCCGTCGGCACGGGTGCCGGAGAGCGAGATGGTGTCGAGCGCGTCGAGCGAGACGAAGAAATCCATTGCGCTCGTGGCGACGAGATAGATGCTGTCGAGCGGCTGCTGGAGCACGGTAATGTCCGCGCCGGTCTGCGGCGCCTGCTGTCCCTCGGGCACAACGAGATAGCGGTCCTCACCGCCGATCGTGATGAGCGACAGACCGCCCTCGAAGGTATCGACCGTGAACTGCTCGGCGTAGGAGAGCTCCATCGAGCCGGCGGGGGTCAGGCCGGAGAGCGGGTCATCGTTTTCTCCGGAGACGGCCGCGCCGCCGCCGCAGCCGGTCAGCAGGCCGGTCAGGCACGCGGCGGCAGCGAGATATGCTGCGGCTCTTCTCATTTGCTCAGCGGCGCGACAGAGGCCGAGTCAAAGGTCAGCGTGTAGTCGATCTCGTGCGCCTCGCTCATCGCGGTGGTGTCGGCCTTGACCGCCATCGCCCAGTCAAAGCAGGAGACCGGGATCTCGAAGGTGGAGTGCTCGTCCTCGATGACGGTGTCGTATTTCGTGTCGCCGACCTTCATGTAATCGTAGTTTTTGCTGCTCCAGACGATCTTCGCCGTTACCTTGCCGTCCTTGACGGTCAGCTCGGCCGGAGACTGGACGGAGGCGCGGCCGGAGCCGCCTGCAAGCGCGACGTCGGCAGTGTAGGCGCCGTCCGCGAGAGACAGGCTGTCGGGCGTCGTGACAACGCCGTCGGCAAAGGCATCCATCGGCAGGGAGTCCGCGCGGAACAGGATGGTGCGGTCGTACCACTTTTCCTTCTTCTTGCTGAATGCAGCGCAGTCGATGCCCTCATCGAGCGCGTCGATCGGGACGGTGAAGCTGTGGGTGCCGTCGGCCTCCTCGGTGAACGGGATGTAATCCGCCTCGTCAGCCGCGGCAGCCTGCTCGCCGGTGCCCATGTAGACATAGAGATAGCCCTTGCCGCCCATGTGCATGGTCGCAGTCATTTTGCCGCCCTCGACAGTCAGCTCGCACGCAGTGATGTCGAACATTTTGGAACTGGACTTGACGGCAACGCTGTAGGTGCCGTCCTTGACCTTGTCGCCGGAAATGGGGGTCATGCCCTCCTCGACGACCTCCTCGACCTCGGTCATGTCGGACGCAGAAGCAACGTTCGAGGTGCCGGCCTCGCCGGTCTGCGCGGCGGTGTCGGTCTGCTGCTGAGAGGCGGAGCTGCCGCAGCCGGAGGTGAGCATGAGCGCCGCCAGAAGAGCGGCCAGAAGTGTTTTTTTGCTGTTCATGGATTGTTTTCTCCTTATGTTTGACTGATAAAAGAAGGTCCGGCCCGCTTTCGCAGTCCGGACCTGTATCTGGTATGGAAAGATTACTTGAGCGAGTCAACAGCCGCCTGTGCGTGTGCAACGAACAGGTTCTGAATGTCAGTCAGACCGCCCAGACCCTCTACAACAGTCGTTACCTCGAAGCCAGCCTTCTCGAACTCGGTCTTCCAGGAGCCGTCCTCATCGCCTGCCATGTCGTTGTTCGCGTGGTCGCCGGCAACGATCATCAGCGGACGCAGCACGACCTTCTTGAAGCCGCTTTCCTTGACAGCCGCGATCACATCGTCGAGGGACGGGGTCGCCTCAACCGTGCCGACGAAGTAGTTGGTGTGGCCTGCCGCGGTCAGGGTCTCCTGCATCTTGGTGTAGACGGAGTTGGAGTCTGCCTCGGTGCCGTGGCCCATGAAGCAGATGGCGGTTTCGCCGTCGTCGTACTCCTTGGTAGCGTCAACGATCGCGTTCATGACCTTCTGGAAGTCGTCGTCCGAGGTCAGGAGCGGCTCGCCGAGCGCGATCTTCTCGAAGGAGTCGGAGTAGCCGGCCAGCTCGTTCTTGAGGTCGGTGTACTCCAGACCGTTCATCAGATGCGTCGGCTGAACGACGAGATTCTTGACGCCGTTTGCAACTGCGCGGTCGAGCGCCTCGGTCACGTTGTCGATCTTCTCGCCGTCACGCTTGTTTACATGGTCGATGATGATCTGGCTGGTGAAGCCGCGGCGGACCGAGTAGTCCGGGAACGCGGTCTGCATCGCGGCCTCGATCGCGCCGATGGTCTCGCGGCGGCTGTCGTTGTAGCTGGTGCCGAAGCTGACGACCAGCAGCTCGTTTTCGCCGATTTCGTCCTGATTGAGCGGATTATCCAAGCCTGCGTCACCCGTTTCGTAGTTTTCCTCGTCGTCTGCCTGTTCGGCCGCAGCGGTATCCGCGCCCTTGGTATCCTCTGCCTTGTCGTCGGCGGTCTGGCTGCCGCAGGCGGTCAGCGCTGCGAGCATCAGGCTCGCGGAGAGCAGCAGTGCGCCCAGTCTCTTGAGTTTCATGTAGGTTTCCTCCTTTTTTCCTGTCTCCGCCGGCAAGCGCACCGGGAAGAACGATAAAAAGGGTACAGAAAACACGCAGTCCCCCTGCGCCTGTGCGCAGAAAGGGACTGTAATCATGCAGAAGAATGCGGCATCAGTACAGTCAATGACTCGTGACCTGGAAAAGCTTTCCGTACCAACAGAGGCGGCAGGTTTCCTGACTTGCGGATCTGCGCACGCCGCTGCCTTCCCGATGCACAGCATCAGTGACATAAAAGCGGAGTGCTCCCCGTTTACAGTGACGAGATCGTACAGGAATTGCACCTGTTTCCCTTTTAACCGCTGACCCGGCCGAGGTCGTTCAGCGGCACCGTCTGTTCGCTTGTTTATTTGTTTGCGGGCAGAAAAGTCCTGCCGAATGATGTTATTATACACCGCAGCGCCGCGAAAGACAAGGGCAGCCGCCTGTTTTGTGCAAGTTCGGTAAAAATGTACAAGAAACCGGCGGGAAGGAGCAAAAAAACATCCCCCGACACAGGTCGGGGGATGCAGCGGAAATTTACTTTTCCAGTTCGGTCCAGTCGCGGGTCTCGCGCAGCTTGGTCCACTTCTCGAACTGGTTCTCCTTGGTCTGGTAGTAGTGGCTGTTGGTAGCCTCCTGTACGTCCAGATAGAACCACTGAGAAACGTCAGAGTTGTCGCTCCACTTGATCATATCGTCGTGCAGATCCTCTTCGGTCTCGGGGAGACGCTTGAGGACGCGGTTGACGAGCGTCATTGCCTCGGCACGGGTGATCTTGTTGTCCGGACGGAAGGTACCGTCGGGATAACCGGTGATCCAGCCGTTGTTGGAGGCGGCGCTGATCTCGTTCTTCGCCCAGTGGGACGCGATGTCGCTGAAATCAGCAGTCGTCGTGTTGGCCTTGTCGTCAAAACGGGCTGCGATAGCCGCAAACTCAGCGCGGGTGATCGGCGCATTCGGATTGAATTTGCCGTGGCTGTCGCCCTTCACGATGCCCATAGCGCTCAGCGTAGAAACCGCATGGTTGTACCATGCACCGGCTGCTACGTCGGAGTAGCTGTTGGACTTGGTGGAGTTAGCGTTGCGGGTCTCGTCGGTCAGCAGGCGGAAGAAGATGGTCGCGACCTCAGCGCGGGTGATGCCGTTCTGCGGACGGACGGTCTTGTCCGGGTAGCCGACGATGTACGCATAGTGATCGTTACCGTTCAGACCGGTCGGTACATCATCCGGAATGGTAACGATAGGTCTGCGGTGGTGGCCGCCGGAGCTGCCGCCGCTGCTGTCCTTCGCGTAGGTGTAGGTGAATACGGTGTCCTTCTTAACCATGTCATTACCGACAGGGGTCGTATCCCATGCGCCCGCATGGTAGCCGGAGTTCGGCTTTTCGCCAACGGCCGGGATACGGGTGACCGGAACCACAACGGCTTCGTCTTTGAACGGTTTGCCGGTTTTCTCGTCCTTGAACTGAACGTAAGTTACGATATCAGCGCTGCTGCCGTCGTTCCAGCTGCCGTTTACAACCTTGAATGTAAGACGGTACTCCCAGGCGTCCGGGATGTCGTTGCCGCCCTCGACGTTAAGGTAGTAGTACAGGTCGATGGTAACGTCTTTGGTCAGCTTTTCAAGGTTATCGGTAACGGTGGTCAGACCGGAAACGTAAACGTAGGTCTTGCCGTCAACGGTCTGGTTTACAGCCGCGTCCTTGTAAAGCTCGGAAACAGCCGTGTTCTCAACAGCAGGCTTGGGCGTGCCGTTCTCTAACTTAACCTCAGCACCCTTTTCGTCATAGAAATGCTTGTTGACGGTGTAGGTGTACTGCTTTGCCGGGTTTTTCTCGAACTTGCCCTCGATGACAACATCGTGCGCAGGCATCTTGAAATTCTCAGCGTCCGCAGTGCCAATCTTCCAGCCGGTGAAGGTGTAGCCTTCCTTAGTCGGAACGGGTCGGATTGCAACGTCGGAATTGAAGTTGTAGACATCAGTGCCGACTACCTCAGTGCCAACCTTGTAGGTTACGTTGTACTGATTGATCTCGAAGGTAGCATCAAAGCGAACGTGATGCGCCGGCATGATGAACTTGCCGGTAGTAGTATCGACAGTTACGATATTCGCGATATTCGTCCAGCCGGTAAAGGTATAGCCTTCCTTTTCAGGATGAGCGGTTCTTACGGTTACGTCAGACTTAACTTTATAGGTCTCCGTGGTGCCAAATTGAGTTTCGACGTTCTGCGCGTCCTTATAGAAGTAGCTTACGTCGAACGCAGTCTGCTTCCAGCCTGCGTACAGATCCATGCTGCTCATCAGGAGCGTCGGAGAATACGGCTGCTTGCATTCCTTGTCGGTATACCAGCCGGTGAACTCATAGTTCGGACGGCTCGGGAGCTCAGTGAGCTCATCATAAGAAACCGTATTGTAGACCTCGCCGGTCTTTGCGGTGCGAGCTTCGGTAACATCCGTGCCAAAGTTAGAATGGTAGGTGACGTTAACATCTACGTTCTTGACGTAGCCGTCGACATGATAGCCGTCAGTGCTGTCGAACTTTACGGTGTACCAGACAACCTGAGCAATCAGCGGGTTGTAATTGGTGCCGAGCAGCGCGGTAATGTCGGCTGCCGAAGTGAGGGTCTTATCTGCGGGATAATTGGGATAAGTCGTGCCGTTCCAGTTGGCCGCGGTGAAGAAACCGAGGTCAGTCGGCTGAACCAGATAGTTAGAGTTAACGCCATTGACATTGAATTCGCCCCTGTCAGCGGCCTCCTTGCCTGCTGCGGTCAGACTGCCTTCGTAACCTTTCTCGCGAGTTGCACCCATTACGCCGCCGTCCGAAGTCTCATTCGGCAGGTAATTTGTCCAACCCTGGCTTGCACCGCTCTGCGGCTCACCACGGTTCGGCAGAAGTACGAAATACTTAGCCGGGGTCGTGGCTTCCGGGTCGACCGGGGTGCTGTTGGTAGTCCACTTTGCGTACAGCGTCAGGTTTTCGTTCGGCATCGTGGTGTCGGTCCACGGGTTGTTGAACTCTGCGTCGGTGTACCAACCGTCGAAGACACAGTCAGTCTTCTCAACTGTCGGAGTGGTAATCGTCTCATCGGGCCAAACCGAACCTGCGTCGGTGTACGTGCCTTTAGCGCTCGTGATTTCGCCGCCGTTCAGTTTGTAATCCAGCTGCACCTGCTGAACGTTCGGCTTGACATAAATCTTGACGGTAGCGTTGTGCTTGGTCTCGCGAAGATCGAGGCTGAATCTGTACTCGCCGTTTTCATCGGTGACAGTGCCCAGAGCCAACGGGTCGAGTACTACGCGGTCGATGGAGTAATTGGGATCATTGCCAATCTCACGGACACGAACCGAAGAAACCTTAAAGGCCTTGTTGTACCAGAATGTCCTGCTAGCAACGGGCTCATCGGTACCGTCTTCGTTACCGTCCTCGACGTAAACCTGATAGGTTACGCTGCGGCGATCACGATACTGTGTATCTTCCTTGTCAACCGTCCAGTCGGAAACGTCGATCTGAACTATCTGAGAATATTCAGTGCGAATCAGATAGTAGAATACCAGATGGTCGGTCGCCAAAGCGAATTTAGTCCACTCGTCAGAGCCCTTGGCAAGGTACTCAAACTTGCCATCCCATCCATGCTTGCCATTCGTGTATCGAATGCGGGTAATTTCGGTACCGAACTGGGTCTTGTCATCGTTAGACCCGGTGCCCTGATGCAATATGTGCTGCACGCGAGCCTGCCAGAAAACGGTGTGGTAGCTGCCGTCCGTGGTTGTAGCGTCGCGCTCATTAGGCACGATATCGGTGATAGCAAGACCGTCGGTATCCGTGATGCCTTCGAGGTTCGAGGCGATTTCCAGCGTGCTGGTGCCGTCCGCAACTGCGCGGCGGTTGGTAATCCAGTATTCAGCTTCAATCTTCTTAACGTTGTTCAGGCTATAAGCGTCGACGTCCAGCGATGCCGTGCTAATTTCATTTTCCGGAGAATTGCTTACTACATCATTGTTCTGAGAATTGTCTTCCGAAACGTCGGAAGAAGCGTTGTTATTGCCAGACTCCGTGCTGTCCGTACCGCCGTTTGCGCCGCCTTCAGACGGAGCCGGTGCGGTATTCTGATCCTCGGCAGGCTTTGCCTCGGTCTCAGAAGGAGTGGGAACAGCGGGAGTTTCGGTGGGGTCTGCTGCGGGCGTGGAATCAACCACCGGCACTGCGATTTCTTCGTTCGCCGGAAGAAGTGCGATGTCCTCATCGTCGGCCAGCGCCCAGCTCGGGCACATGGTCAGCATCATGACAGTCGCAAGAGCTCCTGCGAGCAGACGTTTGCGCGTATTCTTTTTTAACATATGGAATGCCTCCTTGGTCAGCGTGCATGCTGATCGAGAGGAATTGCAGATGTATTTCTGGCAACCGGCTGCCATGCGGAAGGGGAACCTTCCGTTTAGGCCCGTGGCTTTGCGAAATCGGCTTTCACCGATAGTGCCTTTGTCTGTACAACTTGCTCCTCAACGAGCCGCACAGATCATGTGTGTTTGGGTTTGTGTGCATCTCAGAATGTAATGCAGTTTCAACCTCCAAATAAAATACCCCCTTTACAGTGCGCACAGCTCTGCGAAGGAGGTACATGGTATCACTGGCAACCGGCTGCCGTGCGGAGAAAAGAGCTCCGTTTAGGCCCGTGGCTTTGCGAGACCGGCTTTCGCCGATGGTGCTTTTGTCTGTACCGGTACCCGTTCGCGGGAGTCATGCACAGATTTTGTTGATCGTTGTCTGCCGGTAAGGCGATATGCGGAAAAATGCATAACAGTATCCTTTTGCACGGCCGGACAGAATGCTGCGAATCAACACTTTCAGTATACTATAATTATCCGTAAACGACAAGTAAATAATGTAAACTGATTTTGATTCGCGGCGGATTTATACAAAATGACCGCTGATTAAGTACAGAAAAGGATGAAGTCGGCGTCATCTGTATACAAAGTGGAAGAGCAGAAAGCGTTAAGCGGCTGCTGCGGCGAGCGTATCGCTGGTGTTCGTATAGGTCAGCGGGGATACGCAGTCATGCAGGGCCTTTGCGTTCCTGACATTGCGGGTAACGGCGTAGGTCAGGTCGATCTGGTACCAGCTGCCGTTCAGGTTGACCTTGTTCCATGCGTGATAGCTGGAGCCGGCGTAGCCCTTGGTCAGTGCGCACGGGATGCCCTCGCTGCGGCACATTGCCGCGAACAGGGAAGAGAAATCGTAGCACATGCCGGTGGTGCCGTTCAGGGTAGCGGCGGTATCCGGGATGTACTTGGTGATCTTGCCGCTGGTGATCTCATTTGCCAGCTTGTAATCATAGGAGTAACGGTCTGCCATGTAGTTGTAGATGGCGACGACCTTTTCCTCATCGGTCTTTGCGTTCTTGCAGAGCTCAGCAGCCTTGGCGGAAACAGCGTCGCCCTTGGAGAACTGAATGTCCGAGGTGGAGACGAGGTAGGGGGCGAAGCGGTCCTTGACGGTAACGTTCATGGACCTGGACGCTACCTGCTCGTAAGAGGAGCCGGAAACGTTGCGGTACAGGGTTACAGTGTACTTGCCGTCACCCTGGTCGAGCGAGAACGAAGCATCCTTGCCGCTCGGGCAGTCGCGGTAAACCGTCTTGCCGCCGTTGTACTGGATGCCGACCTTGAGCTTGGCGCTCGAGGTGTAGTTAACGGTTACATAACCGTGGGATGTGTTGCTCATGTCAACAATGTCATTCGCTGCCGCTGCGGTGAAACCCATCGAGAGGACAGCTGCTGCAAAAACTGTGCAAGCAAAACGAAAAAGCCGCTTCATATCCGGCGATCTCCTTTCGGTAACTGGCTGCCAGCCCTCTCAGAGGGGTAAGGCCCTATAGCTTTGCGTCGCCATCTTTCGATGGTTTTGCTATTATCGTTTGAGATGCGGTCAAAGCGACTGCATCATCTTTTTTTAGTGACTACAGTATAAACCCATACAGCGAGCTTTGTCAACAGAATTCCTGCAAAAAAATCAAAATTCGACAGAAAAATCTCATGCGCACAAATCGCAATGAAAAAAGTATGTAAAATCGCTTTTCCCGTGCGGCATAATATCCTATAATGGGGAGAAGAAAACCGCAGGGAGACCGGCGGGGGAAGGACGATGAATATGAAAATCGGAATGCTTACGAGCGGCGGCGACTGTCAGGGACTGAACGCGGCGCTCCGGGGTGTCGCAAAGACGCTGTATAACGAGATGGGCAAAGGCGTGACGCTGTACGGTATCCGCGACGGCTACCGCGGCCTGATCGAGGGAGACTACCATGAGATGAAGCCGGACGACTTTTCGGACATTCTGACGCTCGGCGGCACTATCCTCGGCACCTCGCGTCAGCCGTTCAAGCAGATGCAGCGCCCCGAGGAGGACAGCGAGCAGACAAAGCTGGATAAAATGCTGAAAACGGTGAAAAAGGCCGGATTTGACTGTCTGGTCATTCTCGGCGGCAACGGTACGCACAAGACTGCGAACCTGCTGCGCGAGAACGGCGTGAACGTCGTCACGCTGCCCAAGACCATCGACAACGACCTGTGGGGGACGGAGCTGACCTTCGGCTTCCAGTCGGCGGTGAGCATCGCCTCGGAGGTCATCGACTCCATCCATTCGACCGCTTTTTCCCACTCGCGCGTGTTCATCGTCGAGATCATGGGCCACAAGGCCGGCTGGCTGACGCTGCACGCGGGCATCGCCTCGGGCGCGGACGTCATTGTCATCCCGGAGATCCCGTACTCCGTGAAAAAGATCGCGCAGGCCATCGAAAAGCGTGCGAAGGACGGCAAGCGCTTCTCGATCATCGCGGTCGCGGAGGGCGCGGTCAGCCGCGAGGAGGCGGCCATGAGCAAAAAGGAATTCAAGGCGGCACGCGAGGCCATGCCGTACCCGTCGGTATCCTACCGGCTCGCGGCGGAGCTGAAGGAGCTGACCGGGCAGGAGATCCGCGTGACCATCCCCGGCCATTTTCAGCGCGGCGGCGCACCCTGTGCGGCAGACCGCGTGCTCTCGAGCCGCTTCGGCGCGGCGGCCGCCGAGCTCATCCGTGTGGGAAAGTTCGGAAATATGGTCGCGCTGCGCGATGATAAGATCGTGGCCGTGCCGCTCTCCGAGGTGGCGGGCAAGCTGAAGACCGTGCCGCCCGACTGTGAGATCGTCGCGCAGGCGCGTGCGCTCGGCCTGTCCATGGGAGACTAATAAAAAAAGCACCTCCGATATGCCTTTCTGGCTGTCGGAGGTGCTTTTTATGCGGGTTTAACCGAGCTTTACGCGCTCGCGCAGAGAACCGGTGACCGAAAGCTGAACTGCCTGGGTCTTGTAGCCGGTGCAGGCCACCTGCGCTACATAGCTGCCGCGCTTGACGCTGAAGGAAGCGGTGCCGTCCGCGCCGGTGGTGATGGTCTTGCCGCCGATGGATACCGCCGCGCCGGAAAGCGGAGCGCCGTATTCGTTGGTGACGACGAGCTGGACCGTCTCGAGGATCTCGCCGGTCATCTTGACCGTGCGGCCGGAGGAGACGCTCGTGGTCTGCGTGATGGCCGAGGTGAAGCGCTCGTGCGTCGCCGTCAGCGTGTAGCTGCCGCGCTTGACGTAAACGGTCGCCTTGCCGTCCGAGTCGGTGACGAGGGTCTGTGCAGCGGTGCCGCTCTCGGCATCGTTCGGGGTGAAGGTGACGGTCGCGCCCGAGATGGGCAGACCGAGGTCATCGACCACGTTCGCGGTCAGCGCGTAGGTCGTGACGTAGTTGACGCGCAGCGTCGGGCTCTGGCCCTTGCTCATGACGAAGGTGAAGTCGGCGTAGGTCGCGCCGTCCTTGCCGAACTGGGCGACAGCGGTCTTGCTGAGGGTGACGGTCGAGCCGTCTACCTTGTACTGCCAGTTCTCCTCGAGCGTCTTGCCGCCTGCGCGGATGTTCTTGAGGGTCGCGCCGTCCGCCGGGTTGAGGGTGACGGAGACGTCCTGATAGCCGCCGGACGAGGTGTTCGCGTCGAAATCGACCGAGGAGGGAGCGACTTCATTGACCGGCGCGGAATCCGTGACGGTCAGCGAGCAGCTCGACGAGGAGCCGCGCGTGGGGACGAAGGTGATGGTGTAGCTGCCCTTGCTCTTTTTAGCGAGCGTCTCGCGCAGGAAGGTGACCGTACCCGAGGTTGCGTTGTAGTTGTAGTCCTTGCCGCGCTCGAGCGCCGAGCTGCCGAGCTTGACCGTATCGAGTAGGGTGCCGGCCGGCAGGCTGAGCGTTACGGTGACGTCGGCGTAGTTTGCCGAGCCCTCATATTTGTCGAACGTTACCTGCGAGGGGCTGACCGCGCTGAGCGAGGAGTTGCTGACGACGATGCCGATGGCGGCCTTGGTGCCGTCCTCAAAGCTCAGCTCCGCGGTGTAGGTGCCGACAGACAGAGTGGACAGATAGGTCTTGTAGATGCGGATGCCGTTCTTGTCGGAGAGAATGTTGTAATCCGTGCCCTGACGCAGGTTCTTGCCGCCGACGGTGACGCGGGTCAGGTCGTTCTTGTCCGCATTGAACAGAAATTCGTAGGAAAAGGCGATGTTGTCCTTGTTGTTGATGTCGATGGACAGGGTAGACGGGGAGACCGAAACGCTCGTCGAGGAGGCGGCGGACTTGCCCGCGATGGTGGCGGTGACGCCGCTGGCGAGCTGTACCTCAGCCGGCTGCATGACAAGCTCGCAGCCGCTCGCGTTCAGCTTTGCGGTCTGCACCGAGCCGTTGCCGGTGACGGTGGTCTTTGCATCCGCGGTCAGCTCGCTGATGAGCGTGCTGCCGGTGGTGACGATGGTGGAAGCGGCTTTGGTGTCCAGATCCCAGACCGAAGCATCGAGCGAAAGGCTCGCGCCCTCGCCGGTCACGGTGACATCGGAGAAGCCGCCTGCATTTGCGGAAAGACCGCTCTCAGAGAGCGAGGCGGAGGACTGCACCTCTGCGGTGCCGATATTGGTCGAGCCGGTCGCGATCACGGTCGGCTTGATGCCCATCGGGTTGGAGACGATGAGGTTCATCGCGGTCACGCCGTCGAGCGTGACGTTGCCGCCGCCGACGATGATATCGCCCTTGACGGTGACGTTGTTCAGATTAACGTTGCCGGAGAGCACGCCCTCTGTGATGTAGAGATTGCCCTCGATGGTCGCGTCAGACAGCGTGCAGGCCGCCGAGATGGTGACGTTCTTCGTGTCGTCGTTGAAGGCGGCGTCAGTGTACTGTCTGCCGGACTCGCCGAGCGACGAGCCGAGGTAGAAGTACAGGATCTTGGCGATCTCGCCGCGCCTGAGGTTGCCCTGCGGCTTGAAGGTGCCGTCAGTGTAGCCGTTGATGTAGCCCTGAGAGACCGCCTCGGCGACGTAGCTCGTCGCGTAGGAGGAGATTTTGGACTTGTCGGTGAACACATCGAGCTTGGACGCAGACGCGGTCGGTGCATACTTGTGCAGGCGGCCGAGAATGGTCGCGGCCTGCTCGCGGGTCAGCGTGCCCTCCGGGTCCATCCTGTTGTTGCCCATGCCGTTGATGTAGCCGTGCTTGACGGCGATCTGGATGGTCTCATAGTACGTATCCGAGCTTTTGACATCGGAAAAGCTGATGGATGCCTTTTCGGTGAAGTCAAACGCGCGGTTGATGTAGCGCATGAATTCCCAGCGCGTGACCGAGGCCTCGGGGGTATAGTTGCCGGTCGAGGCGGAGGGGTTGATGATGCCGAGCTCGTGGAGCGAGGTCACATAGGGCTTCGACCAGTGCGAGTCGATGTCGGCCGCGAGCGCTGCCGGGACCGTGCCGGCGAGCAGGGCCGCCGCCAGAAAGGCGGAGAAAAATCGTTTCAGTTTCAAAAGTAATCACCTCTTATTATTTATAATAATACCACGTTTCAACAGGCCTGTGTGTTACACTTGTGTGTCATTATCCGTTGTGCGACAGACGCTCCTGCATATAGCGGTGGGCGTTCAGCTCGAGCGTGTCGTCGAGGGGCGCGAGCGGCTCTGCGCCGTCGTAGCGGTGGTTGAGCGCGGTCTGAAGGATAAAATCGCACAGGACCGGGTTTTTCGGGAGCAGCGAGCCGTGCGAATACGTGCCGAACACGTTCTTGTAGCGCGCGCCCTCGGTCTTGTCCTCGCCGTTGTTGCCGTTTCCGGAGAGCATCATGCCGAGCGGGGCGACCTGCTCGCTGAGATAGGTCTTGCCGGAGTGGTTCTCGAAGCCGACGACGACCGTGTCGCCGCTCTCCGGGGTGGTCCTGAACATATAGTTGCCGATCATGCGCTCCTTTGCGCCGATGGTGTGCACGCCGATGGCGCCGATGAAGTCGAGCTGCACGCCGTCCCAGGTCTTGTAGTATTCGCCGAGCATCTGATAGCCGCCGCAGATGGCGAGAAAGGTCTTTTCCTCCTCGACCGCGGTGCGGATGTCCTGCGCCTTGCCGGAGGAAAGGTCGCGCAGCAGCACCTCCTGCTCGAAATCCTGACCGCCGCCGATGAAGAAGATGTCGTATTTGTCCGCGTTCAGCGGCTGGCCGATCGAGCATTCGTCGATATTGACCTTGATGCCGCGGCCCTCCAGGCGGCGCTTCATGGTGATGATGTTGCCGCGGTCGCCGTACAGATTAAGGATGTCCGGGTACAGATGGCAGATATTGAGTTCCATTTTTCCGTTCCTCCTTATTCGTAGAACGCCTTGACGTCGGTATGTCTGCCAATCTCGCCGCGCAGGTCGAACATGGCGGTGTAGGTCGGCATGATGAAGGCCGGAGCCGCGTCCGCGGCGATCTCACCGAGCAGCTTTTCGTAGTCGCGGACAAGCTCGATGCGCTCGGCCGGGAAGCCTGCGTACTTGAGGCGGAGCGCCATGTCGTCCGCGCGCACGCCCGAGACGAAGATGCGCGTAAAGCGGCTCTGCTGCGCGGCGAGCGCCTCGAAATCGACGTCCCAGATCCAGCTGATGTCCGTGCCGTCCGCGAAGCGGTCGTTGAGCAGGAAGGCGAGCTTGCAGCTGCCGACGTCGTGCGAGATGAGGTTGATGACCTGATTGTAGCCGGCCGGGTTCTTGACGAGCATCATGCGCGCCTGCGCCTGTCCCAGACGGAACTGCTCGGCGCGGCCGAAGCCGCATTCGAACTGGCCGAGGGCGCTGACCGTGGTCTTTTCGTCGATGCCGACCACATGCGCGGCGGCAGCGGCAGCCGCGGCGTTATAGATATTGTAGCCGCCCGGCAGGTTGACATGTACCTCGTGAGCGTGTCCGAAAATATCGAGCACGATGTCCGAGGCGTCCGCGCCGGTCGAAATGACCTGTGTGACCGCGACCTCGGGGGCGACGCGGTGGTAGCCGCACTTCGGGCAGCGGAAGCCGCCGAGATGGCCGTAGGTGCGGTAGTCGTATTCGTACTGCGTCTTGCAGTGGATGCAGTAGACCGCATCGGACAGCTCGTGCGCGGTCTCCGAATAGATGGGGACGTTGACGCCGAAGCGGATGACAGGGTTCGGGATGCCGTCCTCGGCGAGCGAGGCGGTCAGCGAGCAGTCCGCGTTCAGACACAGCGTCGCGTTCGGGACATGGGTGATGCCCTCGCGGATGGCGTTCAGCGTATGCGTGATCTCGCCGTAGCGGTCGAGCTGGTCGCGGAAGATGTTGTTGACGACAAGGCACTCGACGGGAAGATATTCGCTCGTCCGTCGGAATGCGGCCTCGTCGCACTCGATGAGCGCGTGGGTGTAGGGGCATCTGCCCGACAGGGTGGCGTGCTGGGCGAACACGGCGATGATGCCGGTCAGCAGGTTCGCGCCCGACTTGTTGGAGAAATACCTGAGTCCTGCGTCAGCAAACGCCTGCTCGATCATGCGGGAGGTGGTGGTCTTGCCGTTCGTGCCGGTCACGACCGTGACCTTTACGCCGCGCGACAGCTCACCCAGAATATTTTTATCAATTTTCAGTGCCAGCTTGCCCGGCAGGTTGGTGCCGCCGCGGCCGAGCTTTCGCAGAACCGCACCCGATGCCTTGCATACCAGGACGGCCAGTCTGGTTCTAAGTCTCATATCCGGACCTCGTTTTCGTTAAAATTCATAGATATAACAAGTATACCGCATTTTCGGATATAGCACAAGGAGACAGGTGAAAAACTTCGGTCTCAAGATTATCGGTCTGCCGATCAAGCGCCTTTTTACGCAAAGGCAGCAGCCGCGCGGCAGCGCGCATTTAACAAGCTTTGCGAAGTAAAGCCATAAAAACCGGGGGCGTGTACCTCGGTTTTTATACTTCTGGAGGGAGAAAGTTTCCGCATGGGAACTTTCGGACGACCCGTGTTCTGCGAAGTCAGAACACAGATTGTCGGAAAAACGATAGTTTTTCGACAGTCTTATATCGGGTACTTCCGGAACAGGCCGGGGGCGATGCCGACGTTGCTGCGGAAGCTGTGGATGAAGTTTTCCTCGCTGTTGTAGCCGGTGGCGTAGGCGATCTCCTTGACCGAGAGCGGGGTCGAGGTGAGCAGATACTTCGCCTTGTCGATGCGGCGGAGAATGATGTATTCATAGGGAGAATAGCCGGTTTTGGCCTTGAACTGGCGTGAAAAGTGCGAAGAGCTCAGAGAGACCGAGGCGGCGACCTCCTGCACGCTCAGCTCCTCGAACAGGTGGCGGTTCATGTAGCGGATGGCCTCTGCGATGCGGTCGCTGCCGGCGTGAGCCGGGGAGGTGTCGTTGAGCAGCAACAGGCCGAGCATGCGGTGGAGCATCTGCGAAAGCTGTGCCTCGCCGGGGCGCTCGTCGGCGGCGCAGCCGGTGAAGATGCTGTCGAGCAGCTGCGCGATCTCGCTGACGCCCGAGGGCATAAAGACCTGCCGGCCGCCGTGCGCCTGAAGGATGCGGCGGTAAAACGCGCGCGTGTTCAGTCCGTTGAACAGCAGCCACGAGAATTCGAGGCCGTCCGAGGCGGCGTAGCGGTAGGGCTCGCGGCAGTCGAACAGCACGACCTGTCCGGCGGCGGCGAGCGCTCTGACACCGCCGAGCGTCAGCTCCATCGCGCCGCTGTGGATATAGAACAGCATGATGTTCTGGTTGTGGTCGCCCTGCATGGCGATCTCCGAGCGGTGGTCGAAGGAATACAGGCTGCTGCAAAAGTAATGACCGCCGCGCGTGGGGTAATAAAAAAGCTCGCGTGCAAGCGAGGACGGGGTGAAGAAATACCGTTCCGAGGTTTGATGCACGCCTTTCTCCGGGATCAGCATAAAGCGTCACGCTCCTTTCCTGCATCATAGCAGAATTTACCCTTCCGCGCAAGAGTTAAAGCGCGTCCAGAAAAGAAAAAGCAGGAATTTATACGGAATAACGGATAAAATACGCAGATGTCCAGCATTTGTGCAAAATATAATCAGAAGTGCACAATCGAGAGAAAACAGCAGGATTTCGCAGTCATACGGCGAGATGTATCATTGGCAGAGCGGACAAAGCGCCGTATAATAGAGCCATCGAAAGGGAAGCCGCCCTGGAAACGGCACAAAGAGACAAGGAGGAAAACATTCATGAAAATCGCATTTGACGTTGACGTTCTGGCTAAGCAGATGTCCATCAATGATTACGTACACAAGGTCGCAGACTGGGGCTACAAGTACATCGAGCAGTCCCCGCATCCGCGCATCAACCCGTTCTACAAGCATCCGCTGTTCTCCAAGGAGTGCCAGCAGGAGTATAAGCAGGCTCTCAAGGAGACCGGCGTAGAGATCTCGTCCTTCATCGTTGTTTACCGCTGGTCCGGCCCGACCGAGGAGCAGCGCCAGCACGCAGTTGCCAACTGGAAGCGCATGATCGAGATCGCGGTTGACATGGGCGTACCGGTCATCAACACCGAGTTCTCCGGCGACCCGAACCAGCAGGAGATCTGCAACGGCATGTTCTTCAAGTCCATGGAGGAGCTGCTCCCGATCATCGAGCGCGAGGGCATCCGTGTAGAGTGCCAGTCTCACCCGTATGACTTCGTAGAGCTGAACGACGAGGCCTGCGACATCGTCAAGTCCTTCCGCTCCAAGAACCTCGGCTACGTTTATTCCGCTTCCCACGGCTTCTTCTATGACCAGGGCAAGGGCGACGTCCGCCATATGCTCAAGTACGCCGGCGATGAGCTGACCCACGTACTTCTGGCCGACACCTGGAACCAGACCAAGGACTGCCGCTACATCGTAAATCCGCCCTGGCTCAACCAGCGCGGCCGCGCAGACTACACCATCCATCAGCACACCGCCATGGGCGAGGGCGAGGTCGATTTCGACGGCATCTTCGAGACCCTGCGCGACATGGACTTCGCAAACAAGCAGCTCAAGCCGGACGCACCCAAGGTCGGCGGCGACAATATCATCTGCGTATCCTACTTCGGCTTCCCGGAAAAGATGGAGCAGCAGGCTCCCGAGGCGCTCGAGCGCATCAAGCGCGAGCTGCTGTAAGAGCGCCCCTTGCCGTAAGCGCATATCTTGCAGAAATCTCTCTCTTTTCAATTTCAAATATCTCAAAACGCAAAGGCGCTCCCGTCTACTCAGATGGGAGCGCTTTTGTCTGTAAAAAAGAAACGCAGACAAAAGTCTGCGTTTCGGCTTATCCTTCATTTTCTCCACAGCCTGTGGAGAACTTTTTATTCGGCGCTGTTCTGAGGGGCAGGCGCATTTTCGCCGTTCTGCGGACGGCGGTGTCTGCGGCCGCCGCGCGAGCGGCGGCGAGGTGCACCCTCGCGCGGTTCTGCTGCGGCATTTTCGCCGGTTTCAGCAGGATTTGCATTCTTTTCGATGCGTTCCGTTTTCTCAGGACGGGGCTGGCGTTCGCCCCTTGCCGGACGCTCCGGCTTTTCGGGGCGCGGCGGCCGCTCGCCCTTCGGCTGACGCTCGGGCCGCTCGCTCCTCGGGGCACGCTCGCTCCGGGCCGGACGCTCCGCTCTCTGCGGCTTTGCCGGGCGCTCGGGCGGCAGGGTCTCGCCGTTTTCCTCGCGCTGACGGCGCTCCTCGGCCATCGCGGCGGCGTTCTGGCGGTTGCGGCACGCGCCCTTGACCACCGTGCAGTCCTCACAGCGGAATTCGGTCAGCGAATGCTCGGGGCTGTCATCGAGCTGCACCTTGCAGATGCCGCGCAGCATCTGGGTCGTGATGACCTTGCCGCGGCCCTCGGGGGTATCGACAACGCTGCCCTGACGCGGCGTGATCTTCTGGAGCTCGGCGTAGGCCTCGTGCTCGTATTTCAGGCAGCACATCAGACGGCCACATACACCGGAGATCTTCGCCGGATTGAGCGAAAGGTTCTGGTCCTTGGCCATGTTGATGGAGACCGGATGGAAGTCGTCGAGGTAGGTCGAGCAGCACAGCTCACGGCCGCAGCAGCCGAGGCCGCCGATCATCTTCGCCTCGTCGCGCACGCCGATCTGGCGCAGCTCGATACGGGTGCGGAACACGCCGGCGAGATCCTTGACCAGCTCGCGGAAGTCTACGCGGCCGTCCGCGGTGAAGTAGAACAGCAGCTTGTTCATGTCGAACGTGCATTCCGCGGTCACGAGGTTCATTTCCAGGCCGCGGTCCTCGATCTTTCGCTTGCAGACGAGAAACGCCTCGTCCGCGCGCTTGCGGTTGCGCTCGAGCGTTTTCATATCCGCCTCGGTCGCGATGCGGATCATGCGCTTGAGCGGCTGCACGACCGACTGCTCGTTCACCTCGGTGTTGCCCTGCACGCACTCGCCGTATTCCAGACCGCGCGCGGTCTCGACGATTACGCCGGTACCGGCGGTGACTTCGGTATCCTGCGGGTCAAAATAATACATTTTTCCGTTTGATTTGAAACGGACTCCGATTATGGTCGTCAAAGGTTTGTCCTCCTGTATCTGTAAAGCAGGGCAGGCGCCCTGCGGGGAAGTGCTACTGGTAGCAGATGCGGTAAACGTCGCTCGTCAGCGCGCAGGTGACAGCGGCAGAGGCCGCGTTGCGCGAGATGCGGTGGACGAGCTCGTCCGTAAAGTCGTAAAAGGCAAGCAGGCGCTCGGGCGTGAGCGCAGAGGCGAGCGCTTCGGACTGCTTTGCGAGCGCGGGCTGGAGCAGCGGCTCGTGC
>OFME01000903.1_pt1 | contig 19495 bp, 16 predicted proteins | sample 1541381 | NCBI WGS metagenome assembly OFME01 (sample SAMN04209243, study PRJEB22552) | human gut metagenome | biome: gut; material: feces | host: Homo sapiens | place: USA: Oklahoma
TCCCATGCGGAAACTTTCTCCCTCTTAAAGTATGAAAACCGAGGCGCATGTCCTCGGTTTTCTTGCGTTTGCGCAGCAAACGCTATTCCATGCGCGCTGCCGCGCGGCTGCGTTTGCCTCGTGAGACAAAACTTTATCGGCAGAGCAATGTATTTTTATTGTGGATGTTGGAATTCCATTCAAATTGTGCTATAATAAATAAAATATTGCTGATATATGCGAATATACGGCGTGCGGAAAACAGCAGTATTTACAAAACTATGAGAGTGAGAGATGCACTATGAGTATCACGCGAGTATGGATCGCGGGTGCGGGCGGACGGCTCGGTTCTGCGCTTTATCACCGGTTCAGCGGCAACACCGACTATAAGCTCGTCACGAGCGACCGCGACGTCCGGATCGAGGACGCACGCGAGGCCGGCCGCTTTGCCGACCTCAACCACCCGGATGTTATCATCAACTGCGCCGGTCTGACCGATGTGCGCGCCTGCGAGGAAAAGCCTGAGGAAGCGTACAAGATCAACGCCATCGGTGCGAGAAACCTTGCGGTCGCAGCGCGCCGTATCGATGCGAAGCTCATCCAGATCTCGACCGATGACGTATTCGACGGCGACGATGACGCGGCGCTGTGCGAGTTCGACGACGCGCATCCGACCACTATGTACGGCAAGAGCAAGTATGCCGGCGAGAAGCTCGTTCGCGAGCTGACCGACAAGCACGTTATCGTGCGCTCCTCGTGGCTGTACGGCGTCGGTTCGTATGATTTTGTCGACCGCGTGCTCGACAACGCGAAAAAGGACGGCAAGGTCGTGCTGCCGGAGGACGAGATCTCCTCTCCGACCTCTGCGGACGCGCTGGCAGGCTTTATCGAGTGCCTGATGCACACCCGTGAGTTCGGCCTGTATCATGCCTCCTGCGACGGCTCGTGCTCGCGCGCGGAGTGGGCGCGCGAAATCCTGCGCTTGAACGGCATGGATAATATCCCGGTCATCTCCGCGGCGGAGAACACCGAGCTGCGTCCGCGCTTTACGCTGCTCGACAACATGATGCTGCGCATCACCGGTCTGTATCAGATGCCGGACTGGAAGACCGCGCTTGCGGACTATTTCAGCACGAAAAAGGGAGGTGCGCACAAGTGAGCGGAGCGAAAGAGAAAAAGAAAATCGGTCTGACAACGCAGATCTTTATTGCGCTGATTGTGGGCGCCATTCTGGGTATTGTGCTGCATGTCGCCGCGTCTGACGTGGAATTTGTGCAGAATGTATTGATAAACGGTGTTTTCTATGTCATCGGTCAGGGCTTCATCCGTCTGATGCAGATGCTTGTCGTACCGCTGGTTTTCTGCTCGCTGATCTGCGGCGCGACTGCGATCGGTGACAGCAAGACCCTCGGCAAGGTCGGCATCAAGATCATCGGCTTCTATATCCTGACGACCATGATGGCAGTCGCGGTCGCTCTCGGCATTGGCCTGCTCATCAGGCCGGGCCTCGGTCTGGATATGTCGCAGGTGCAGCAGGTCGAGACCGGCATCGAGGGCGGCCAGTCGGTCAGCTTCGCGGAGACCATCCTCAATATAATCCCGAAGAACCCGATCGGTGCGCTCGCGAACGGCGAAATGCTCCAGGTCATCGTTTTTGCGCTGATCATCGGCATCATCCTTGCGAAACTGCAGGATAAGACCCAGCTCGTCACGAACTTCTTCCAGCAGGGCAACGACATCATGATGGAGATGACCATGATGGTCATGCGTCTGGCGCCGATCGGTGTATTCTGCCTGATCGCAAAGACGTTCGCCGGTCTCGGTTTCTCTGCGATGGTCCCGATGTTTAAGTATATGGGCGCGGTTCTGCTCGCGCTGTTCATCCAGTGCTGCGGCGTATACCAGATTCTGCTTGCGCTGTTTACGCGCCTCAATCCGCTGCGCTTCCTCAAGAAGTTTGCTCCGGTTATGGGCTTCGCCTTCTCGACGGCTACTTCCAATGCGACGATCCCGATGAATATCGACACGCTGGAGGAAAAGATCGGTGTTAACCGCCGTATTTCGTCCTTTACCATTCCGCTCGGCGCGACCATCAATATGGACGGCACGTCCATCATGCAGGGCGTTGCGGTCGTATTCGTCGCGCAGGCGTTCGGCATTACGCTGACTCCGGCGGATTATCTGACCGTTATCGCGACGGCGACTCTCGCATCCATCGGCACCGCAGGCGTTCCGTCTGTCGGTCTGATCACGCTCGCGATGGTATTCGATTCGGTCGGTCTGCCGGTTGCCGGCATCGGCCTGATCATGGGTATCGACCGTATTCTTGATATGGCGCGAACTGCGGTCAACATTACCGGTGACGCGGTCTGCACCACGATCGTTGCACATCAGGACGGCGCGCTCGATAAATCTGTATTCAATAAAAACTGAGACAGCACCGCACAGGAAAAGCTCCGGCACTTTGCGGAGTTCGTGCGGCGCCGCGTGAAATCGTTTTTTTGCAGTGGGCACGGTTTGACAGACCGTGCCCATTCTGTTATAATAAATACACGCCGCCATGGCGGAACTGGTAGACGCAGGGGACTTAAAATCCCCCGGAGTTAAACCCGTGCCGGTTCGATTCCGGCTGGCGGCACCAAGAAAAAGCGCTGTATTCGCAAGATACAGCGCTTTTTTGTTGCAAATTTTGAGTGTCCGGAAAGTCTTTCTAACAGATTTCTAACAAATCGAATTTCCAGTTAATCATTGCGGGTGTAGAACGTGGCGCGGTCGGAGCCGTGGTAATAATTCACCACATGCACATGTCTGAATTGGTGTTTTCACTGCATTTGTTCGTGGGTAGTTGTCTTATCTATATCAATATTGTAGCCACGCTTATTTTTTGTCACGGTTATGGATTTACGATGAACATATTTATTGCCATAGATATCGCTGTACTGCACTTCAAATTTATAAGTACCGGTTAAGCTTGCCTCATGATAAATGAGTAGCCCGACATAGATCTTTTCTCCAATCGGTATAGAAACCGTGAAAGAACCTGCTGCGAGATTTTTTGTATCGGACTTGATTACAATCGTGGTATTTATGGCGCAGCCTTTTCCGATATTCATCATTTCGATGGGAATGTAGAATACTGGTTGCAAGTCTTCTCCGCATTCGCCTCGTTTTTCAGTATTCCATCCGGTTTCCCTTGTTCTGTTTTGTTCAGATGTTAATTTTTGGACGCATGTCAACTCGTCATCACAAAATATAAAATAATTTTTATCAAACGGGTATTCTTTATATTCTGGTACTTCAGGACTCGAGTTTTGCATTTCCGTCTTATGCATACTTTCCCAATCGACAGGATTGATACTCTGCCTGTCAAGCAGGTTAATAGCGAAATACGGCAAAACATCTCGTCGCTTGTCCTCTCTATACTGTTCATGGGACGCTCAAATCGAAATATGCACACCAACTACGGCCACAATAGCAGCTAAGATGGCAGCCAAAATTGTCCCATAATAAGAGAACACCTCTGCCGCGCCCCAAATCGTTATATAACCGCTATTACTTTGATAAAGCCAGTTGATTATCATCGGACCACCGAAAACTGCTAAAAATACTACAGTTCCAAGCAAACACCAATTATGCCACTGTTTCATTATATAAAATCTCCTGTATATGATTCCATTTCTAGACCGAAACTGCGATTGAAAAGCTCGATCATTGATTATTTTCTTACTCTATAGTTTACCATCAATCTAAAGTGCACACAACTATTGCGGTATAGATAGCTTGTGGCGGTTTGTCTATATTATAAAATGTGATTTAATACAAATAACTCGCTCATAAAATGTGAGCAAAGCAGAAAATCTCGCTCTGATTTTGCACAATTGATTTTGAAATTTGCTATTTTGCGATTCAAAGCCCAGTATCGCATCTTTTGACGTGATACTGGGCCTCATGTTCAATTCCATTCCTCGGCCAGGAGAAAATCGCGGATATTTCGGTGCTTGATACCATTTCGGCTCATATCGAATTCATCGAGGGAAACAACATACTTCGGGAAGTTATCACGAATAGTATCGTATGCGCCGAATTCACGATTCACCGTTTCTTCCGATGCCAGCAGATACGTGACCTGAACATACAGTTTCTCGCCGCGTTTGTCGCATACAAAGTCGATTTCTTTATCACCTGTTCTGCCGACAGTGACCTTGTAGTCCCGGCGCAGCAATTCCAGATACACGATATTCTCCAAGATGAGATTGATGTCCCGCATATTTCCGCCGAAAACAGCCTCGCGGATGCCGTGATCAGCAATATAATACTTCTCGTTGGAAGTGAGGATCTGCTTGCCCTGCAAATCTTCTCGCTTCACCTGATAAAACAGATAAGCCTCGCAGCAGTATTTGATATAGTTCAAGATCGTTTCTGGGGCGACGGTGCGCTGCTCGCTTTTCAGAAACTTTGCAAGAGAAGTTGCGGAGAAGGTTGTACCGACATTGGCGATCACATAAGCAATAATTCGCTCCAGCAAATCGACATCCCTGATTTTATTTCGCTGCACGATGTCCTTGAGCTGGACGGAGTTGAATAGATCATGAAGATATTGCTTGGATGGAGCATCTGCGTAGCAGAGGTTCGCAAGGTAAGGCATGCCGCCGGCAAGCAGGTATTTTTGGAAACACTGCTGGCTGGACTCGCTGGGGGAAATTGAACGATATAGCTCCATGAATTCTCCGAATGAGAACGGGTAAATCACGAACTCCACATATCGCCCACCCAAATAAGTCGCAAGCTCACCGGACAACAGCTTTGCATTTGAGCCGGTGATGTAGATGTCGCAATCTAACGAAACGCGGAAAGAGTTGATGCACTTTTCCCAGTCCTTGACCTCTTGTATCTCGTCAAAGAACAGATAGATCTTGCCTTCCATTGCCGCAGCTCGCTTGGTGATCTCATCGTGCAGAGCCTGAGCGGTTTGTAGACGAGAATAGCTCATATCTTCAAAGTTGATGGAGATAAACTGCTCAGGGCTGACACCGGACTCCATGAGTTCCTGTTTGATCAGTTCCAGCATGACCGACTTTCCACAGCGGCGGATACCGGTCATGACCTTGATAAGATCTGTTCCGATAAACGGACGGATGCGGCTCATATATAATTCGCGTTTGATCATAAAGCTTAGCTCCCTTCCTGTGGCTGACCATAGCATATCACATTTACAGATGATACTCAATAATAAAATTTGAATTTTATAAGTTATAACTGTTAAAATTCAAAATTCGACAAAGAATTTCAGACCCTTGTAAAAGGACTTCGTCCATAAAAACTTGCTGCATATAAAGAGAGAAAATCGCCCGGTTACATACATAACCGAGTGATTTTCTTTACCTGTTTTTGCAGTTGTCGCAGCGCTTTTTGCAGCGTTTGCCGGACTTTTCGCCAAAAAATTCGCGAATCATGCCCCAGCGGCATTTGTGATTTTCGCAGGCGTAGTCATGCAGAGCCTCGAGCGCATGCAGACGCTCTTTGAGCTCGGCGCCTTTGAGGTCCATCTGGTTCTCTTTGATCAGTCGGCGGTTTGTCGTAAAATCTCCTTCGTGCCAGAGCAGCAGGGCAATGGCTTTCTTGCCGTCGCGTCCTGCTCGGCCCGCCTCCTGTGTGTAGTCGTCCAAGCCGATTAAGGGAGCATGATGGATTACAAGGCGAATATCGGGGATGTTGACACCGAGACCGAAGGCGTTCGTCGCAACCATGATTTTCACCTGTCCGCTCGTAAACCGTTCCAGCCGAGCGGATTTGCCTTCGCATTTTCCGTGGTAGAATTCTGCGTCAAAACCCTGCTTGCAGAGGTAATGGTGCAGCTTTTCCACGTGTTTTATCGTATTGCTGTAGATGATGACACGCTCGCCTTTGTGCTTGCGTAGCTGTTTGCAGATGATCTCGCGTTTGCGCTGTTCAATCAGGTCGGCGTCCTTGCGGCTACCCAATCCATGCCCGACCTCAATGGCGTGCAGCTCAATGTTATCGCGCGTAACACTCCCACGGATAACCGTAGCGTCCTCGATGCTCAGCTTTTCGAGAATGTATTGTTCGGTCGAGGGGGTTGCAGTTGCAGTGAAGGCACCGACGACCGGCGGATTCGAAAGGCTCTGCACGAACTCTCGGATCCGCAGGTAGTCCTCGCGAAATCCGGGGCCTTGCTTGCAGACGCAGTGCGCCTCATCAATCATGACACCCGCGAGATCAGCCTTGCGGAGCGCCACCTGTACCTTGCGATTCTGTAGCATCTCCGGCGTGACGAACAAGAGCAGCAGCTCGCCCTGCTCGATGCGCGCGAGGATAGTTTTTCGCTCGGTCGAGGACTGGAGGCTATTTAGGCAGGCGGCGGCAACGCCCTTGCCCTGCAGCTGCCGAACCTGGTCGAGCTCGAGCGCAAGGTGTGGTTCGATGACGATTGTCAGGCGTTCCTGCACCATAGCAAAGCTGGTAAAAATTAATGATTTTCCGGACGAGGTCGGCATCAGCGTCAGCAGGTTGCGGCCGTCTAAGAGGGTGGTCAGTGCGCGCTCTTGGAAAGGACGCAGGGCGGAAATGTTCAGTTCGTGCAGAGCGGTTTCAATGGTCATAGGTTGGGAACCTCCTTAATATTATTCAAACGGGTTGGCAATCTGGAGAAAACCGGCCTCACAAGCGCACAATTCGCACAGCGATTTTGCCTGTTGAAGAGCCGTATTTTCTCCGGATAGCCTAACAATTTAGATGTATCAAATGTACTGATTTTTACTTGTGATGCGATTAATTGCTCGTTTCACAAACGGATTCTGTTAAAATCAGTGCATGCGGAACTGGGTCGCCGTTGCGACCGCGAACGTTCTTGCCTACACTTTGCATGAGTCCGTTCTTATCCAGATATTGACGAAACGGCAGCGAGTCGCTTGCCCGCATGTTCAGGCGTTGGACCAGAAGTTTCGAAAAGTCGGTCTTGAGTTCGAAGGCAATGAACTGCTCGCCGTGCTGATTTGTGTAGCAAAATCCAAGGTGTGCCGGCGTCATCTCTCTCGCAGATGGAGCGACAACGTCACCGTACTGATCCGGGTCGCGGAGAATATTGGCGGCCAGTGCAAAGCGACGCTCGCGCTCAGCCTCCTGCTGCTCCTGAGCAGCAATCATCCCCTGCATCCACGAAGTCAGCGTACCGCATTGCTCAGTGCTGTCGAACAGCACGCCATCTAGCACCAGTGCAACGGCCCACAGATAGGCCTGCGTGTAGGGAACCCCGTCAAGATGAAGGTGTGTAATCTGATCGTTAATAAAGTACGCCAAGTCCGATGCCTTCTTGAGGCATGCACCAAACGCCTTGCGCAGAACGGCGATCGCTTGAGGATTAACTGTCTCGAAAGCAGGCCAATCGAGTGCGCAGATTGTATTGTCGGAGGGCAATGCCTCACCAGTAAGGATAGGCAAGGTCTGGAGAGGGTGCTTAGCGATGCCGCAGGCAAGAAGCTCACAGTGGCGGTTTTGCATCTGGCGAGTCAACTCGCGCTGCACCGGTTCCTTGTCGAGTCGAACCAGAACCGGCTGACCGCAGACCTTTTCGAGCGTTGCAATGTCCTTCTTCTCTTGGAGCGTCAGCTCTAACAGTCGCAGGGCACACTGCCCATCGCTATGACCGAAGGCAAAACCTCCCAGTACATTGCGCAGTGCGTCGTATTGCAGCTCAGCCGCAGATTCGTTCTCGCTGAGCCGCAGAGCTGGGTAAAAAAACGGCTTAGCGTCATCCTCCAGCAGTGGCATGAGGGATGCCAGAACCGCGGTGTGCATCGCCCAGACGACTGCGATGGGCGTTTCGCGGAGGGCGGCTGTAACTTGCTCCATAGAAGGCGGCACGAGAAAACGTGTGTTGCTGCTGAGTTGGTCGCGCCACTGGGACATACGGTCTACATAAATTGGATTTTTCAGGAAATCGAGAGCTGCCAGCTGACGCGCAGTCTGAACGAGGGCGCGCTCCTTTCCGGAGAGGTTAATTCCGGCGATACCCACGCCGTTCTCGCTGACCGCTGCCTGAACAGCCGACAGAAGGACTCCTTTTTTGTACGCAAAAACCTCAATTTCGTAACGAATCAGGCACTTGTCGCACATGACGATGATGTTGGGCGCCGGCAGCGGCAGCATCTCGAAATAAGTATCGCCGTGGTCAGCCAGTCCGCGCTTGTCGGCGTGCAGCTTTTCAGCGGTGTTGAGCTGACCGCGCACAGCGGCTTTCCAGCTGTCGATGACCTCCAACTGGTCGTCAGTCAGCATGTCGCGCGAAAAGTTGCGGGTGAATGCCTTCGGTGCCTCAAAAATGAAAGCCTCACGGTCGAGGATTGCCTCGAACAGTTTCTTGATGAGTTTACGTGCGCCTTCTATAACTTTTTTCTTCATTTTAATCTTCCTTTCTGAGAAAAAAGGGAGAAATACTCCCCTTTTTAGTTGTTCTTATCCACATTCAGGACCGCGCTCATAATCTCGAGCGCGTGCTCCTTGCTGCGGGCGTCGATGTGGGCATAGCGTGTAGTCGTCAAATACGAGGCGTGCCCGAGGTAGCTCTGGATCTCGCGCAGACTGCATCCCTCGTGGAGGAGCAAGGTCGCGCAGGTGTGCCGAAGGTCATGAAAACGAATCTTCGGCAGGTCACTGTGCGCAATCCGCCAGCGAAAATGGTCGGAAACATACTCGGGCGAGAGCAGCTTGCCATTCGCATCGACGAACACATAGTCTGCGTCTGCGGTCCGGTATCGGCGCTTTTTTGCTCGGTTTTCCTCGATTTGAGCCTTGCGGCGTTCCAGACGCTGACGGATATCGTCCGACAGTGGGAATGCGCGGCGGCTCGCCTCGGTCTTGAGGTCGTTGCTGCGGACAAGCTGGCGCTTGCCGTTAATCCGGACTTCAGCGACCTTGTGCCGGATTTGGAGTGTGCCGGTTTCAAAGTCAATATCCTGCCAGCGGAGTCCGAGGATCTCGCTGCGGCGCAGGCCGTAGATGACCCCGATTCGGATGATGCCCTCGATTGGGTCGCCCTCGAACAGCCGGAACAGCTGCCCGATTTGTTTCACCGAGAGCGTTTCGCCCTGAAATGTCTCAACACGAGGGGCTTTGACGCACTTTACGGGGTTTAAAATGGGTGCGCCGTTGCGGATCTCATCATTGAACACCGACTTGATTAGGGTTAGATGATGGTTCACAGTATTGGCGGACAGGCCTGCATCAAGCAGGAACGCGCAGTAGCTTTCCAGGGCGGTGGGCGATACCTCGTTCATAGTCAGGTCGAGCTTGCGGAAATACGGCAGCAGGCGTGAGGTAATATGCTCGTAGCCCTCGAAGGTGGAGGGTGCCACCTCGGAGCGCTTGCGCGTCATCCAGCGGCGGACGACCTCGTCGAACGGTACCTCACCGACTTCGGCCACAGCCCAGCCGGCTTGGCGGGAGCGGCGGTCGTAGTCCGCCTGCAACTCAACTAACTTCGCGTCGAGCAGCTGCTTGGCGCGGCGCTGGTTGCCCTGCACCGGCAGTCCGGTGCTGACCCATTTCTGGTGCAGCTTGCCGGTGCTGTCGGGAATGCGGAGCACAAGGTAGAACTTACCGTTCTTCTCTTGGAGCGTGCCGGTGACGGCTGATTTCATGTGTCTCATTTGGTTTTTCATCTCCTTTACAAGTGACAAAAGTTATGATAAACTGATATATATGAAAAATCTGGCCAGATTTGTTTGCTTATTGTGCAAATATCATATCACGCGGTGGACGCTTTGACGATGCAGTTTTAGGGCGTTCTGGTTACACACTCACGGGGGATTTATTTTAAGACTAGTATTAGACAAAGAGAAACGGCCGCAGCCCGAAGGGACTACGACCGTAAATGACGATATTTTCCAGAGCGAGCAGCACCGAGGGGTACGCTTGGTACTGGATCAGCTGCATACTTTTTTCACGGCATGCGAGCTGATGGACCTGCCGTTCGATAATCCGTTTGCGTTCTTTGTAAAACTCGATGACATACTCCACCATCCGGACAAATTCCGCTTGGACGGCAAACCGGCAGACCTGAATGAACACCGATTTCTCCCCATGGGGGTACTGCTGCTGTATGCGTGCTACGGCAACGATCTGTTCGCGTTATCCGATGCGGCGCATGACGCTCATTTCAGTACATTGTGGCAGCAGCTCTCTTTGCAGTATATCGAAGAAGAGTTAGATCGGCTGGGTATTAAGCAGACGATCTGCCGACTTGTTGCGCGCACAGAGCGGAGAGATATTTATAGGCTTTATCCGGAGCTGGTTCAGTTTAATAAAAGTAATACCTATTTCAGCCTGCGCAACGGTACATTACCGCTGCAGCATGTTAAGCATAAGTGCAGAGGGGAAATGCCTGATTTTTTCGCTCAGGACTTGTATCACCTGTTTCTCTCCTATTACGAAGCGCAACATGGCGAAACATGCTCTATTTCCGCGGAGGCGAAACTCCCGGAGGCGGCACAGCAAATGACGGTGTATATGGAAGGACTGCTCAAGCTGCGTGCTTTAGAACGAGATGCAGTAGAAGATACTGAACAGCTATCTAAGCATGTGGTGAAATTACTTGATTTAGCCAAAGCTTATCCTTATTTGTTCCATTCAACGGCATGCTGTCCGTTACCGCCTTGCTCTGAACTTAAAAAGTTTTATACGCAGGTTCATAGTGATAAACCTGTTGAAACTAATCGGCTTGGCAGTAAGAAAGCACGGGATACAGCATTAGCCAGTCTGGCAAATGCAATCAGTCCGTTTTCGAAGGACCAATTCGATGGATTGGTTAACCGGCTGCAGCAACTGCTGCACAGCTATGCAGATAACCCGGTATTTCATTTTATTGATACCGCATACAAACAGATAGCAGTTTTTCCGGCATTTCGGAGAATAGCTCCGGCATATTTCTGGAGACTGTTCGTTCAACACGCCGATTCTCTCTATAAACAGAAAACATATCTGGTATCGGATTCGCCCAAAGCCGCCGATTTCTCGCTCGCGCCATTTATTCGGCCAGGTTTTGCTAATCTGCAGAGCGCGGAACGCACATCCAATAAACGTGCAGAGCATCAATGCAGACTGTATGAGGAATTAGTGAAGTATTTCGAAGAGCACAGCAAAACGGTCATACCTGGTGCAGATATGGCTGAAGAGATGAAGCAGCCAGTCAGCCTGCATTTTCTTCAAAAGCATTTGCTTGTGAACTTCGATATTTACACAGATACCGGTATTACCGGCGTGACGCTGTCGAATGCGGTTCCGCTTTACCGTTTGTTCAAGCCGCTGTACGATGCTCTGGCTTCAATAGACGGCGAGCTGTGGGAACAGATGCCGTACAGCGAATCATCTTCGGCCACGCTCAAACAGGCCGATGAGTTTTACTGTAGGAAACGCAGTGATACCGATGCATTGAGTTTCCTGCGTGAGTCAAAGGGGCAGCCACCTATCGAGCGAAAGAAGAACTTGACGCCCCAGCAATGCTGGAGCTTTGTAAATGCGGCCTTGATAGCCAAAGACGGTTCGCTGACCGAGCGCATCAATACCTATATCGCAGAGCATAAGGAACTGTCCGAGTATGCGGAGCAATCCGAAGAAAACCGCAAGATTCTGCATTGGACGATTTACCGTATGGCGTTGGAACGCTGTGCATATTCGCTTTCCCGCTCGCTGATGGAGCAGTTTATACAGATACTGGACGGGTGGCTCGGCGAACAGGATCTCGAGAACCTGTGGACTATGTTTTTTGAGGAACACAAGGAAGCATTCGTATGGAATACGATAGCAGACAAAATCCGATTTGGCCCTGTGCAGATGTATGGGCGTATTCTGGGTCAAATTGATTTGCCTGCGGCTCAGCTGCCTGCACCGCAGGAGGTTGCAAGGGACTGCGGCATGGTGCTCCTCGGCGGAGAGAATGCTGACAGTCATGCGGCGTACATCGCTGAACTGGAGCAAAACCATGTTCTGGCAATGTACAGACTGAAAACGCTCGATAAGGACTGGTCGGAGGAAAGCACAAAAGCCGCCCTGCTGGCTCAGCAAAGCGGCTTTTCGGGCACTGTCCTTCCGGCGTATACCTTATATAAAGAACTGGTGCAGGATACAGATGACGCAGAATCTATCCATCTGAAACTCTGGGCGCAGTATCATATGCAGTATATGGCAGCGATTCGAGGTATCGGAGTGGAATGCGGTAACGATTTCGCCATAATCGGCGAGGTGGACTGTCGGGACAGTGAACCGGTGACACTGAACGCGCTCAATGTCATCAGCTTCTGGCTGGTGCAGGACGGTGCGGATGCAGTCATTGTCCGGTATGACGGTTCGCTGACTGAGCAAGTTGTCAACCATATAGCTGCGTTGGCTGGGCGGCTGGCCGTGCCGCTGTTCCTGCAATCGGAGACCATGACCTTTGAGCAGAAATGCAATCTGCTTGCCGAGACCGCCATCTTTGGCTATGCGCAGCCGCTGCCAATCAGCTGACACACGCAAGTGCCTGCTCGAGCCGCTGCAGGCTGCGGGCGTTCTCGCTGATCTCCGGATGTATGTAGCGGGATGTGGTGATCGGATTGGAATGCCCCATATAGGCTTGAATATCCGTCGTTTCGCACCCGCGCTGTGCCAGACTGGTTGCGCAGGTGTGCCCTTACGGTATAATTACGACAAACCGGAAAAGCCCCGTATATCAAGGGCTTTCGGTTATCTGGCAAGGTTTTTCATCCTTTTCCAAACCGAAAAATCGAGCCGCGAAGTAGTTATATCGTAGGGGGTGTTATAGTAACGACAAAAATAAAATACCGTTTGGGCAGGCTGTCAGCCCGTCCAAGAAATCAGGACATTTCCTCTGAAAAGAAGAAATGTCCTTTTTTTGTACCCAAAATCAGATGCCGACAGGAGGAACACAATGTCTGAAAAAACCGTGCAGAAGGAACCGGGCAAAAAGCCAGCGCCATCCAAAAAGTCGAAACCGCAGCAGGAAGTAGTTGTTCAGATTTCGCTCTCTGAGCTGCATCCGTTCCCGGATCACCCCTTTCAGGTGCGAGAGGATGCGTCCATGCAGGAAACCGCCGAAAGCGTCAAGGAATACGGCGTCCTCGTCCCCGCGCTGGCACGGCCACGGGAGGACGGCGGTTATGAGCTGATTGCAGGCCACCGCCGCAAACACGCCTGCGAGCTGGCTGGGCTGGCCACCATGCCCGTCATTGTCCGCGACATTGACCGGGACGCTGCCACCATTATCATGGTGGACAGCAACCTCCAGCGCGAAAATATTCTTCCATCCGAACGCGCCAAAGCCTACAAGATGAAGATGGAGGCCATCAAGCGGCAGGGCGCACGGACGGATCTGACTTCGCCGAAAATTTCGGCGAAGTTCCGCAGCGATGATGAAGTTGGTCAGGATGCCGGTGTGAGCGGCGACACCATTCGCAACTATATCGCCCTGACGCAGTTAGTCCCGGAGCTTCAGCAAATGGTGGACGAAAAGAAGATCGCCCTCAGTCCTGCTTATCAGATTGCGGCGCTGACACCCAAGGAGCAGGGGCTGCTTCTGGAAACCATCGACAGCGAACAGGCCACCCCCTCGCTCTCACAGGCACAGCGGATGAAAAAGCTCAGTCAGAGCGGCGAGCTGAACGAGGACACCATGCTCTCCATTATGATGGAGCAGAAGAAGCCGGAGAAAAACGACATCACCCTTTCCGGTGAAAAGCTCCGCAAATATTTTCCGCGTTCCTATACCCCGTTCCAGATCGAGAACACCATCTTCAAATTACTGGACGCATGGCAGAAAAAGCGCCAGCGCGACCAGAGCCGTTGAGCGGACAAGCAGTTTGTTTGTCCGCTATTTTCATGCCAAAAGGAGGACGCCATGTATATCAACACGTTCAAATACACGCCCAAGGATGTGAGCTGCCAGCTCTGTACCGAGTATGTGAAAAAGCTGGGCTGTACCGCCCTGCGCTGCCCGTGGCTGGCCGAGCGCATTGAGGCCGGTGTGGTCGGCTACCGCGAGGCCGTCATGGAAACATTCCCCCGCGACCGCCGCCTGTCCTCGCGCCTGAACCTGCTGATCAAGCACTATCCCGGAAGCCTTTGGAGCAACGAGCAGCATGAGCGCAGGATGCAGTATCAGTGCGCCGTGCAGGGCTATCGCCGCCGCAGAGACACCAACGCCTACTATGCGGCCATGTACCTGCTGACCTCCAACGACGACATTTACCGCCGCACGGCAAACTGCTTCTGCAAGGACGGGATTGAGTTCGGCTATGCGGTGTTGAAAAACACCTCGCCGCACAACTACGCACTGTTCATGGCAGCGCGCGACCTCTGCGACAAGACGGAGGCCGTCACGATGGCGGACTTGGCGGAACCGGAGGTCATTGACCCGGAGGCGCTGCGCCTGATCGTCAACGCCACCCTGCTCGCCCGCTACGGGCTTGCCGCCTTTCAGATCAGAGCGCGAGGTGCCGAATATGAACGCTGATGATTTTGTCGGCGGTCACAGCATCCTTGCGCTGGAGCGCTTTATGGACGAAACCCGCCACATGATTATTTTTGATGTCCTGTCGTGGAAATCCCCTGTGGGTGAAAAGGGCGAACGGCTGCGGCTGTTCCTCTCCGACGTGGGATATGCCAAGGCGCAGGCATCCGAGAGGCGCGGAGAAATCAAAATCCGCAAACACGCCGCCGTCATTGAGGGGCATATCCTCCCTGACCGGAAAAAGCGGCGTCACTAAAGTGATTGGAGGAATTACTATGAGCAGAGTAACTGAGCTGGAAAAAGCGCTGACCACGCTGTTCCGCAAGGGTACGGATGTCGGCTACACGGAAACGGAGATCGACGAGTTTCTGGAAAACATTGACTATCACGCCCTGCAGCAAGCCGTTTGGAACAAGGCTGAAACGGTCTATGCCTACCGCGCAGACGGCAAAAATGCGCTGAGCTTGGACTATCGCAGCTCGGAGCTGTTCAAGCAGCGAGCGACGCTTCTCTATGAGGACGTGGGCGACAGCTATATCGGCGCGGTGTTTGCCGCCCGGTCGATGGAGCTGTGGCTGCTGGAGGATATGGGCTTTGCCGTCGTTGCCAAATTCAGCGTGAACGCCGGAGAAGGCGAATACGTCACCGAGTATCGCGTCTACAAGGGCAGCGATTGGGCAGACAGCGAGATTTCTCTGGATTTGGAGGACTTGGTGGCCGAGCTTGCCGCCCTGTGCGATCCCTACTACGAACACGAGCAGCCCATCTATGAGCTGTGATGTGGGAAAGGAGTGAAAACGGAGCGGCTTTCCCATGCGGGAAACCATTCAGAACGCAAACGGCAAGCAGTTTCACGCCGTCAGCCTGTCCGGTGGCAAAGACAGTACCGCCATGCTGCTTTTGATGATCGAACGGGATATGCCCATCAATATGGTGCTGTCAGCGGACACCGGCATGGAGTTCCCGGAAATGTACGAACACCTTGCCAAACTGGACGAGCATCTTTTCCGGGAGCGCGGCATCCATATCACCACGCTGCGGCATCCCAAGGGCTTTGAATACCTGATGTTCGACGAACCCAAGCAGAAGCCCCGCAGTCTGGAAAACCGTGCAAGACTGGGCATCCCTCCCTACGGCAACGGCTGGCCGGGAATCCGCGTCCGCTGGTGTACTGGGCAGCTCAAAACGCACCTCATCACCAAGGAGGTCAACCGGCTCAAAGGCGAGCTGGGCGCGATCCACTATGTCGGTATCGCCGCCGATGAAGCGTGGCGCTGCAAGGATGAGCGGTATCCCCTCGTGGAATGGGGCATCACGGAGGCGCAGGCGCTCCAGGCCTGTTACGACCGTGGCTTTGACTTCGGCGGACTGTATGAGATTTACCACCGTGCGTCCTGCTGGTGCTGCCCGTTCCAGCGTATCGACGAGCTGCGGAAGCTGCGAAAGCATCACCCGGAGCTGTGGGAAAAGCTGCTGGAGCTGGATCGCCGTGCGCTGGCGCAGTTCGGCACCGGCCCGCTGGGACAGTTCAAGCAGAACTGGAGCGTAAAGCGGCTGGATACGCGGTTTGCCGAGGAGGACGGCCAAACAGGTTGACTGCCCTGCGGAAAGGATTGAAGCAATATGGCTGTATTTCGCGTTGAACGGACGCGGGATTACACGGTGATGTGCAACCATCACCTGAAAGACAGCAATCTTTCCCTGAAAGCCAAGGGGCTGCTCTCCATGATGCTCTCCCTCCCCGACGAGTGGAATTACACCACGCGGGGGCTGGCTACGATCTGCAAGGAGGGCGTGGACGCCATCGGGAAAACGCTCAAGGAGCTGGAGCTGGCGGGCTACATCATCCGCCGTCAGCTTCGCGGCAAGGACGGGCGCATTTCCGACACGGAGTACACCATCTTCGAGAAGCCCCGAAAGCCCTCTCCACCGGATACGACTTTACCAGATACGGAAAACCCGTATCTGGATAACCCGGATACGGAGGCACCGGATACGGATAATCCCGCGCAATTAAATACTAAGAAATCTAATACTCAAAAATCAAATACTGATCTATCAAGCACTCATTCATTCTTTCTGCCTGCGGCGGACGGAATGACGGACGGATTTGAGAAAAAAGCGGAGATCAGAGAGCAAATCGAATACGACATCCTCTGTCAGCAGTATGACCGGATGCAGCTTGATGAGCTGGTGGAGATTATGCTGGAGGTTGCTATGAACCGCAGCCCCACAGTCAAGATCGGGCGGGATGCGGAGTATCCCACCGGCTTCGTGCAACAGCGCTTTGAAAAGATTACCTCCATGCACATCGAAAAGGTCATGGACGGTATCCGCGAGAACACCACCCGCGTTTGGAATACGAAAGCCTATCTCATGGCGGCGCTGTTCAATTCCGTTTCCACCATCGACAACCACTACGCCATGCTGGTCAATCACGATTTTCACGGCGGCCCCTAAAGGCCGTCATTTTTCATGCCCGATTCCGGGAGAAAGGATTTGATACCGATGAAACGCCCCCTTGCCTACATCACCGCTCCGTGGAGCGAGAACGAGTTTGAGAACACCGAAAATGCCGCCAAGTATTGCAGGGCGGTCTATGACGCGGGCTTTTCGCCCGTCTGCCCCACGCTGTTTCTGCCGCTGTTCCTGCGCGATGAGATTCCGCAGGAGCACAAGGACTGCATCGACATGGCGCGGGAGTATCTGCGCCGCGCTCGTGTGCTGGTGGTTTGCGGCGGCACCGTGAATGAAAGCGTGAAAAACGACATCGCCGTGGCCGAGCGCCTGCGGATCACCGCCACCACGCTGGACGGCATCCTGACCGTCAAGGGACAGGGGCGCAGAAATGAATGAGCATCTTCTGCACCGGCTGGTGGTACCGCCTTAGTGTCCCGGCGTTCTCCCTGCAAATCGGAGGAAAGGAGCGTGATAAGTCATGCAGGAAGAAGTTGAACAGAGAATCGTATCCCTGATGATCTCCTGCGGAAAGCTGGGCGAACAGGAATTTCGCAAGGCCGTTGCCAAGCTGCTGGAGCAGCTGAAAAACGACCGCCAGAAGCATCAGTACAGCAAGGCCAATCCCCACGGAAAAATGACCGTCAAGCAGCTTGCCGCCAAGGATAAGGGATTGCAGAGCATTGAGGTCACCGATCAGAATATCGGCTCATTCAACCGGATTGCCCGGAAGTATGGCATTGACTTCGCTCCATTCAAGGTCAAGGGCGAAAAGCGATACATGGTGTTCTTCAAAGCGCCGGACGCCGACGCCATGACCGCCGCGTTCAAGGAATATACCGCCAAGCAGGTCAGAAAGGCGGAACGCCCCTCGGTACTGGAAAAGCTGCAACACTTCAAGTCGCTCATTCAGGCGGCTGTGGTGGACAGGACAAAGCGGAAGGAGCTGGAACGATGAAGCAAGTCAACGTCAAAAAGCTCATCCTTCCCAACATCCCGTATGTGTTCATCGCACTGCTGGCCACCAAGGTCAGCGAGGCGGTGCGGCTGGCTCCCGGTTCAGACGCTTCGGCGAAGCTGCTGAACATTATGACCGGCCTGAACACAGCGTTTCACTCCCTTGTCCCCAGCTTTCATCCCATTGACCTGTGCGTGGGCGTTGCCGCCGCCATCGCCATTCGGCTGGCGGTCTATATCAAGGGCAAAAACGCAAAGAAATTCCGCAAAAATCTGGAGTACGGCAGCGCCCGTTGGGGAACCGCCGAGGACATCAAGCCTTACGTCGATCCCGCGTTTGAAAACAACATCATTCTCACGCAGACGGAGCGGCTGACGATGAACAGCCGCCCCAAAGACCCAAAAACGGCTCGGAACAAAAATGTCCTAATCGTCGGCGGCAGCGGTTCGGGCAAGACCCGCTTTTGGTTGAAGCCCAATCTGCTCCAATGCACATCAAAAACCTATCCCACCAGCTTCGTCGTCACCGATCCCAAAGGGGACATCGTGGTTTCCTGCGGCCATGCGCTGCAAAAGAACGGGTATCAGATCAAGATTCTCAATTCCCTGAACTTCAAGAAGTCCATGCACTACAACCCGTTCGCCTACATCCACTCGGAAAAGGACATTTTGAAGCTGGTCACGACGCTGATCGCCAACACCAAGGGCGAGGGCAAAGCCGGTGACGATTTCTGGGTGAAAGCGGAAACGCTGCTCTACACCGCCCTTATCGGGTACATCCACTATGAAGCGCCGGTGGAGGAGCAGAATTTCTCTACGCTCATTGAGTTTATCAATGCGATGGAGGTGCGTGAGGACGATGAGGACTTCAAAAATCCGGTGGACTTGATGTTCGACGAGCTGAAAAAGCGCAAGCCAGACCACTTCGCCGTCCGCCAATATGCCAAATTCAAGCTAAGTGCCGGCAAGACCGCTAAGAGCATCTTGATTTCCTGCGGCGCACGGCTTGCTCCCTTTGACATTCAGGAGCTGCGGGAATTGACGGCCTATGACGAGCTGCAACTGGACACGCTGGGCGACCGAAAAACCGCCCTGTTCATCATCATGTCCGACACGGATGATACCTTTAACTTTCTCATTTCCATGTGCTATACCCAGCTTTTCAATCTGCTGTGCGAAAAGGCAGATGATGTGTACGGCGGGCGCTTGCCGGTTCATGTCCGCTGCCTCATTGACGAGGCCGCGAATATCGGGCAGATACCGAGGCTTGAAAAGCTGGTAGCGACGATCCGTTCCAGAGAAATCTCCTGCTGCCTTGTCTTGCAGGCACAGAGCCAGCTCAAAGCCCTGTATAAAGACAGCGCGGATACGATCATCGGCAACATGGACTGTTCCATCTTTTTGGGTGGAAAGGAACCCGGTACGCTGAAAGAGCTGGCGGCGGCGCTGGGCAAGGAAACCATCGACAGCTATAACACCGGCGAGAGCCGTGGCCGCGAGGTTTCCCATTCGCTGAACTATCAGAAATTGGGCAAGGATATGCCATACTTGTTCGTGAAGAGTTCAGTTGCCTTGAATTTATCA
>OFME01000937.1_pt1 | contig 19070 bp, 12 predicted proteins | sample 1541381 | NCBI WGS metagenome assembly OFME01 (sample SAMN04209243, study PRJEB22552) | human gut metagenome | biome: gut; material: feces | host: Homo sapiens | place: USA: Oklahoma
TTACAAAAATCATCAAAAGCCCCGCAATCACAAAGATACTGCCTGTATTCTTCAGACTAAGGAGTTTTTTCGAATTAACTCCTTCTTTTGTTTGCTTCATGCTGCTCATTCACATCCTCTAAATCCTAATCTACCAATTTTATCATAGCATATTTTCATGCAGTCTTCAATACAGCAAAAGCAGCCACCACTACAGTGACTGCTCTTTCTCAATGATATCGCTCCGCGGCACCACGCCGTTCCAGCATATAATTCTGCATTACAAGCTGCGCTGCTGGAGGCGGTATAAAAATATCTGCATGTCATTGCTCGATATGATGCGAGTCTGTCTCAAAACCTTAAAGTTTCGCCACCGGTTGCAAAACTCAGCGTCATAAGTTATAATAGAGGTATCAAAACCTATATTCAAAACTCGCGGTGTCAAAACCGGGAAAACGGGGGAATTTACATGACATTCGGCTACGCGAGAGTCTCGACCAAAACGCAGGCGCGCGACGGCAACAGTCTGGACGCGCAGCAGGCGGCGCTGACGGCGGCGGGCGCGGAAAAAATTTATACGGACACCTTCACCGGCACGAAGATCGAGCGCCCGGAGTTCGACAGGCTGCGCGCGCAGCTGCGACGCGGCGATGTGCTCATCGTGACAAAGCTCGACCGCCTCGCGCGGTCGGTGTCGCAGGCGTCCGGCCTCATCACCGAGATGATCGACGAGGGCGTGACCATCAACGTGCTGAATCTCGGCATCCTGTCCAACGACTCGGTCAACACGCTGCTGCGCAACGTGCTGCTGTCGTTCGCGCAGTTCGAGCGCGACATGATCGTGCAGCGCACGCAGGAGGGCAAGGCGGTCGCGCGCGCCACCGACCCGAATTTCCGTGAGGGCCGCCCGCCCAAATTCGACACCGAGCAGCTCGACCACGCAATGGCGCTGCTTGAAGACCATTCCTACGCGCAGGTTGTTAAGCTGACCGGCATCAGCAAGTCCACGCTCATCCGCGAGAGAAAGCGCCGCCGGACGGCGGCGGAGGAATGAGCGCGGCACAGCGGGCAGAGACGCCCTATATATAATAAGGTATAGCAGGCGGTTTTTCGGCCGTCTCGCCCTGCCCCCCGCCGTAAAGAACCCGTTAAATTGCAGAAAGGCTGCCGAAGTCCGCTCCGGCGGCCTTTTTTTGCGCGCTGCGGTGCAGAAAACGGCAAATCCCGCAAAAATAATGAAAAAGGACGGGAAGCGGCGCTCGAACGCTGTCGATGCATGACAGGAAAAACCGGACTTGTTAAAATATAAAATGGATAAATCGGTGCAGTATTCCCCTGTTTCTGTACCGGAACGGAAAGGAGGCAGCGATCATGACGAAGCGGCGCGGAAAAGGCGGCTTTACCCTGGTAGAGCTGGCTGTTACGCTGGTCATTCTGAGCATCCTGTTCGCCATCGCTGTCCCGAACCTGCTCGGGTATATCCACCTGTCGCAGTTCCGCAGGAACGAGTCCTGCGCAAAGACCATGTATCTGTCCGCGGAATCCGCGCTGACGTACTGCCGCACCGGCGGCGAATGGGAGTCGTTTTGCAGACGGGTGAAGGACGAGGGCGTGCTCAACCGGTCGTTCGACGAGGCAGACGGGGAGCAGAAAAAGCTCAGCGGCCGCATCTACGGCATCCGTCTGGACGCGGACGAGTATGCCTCGGGCGAACTGTCGGGCGACGGCAGTCTCGTCGACGAGCTGCTTTCGCAGGATACCTACGACAAAAGTCTGCTGAACGCCGCGATCTGCATCGAGATTGACGTGGAGAGCGGTCATGTCTACTCGGTCTTTTACGGCACGAGCTGCAAGGGACTGTACTACGGCTCGAACGCGCTCAGCCAGCCGGCGGAGCTGTCCGGCGAATGGCTGGACATGGACAGCCGCGCCAGCTACGACCTCCGCCGCGCGGAGCGCCTTGGCTATTACTCGGTGCAGGACGCGGTGAACGTCGTCAATCTGGACGCGGCGAAGCTCAAGATCACCTCGATCAATCTGGTCAACGGCGAAACGCTCTCGCTGGGCTGGTCGAGCAGCGTCAGAGCGCAGAACAGGGCGAACGTATATTATGAGGTGAAGCTGTACAGCAGCGCGGACAAGGAGCAGCTGCTGACCATCCGTGTCCCGGGCAGCGCCCTCAAAACCGGCGCGCAGCCGCTCGAGGTCACGGCCGAGGACGGCACGAAGAAAAACTATACCTTCCCGATAGAGTACGACCAGACCACCGGGCGTGCTTCTCTGGTGCTGGACGGCATGATGAACGCGCAGCTGTACAGCAGGCTCGACGAGCTTTCGGCCGAGGACGAGGCGGTCTTCCGCCAGAGCAGCAGCACCAGCATCACGCGCTTCGGCGGCAAACTTGCCGCACCGGCGGAGGTCTACGCGACCGTGCAGGCCTTCCCCGACCCGAACGCGGCATACGACAGCGGCGAGATGTACCAGAAGAGCGACGTCATCGACTCGAACCGCGCCAATACGCTCTTCGGAGACGGCACGAGCGCCGACGGCACCGAATGCGAGGTCAAGGCCTTCCGCCATCTGTCCAACATCCGTTACATGAATAAGGCGGCTGAATTTTCCGTTGCCGCGCGTTCGCTCGACTGGACGAGCGACAGCGTAAGGGTCTACGGCACAGCCGCCCACGGCGCGCTCACGGTCTCCTCCGGCACGGACATCGGCTTTCCGAGCATCCCGGAGCTGAAAACCGGTCAGACGCTGAACGGCGCGGGCGGTCTGCTGAACCGCATCGCCGCCGTGTTCACCGGCGGGAACGCCGTCAGCAGCCTCCGGCTGGATGCTACCTCGATCGACGCGCACGCGGAGTATCTCGGCCTGTTTCAGAAAAATTCCGGCACGATACGCGGTCTGCGCCTGCTCTCTCCGCAGGTGGACGTCTCCTCGTCCACGCTCAAGGGCGTCGGCGCGGTCTGCGGCTACAGCTGCGGCTCTCTCGAGAGCGACAGCGTGGACGGCGCGGACGCGAGGGTGCGTGCGGCGCTGACGGCGGCGGATGCCGAGGGCATCGGCGGCGTCGCGGGCGTCATCGAGGGGAACGGAACGACAACCGGCCTGTCCGCCTCGGGCGCTGTGACCGGCACGCTGCCGGTCTCCGGCGAGGCGCGCGGCATCGGCGGCATCGCGGGCAGCCTTACTGTGTCCGGCACGGCCGTCAAAAACCTCACGAGCCGCGCTTCTGTCACGGGCAACCGCTCGGCCGGCGGCATCGCAGGCTATCTTGCGGGCAGCGGTCAGCCGACCCGTCAGGATCTGCGCGACTGCACGAACGAGGGTCTGGTCCTCAGCAGTGCGGACGCGGACAAGACCTCGCTCGCGGGACGGTACATCGGCGGCATCGTCGGCTACGCTTATCATGCCTCGCTCGGCGGCTGCACCAGCCGGGCAGGCCGTGCGGCGGACTACGAGTATACGCAGGCCGACCGGAGCCTGCTTCGCGGCAGGTATGTCGGCGGCATCGTCGGCTACAGCAACGGCAGCGTGCTGTACCGCTGCTCCACCGGGGCGGACGGCTATGTGCTCGGAAGCGAATACGTCGGCGGCATCGTCGGCGGCGCGAACGAGGGCGCGAACAGGCTGCTGCTGTCTGACGGCACGGCCCGCGTCACCGCGAACGCCAGCTGCGTCATCGGCAACTCCTATGTCGGCGGCATCATCGGCCGCAACAGCGGCGGCTCCGTCATCGAAAACTGCGTCAACACCGGCGTCGCCGCAGGCTATCAGACGTATATCGGCGGCATCTGCGGCGCGAACGAGAAAAACGCGTCCATCGTGAACTGCGCGAGCTACGTGTCCGACACCGACGGCGCGGTCTATCGGCGCGTCACCGGCTGGGGCGCGACCGGCAGCTATGCGGGCGGCCTGACCGGCTACAACGGCGGCAGCATCGTCTTTGACAAAAAAAGCGTCGTCTCCACGCAGAGCGTAGCAGGCATCGTAGTCGGCAGGGACTACGTCGGCGGTCTGGTCGGCTATAACGATGCAGACGGCACGATCGACGTCGATTATACCCTGATCGGCGGCAGCGTTTTCGCCTCCGGCGACTGCGCCGGTGGTCTTGCCGGTCTGAACGCCTCGACCGCGCTCCTCGGGCAGACGCTGACCGTCAAACCGGCCAGCGTGCAGGGGCGGTACTATGTCGGCGGCGCGATCGGCGCGAACGTGGTCGCGCCGGACACGGACATCACGGTCGGCTCACTCCGGGTCGACAACAGCCTCGGCTCGGTCACCGCAGAGGCGTTCTGCGGCGGTCTGATCGGCTATCAGCGCACCTACACGGAAAAGGACCGGGCGGACAGAGCGCTGTACGCTCTCCTGCCGGGCATCGCGGAGAACGGGGACAATGTGCCGGGCGCCGTGACGGCCTCCACCAATCCGCACACCGTCACCATCACCTCGGACGGCAACCAGGCGGACCGTCTGACGACTGCCTCCAGCAATATGACCATCCGCGCGTATGCGTATGCGGGCGGCATCGTCGGCTGCGGCGAGCCGCAGAGCCGGATGCAGGTAGTCGGCTGCCTGAACGCGGGCGGCTTCGACCGTCCGGCGGACGGCGTATTCCCGGACAGCAGACTGAAAACCGGTGTCAATCTCGCGGCCTATCTGCGGACGCAGGGCCATGAGGACGCGGCGCAGGCGCTGTCCGATGAGCCGGGCGCGGATGAGCTCCGCGTTTCCATCGTCGGCGGCATCGTCGGCGTTAACGGCAAAAACCATGTGATCGACCGCTGCGCCAGCAGGGGCACGATGAACGGTCTGGACGCCATGGGCGGCGTTGTCGGTTTGAACGAGGGTCTCATTACGGACTGCACGCTGTCCGGCAGCATGGGCAGCGCAACGCAGGATTATATCGGCGGCATCGCGGGTCTGAATGTCGGCGGCAGGACGGCGGGCACGCTCGAAAACTGCACGGCCGGGAAAAACTGCACCGTCACCGGACGCACTGCGGTCGGCGGCATCGTCGGCTTCAACCTCAGCGGCGGACAGGTGCAGAACTGCACCGGCAGCGCGAACGTCAGCGGCGCAGGCCGCGTCGGCGGCATCGCCGGCGAAAACGGCGGCGAGATCGTGCTTTCGGGCGCGAAGGCGGGCGCGCGGCGCGTCACCGGCACCGGAAGCGGCGTCGGCGGCGTGATCGGCGTGAATACCGAGACCGGCACGCTCCGCGCGGCGGACACCGGCGCACAGGGCGACGTCATCGCCGCGGACAGCGAACTGACCGTGCGCGGCGGCAGCAAGGTCGGCGGCATCGCAGGCATCAACCGCGGCACGCTCGGCGGCGTAAGCGGCAGCTGTCTGACCAGTCAGGCGGCGGAGGTCCGCGCCGAGTCCGGTCTCGCAGGCGGCATCGCCGGTGCGCAGGAGGGCGCGGCGGCTCGTCTGTGCTTCGCGAAAAACCTCGGTCGGGTCACGGCGAACACGGGCGCGGCAGGCGGCATCGTCGGCATCGGCAGCGCCGGGAGCACGGTGGAGCACTGTATCGGCAACGGCAGCGTCACCAGCAGCGACGGCTATGCCGGCGGCATCGCGGGCGAAAACCTCGGCCGCATTCAGGACTGCGCGGTCGGCAGCGGCGGCGCGGCGGTAACGCTCACCACGCGCAGCCGGACGGCGGCGGGCGCGGTCTGTGCGGTCAACCACAAGGGCGGCACGGTCACCGGCGCGGTACTCGGCGGCAGGATCACGATCTCCGGCAGCGCCTTCCTGCTCGGCGCGCTCGTCGGCGACAACTGCGGTACGGTCGCGGACGCCGAGGTCGCGCAGCAGCCGGAATACGACGTTTCCGCGGGCGCTTTGCAGGTCGGCGGCGCGGTCGGCATCAACCGGCCGGGCGGCACGGTCCGCTCTGTCCGCGTCACCTCGGATTTCAAGGGCTTTTCCCGCTATCAGTACCTCGGCGGCGTGGTCGGTCAGAACTGCGCGCCCTCGTCCGACGGCACGGCGGCAGGCAAAGTGGAAAACTGCACCTATTCGGGCGCGATCACCGAGGGAAAGAGCGCCGCGGCGAACTGCTACGGCGGCATCGCCGGCGTCAACGGCGGTCTGCTGAGCGGAAACACGGTCTCCGCGCTGACGCTGACGGCGGACGGCGTGTACACCGCGACCGCCACCAGCTCGGCCTCCGACAAGGAGCGCCTGTCCACGCACATCGGCGGCATCGCGGGCAAGAACGATACGTCCGGCATCATCGAGCAGTGCTACATAGACAATACCAGAACCGGCTCGATCACAGTCAAAAACGGCATGGTCGGCGGCGTGACCGGCTATAACAAGGGCACGGTCGCCCTGTCCGGCGATAAGAGCACCGAGACCCTGATGGCGAATGTCCGCGAGGTGAGCGAGCTGCTCGCGAACGCGAAAGACCTGTCGGCGGACAGCAGCTGGGTCGAATGGAATGACGGCGCGGACATCGAGGAGCTGACCTATGCTTCGAGCGGAAAACCGGTCGCGCAGGGACGCACCATGCAGATCATCGTCACGGGCAACAGCAGTCTCGGCGGCATCGCGGGCTGCAATGCGCCGTCCGGCGCGCTCGAGCGCTGCGTCAGCGGAAACTGGCTGCTCGTCAACCGTTCGGACAGCATCAGCGTTGGCACCGGCGGCATCATCGGCCAGTGGACGAACAACGGCGGCACGCTCGAGCGCTGCTATAACTACGGCAACCTCCAGACCACCTTCAAGGCGAACTGGGTAGGCGCGTCGGGCGGCATCGTGGCGCAGCTGTATCACGCCGCCTCCGGTCAGGACTTCAACATCCTCAGCTGCCAGAACCACGGCAGTCTGTACGGACGGAACGGACAGAGCGTCAACGACTGCGCGAACGACAGCGGCGGCATCCTCGGCAATGTCACGGCCTACGCCGCCGACGCCGGAAAGGGGCAGGCGTTCACGATCAATGTCGCGGACTGCGTCAACGGCCCGGGCGTCGAGATCTATTCCGGCTCCATGGCCTCCGGCATCGTCGGCTTTTTCTCGGCGGACGGCGTGGCGAATATCACGGTCAACAGCCGGGCACAGCAGCTCATCACCAATGCGACCGAGAACATCACGCTGAACATCGACCGCTGCCGCAACTATGCGCAGACGCTCAGTGGCTACAACTTCACCGCCGGCATCTTCGGCGACCGCTATGCCTACGGCCGGACGCAACCCGCGACGGATACCTATATCCAGAACTGCTTTTCGGTCACGCCCGGCCAAAAGGACCGCGAGATCGTCTTTATGCACAGCGGCGGCTCGGATACGCTGAGCGCGGAAAAGACTGGAAACAACTATTACTTTGACGATGCCTGGGGCATCACCAACCAGTACGCTTCGGGCGGCATCGACTCCGGCTACGCACGCAGCGAATCCCGCCGCGCGTATTCGCGTATGCTCGGCTACGGCCTGTTCGATCATCGGCTGTTCGCCGCTGTGGCGGGGCCGACCCTGGGGCCGGTCGACTCGTTCGCGACGACCAAGTACGGCATGTATTGCAACATGACCCCGTCCAATACCTCGATCGACGGGCACGGCATCATGACCGAGACCTCCTCCGGGAAGATCGTCGGCCGCGTTATCTATGATATGCCGTACTCGTATGAGCCGTATGTGTTTAACCACGGCGGTTCGACGCTCCAGCAGGCGATCAAGACCCGAAACGGCGGCGCGAGCGGCATGGACGCCTATGCCCGCACCGCCTACCGCGACTTCGAGCACGGCAGGACGGACACCGGCGCGCTCGACGGCTCCTTCGACGTTTCGCTGCGCCAGAACAGCGAGGGCGGCTTCGAGGTCTCGATCACGGACGACGACCGTCCGCTGTACTACGAGGGCAGAGTTTCGGTCGACGGCAGAGAGGTGCTGTCCGGTCTGCGCTTTGTCCCGAAGTGCAAGGGGCAGGGTCTGTGGGACCCCGAGCTTAACGGCACGCAGGCTTACGGCGCGGGCACGACAGAGGGCACGTTCCAGCTGCCCGCCGATCTGGAGAACGACACCGCAGGCCAGAGCATCACGCTTTCCGTCCGCGCGGTCAGCCTGTTCGAGGACACCGCGCCCTCCGCATGGAAGCAGGCGCAGACGGTCGACGTCTCGGTCCTGCCGACGCCGGACATCAGCATCCGTCTGACCGGGCACGAAAATGCGTCCCGGTCGAACGGCTGGAAGGATTCGGCGGTCTACCGGCTCTCGCTGAACAACCTTGCCGACTATGCGCCGTTTGGCGGCTGGAAGGTCGTCTGCCGCCTCGGCTCGCAGACCGTGACGCTCGACAAGAGCCGCCCGGCGGCCGAGATCCGCGGCGGCGGCCTGCAGGAGCTGATCGTGACCGCGTCGGCGGATGTCACGAACGGCATTCAGCCGGCTTCTGTGACCCGGACCATCCCGATCGACACGCCGGCGTACCGGCCGGACGGCAGCATCAGCAGCCTGACCGCGTCGTATTCGGGCAGCACGGCGGCGGATTTCACCGTCACGGCGGCGCTGACCGTCCGGGAGACCACGATGGAGACCCCGCCGGTCTACCGCATCGAGCTGCTCGGCACGGTCGGCGGACAGGAATACGTTTTCGCGCATGAGGATGTGCTGACCTCGGCGGGCAGCACGGTCACGGCGAACTTCCGCGACCTGCCGGTGCAGTATTTCGCGGATACCGTCAAAAACCGCCGCGTGCGCGCGTGGTATGCGGCCTCCGGTCTCGGCCCGGTCATCACCTATGGCGAGACCCGGCAGAGCGGCGACGCCGCCGTTACCCTGCGCACGTACAGCGCCTCCGGCGAACAGCAGCCCGACCGCACGATCTACAGCCATGTCCTCGGCTCCCCGAAGGATTTTGCCGATTACATCGCATACACCGAGCTGCAAATCAAGCCGCTCGCCGCGCCGGTGCTGAACGCACCCGAGCTCAGCCGCAGCGCGTCCGGCAGCATCAGCTACCGGTTCTCGTGGACGCAGCCCGGTCAGGGCGCCGCAGACGCGCGCTACAGCGTCCGTCTCACGGGCATCACCGCCGACCGCGCAAGGGTCGGCATCCCGCTGGGCGAGGTCTACACGGACAGCGCCGCAAAGGAGTTCACCGTCAGCGCGGACGACTGGCAGTACGCCGCGGTCGAGCTGACCGTCACCCGTCTGGGGCAGAACTACGGCGAGGTCGGTCTGAGCGCGTCTCAGACCTGTCTTGTTAAGCAGCGCCTCCCCCGCCCGGGTCAGCCGTCGGTATCCAACCCGGATACCAACGAGCTGGTATACGACATCAGCTGGCGCGCGTCCGGGAGCGAGACCGGCTGCGCGGGCTACCGGATCTATGTGCAGCCGAAGGGCGGACAGGCCGAGCCGCTTGGCGGTCTCGTGCCCGCCGGCGGCGGCAGCTATTCGGTCAAGCGCAGCCTCGAGCAGTACGCCGGAAAGACCGTCGACCTCTATCTTGTGGCGGAGGCGGACGATACCGGCTACGCGAACAGCCCGAACGGCATCGTCTATACGATGACCGTGCCCGAGCGCCTGTCCGCGCCGCGCGTCAAATGGGCGTACAGCTGGCTGGGAGATGCCTCGTCCGACCCGGTCGCGGCGTCCGATTTCCGAAACGGCGGCCTGACCGTCACCGTCACGCCGCAGGATGCGGCGAGCATGCCGCCGGGCGGCAGCACCTGCCTGCTCCGGGCGGTGATCTATGACGAAAACCACCGCGAGCTCGGCACGTATCCGGTCTCCGCGATGCGCGAGAGCGGCGGCAGCTATGTCTGCGCGCTGTCCGGTCTGGACGCAAAATACGCGGGCCGCAGCATCCGCTTCGAGACCCGTATCTCCCAGTCGGCGGGACAGGTCAGCTCGGCATGGGTCGCGGGCGAGACCGTCACCCTCCCCCGCGTCCGTCTGGACACGCCGGCAGCGTCGCTCGCGAACGTGAACGAGACCGTGCGCGTCACCTACGGTCAGGCGAACCTGATGATCTATCAGGCGGACTGGACCGCCCTTCTGACCACGCTCTCGTGGCGCGAGGTGGAAAACGCCGACCGGTACACGATCATCCTGACCGATCAGGCGCAGAAGTCCGCGCTCGTTTCCGTCGACATGAGCGGCGGACAGCCGCTTATCACGGTCTCCGGTCAAACTCCGGCGGCGGAGAGCGGCGGCTGGTACAATGTAAAGCCGGGAAGCACGGTCACGGGCCGCTACAGCCTGACCGGCGGCAGCATCCGCTATTACAGCTATCAGCTGAATACCATGCTGCGGGCGGAGGACGGCGTATTCACGCTCAAGCTGCCCAACCTCTTCTCGATGACGACACACGACAATCAGACGCTGTCGCTCAGCGATGTGCAGATCCGTCAGGTATCTGTCACCGCAGACAGCACGAGCACGCGCTATGCAGCGTCCGACGCTGCCGAACGCGAATTTTCATGACACAAAGGAGGCGGCAGACATGAACCGGATACGGCAGGGCTGGGACGCGCTGCGGCGCGGACGGCGGAGCGGCGTTTCGCTCGTCATCGCGCTCTGCGCGGTCGCCGTCCTGATCGGACTGTCGCTCAGCATCGTCTATTCCTCGTCCATGCTGCTCTCGCGGGCGAACCGCAAGATCGGACGCGAGCGCTGCTATCAGCTCGCGCAGTCCTTCGCGCAGGTGCTCGACAGCGAGCTGACGGCGTACAACACCGAGCGCACCGACCTCGGCGGCGCGGACGATAAATGGCCGCAGACCGCGGACGGCTCCAGGACGTTCTACCAGTACGCCAACAGCGTGCTGGAAAACCTCGACGCGTACGATGCGGACGACCCGGAACACACCACCTACTATTACAGCGCCGGGGACGAGGACGACGATTACGGAAAAGTGACCGTCATGCTCCGAAAGCAGAATACGGACAGCGAGCAGAACCCGGCGGACCGGACCAGCCGTTTCCCCTATGCGGAAAAGGACCGGCAGACCGCCGAGATCGCGGCGCAGACCTTCATCCGCTATCAGCTTTCGGTCAGCGTCCGGGTGGAAAAGGGCGCGGACAGCTTCACCTACACGACCGAGTATTACCGCCGGGACGGCTTTCAGCCGATCTACACCTGGGAGGGCGAGAGCGGCAGTATCACGCCGGTGTACTGGGTCAGTCCGCATTTCAGCCGAAGCCACAGCATCGCGGACCTGCTCGAGCCGAAGACAGACGAGAACGGACAGACCGAGGAGGTTTCCATCAGCTACCGCTATGACCCCGGCTACACCACCTACAAGAAATACGAGCCCGTCAACAAACCCGCCGGAGGTGCCGCCGAATGAAAAAACTGATACAGGTGCTGCGTGACCGCCGGGGAGAATCCATGGTCGAGATCCTGGTCTCGACGGTGGTGTTCATGCTGCTGCTCGGCGCGCTGAACGGCGCGGTCGGCTTCGCCTCGAACGCACAGCGCAAAGCGGAGCAGCTCCGGGAGGACGCGGTCGTTCTCCAGAGAGAGGTGCGGGCGGGAACGCCCGCCGGCGACGACGATGCGGCCTATGATTTCCGGGCGGCGACCCCGGACGGCACGGAGACCGGCCTGAACGCCTTCCGCGTCCGGGTCAAAAAGCAGACCGTGACCGCCCGCACCCCGTCCGGCAAGACCGTCCCCTTCTGCCGGTTCGCGAAGGGAGAGTGACCGCATGAAACGCATTCGCTCTGTCCTGCGCGGCCGGGAGGGCATGACGCTGGTCGAGCTGATCGTCAGCGCCGGACTGCTCTGTCTGGTCATCGCCGTGTTCAGCGCGTCCCTGCGCCCGGCGGCCGAGATCTCGCGCCGCACGCAGGAGCTGAACAGCGCCGAGCTGATCGCGGACGACCTGCTCGAGACCGTGCGCAGCCGGGTCGAGACCGCCACGGAGTACATCAAATGCTACGAAAACGGCGCGGACATCACGGACCGGACCGGCAGCAGCCGCGGCTCTGCGGTCGAGTTCGGCACAGCGAACGCCGTCGAGCTGCTCACGGCGGACGGCTGCGCGGAGACCGCGATCATGGTCGGCTCCCGCGCCGCAGGCACCGAGGCGGCGGTCGAAAAGGGGTATCTCCTCGAGCGCTATTACGACAACAGCACCGGCGTTTTCTACAGCAAAAACGCGGACGGCACGCCGTGCGCGCGCGCGCTCGCGCAGACCTATGCAAAGGGCTTTTACATGGGTCTCCGCGCCGGTCTGTACTTCGAGCTCGACGAGTCCGGCCGCACCGTCACCGCCACCGTGACCATCTTCCGCGACGCGGATATGACCGACGCGGTCTTTTCGGACTCGCTCCTCATCGACCTGCGGTATGACATCCCGGTCAAAACCGGCGTCACGGCGCAGAAGCGTCCGGCGGCATAAAAAAAGAAGTGTAATCCCGCGGAGCACCGCCGCGGTTTACAGAGATAGAAAAACAAAAACGAAATTTGGAGGAACAAGATCATGATGGAAAAAATGATCGCGCTGCAGCAGAAGCGCCGCAGCAAGAAGGGCGGCTTTACGCTGGTAGAGCTGATCGTAGTCCTGGTCATCCTGGCGATCCTGGCAGCTCTGCTGATCCCGGCGCTGACTGGTTATATCAATAAGGCGAAGGAAAAGAAGGTTATTGCTGAAACTCGCATGGCAGTAATGGCTGTTCAGACAATGAACAGTGATTACTACGCAGCAAAAAATGCAGATATCGATTGGACTAAGCTGACCGACGATCAGAAGGATGAATTTAAGGAACTGGCTGAGATTGATGCTGATACTGTAAGCAATGTTAAATTTGACGACAAGCATGCAGTTAGTACTCTGACTTATACCTCGGACAAAAAGACCTGTACCTACGCAAAAAATCAGTATACCTGCTCGACCCTGACAACGGGTAAGTAACCCCACCCCTGCCGCTGCATCGGCGGAGCGCTGTAACGGTGCATCCGCTTCGCCTGCGGCATGGCACATTTCTGTAAAAAACCGATCCATACCGACCCCAGCGAGGAGGAAAAACAATGCTTTACATCGCCTGCGCGGTATTATGGCTGCTGCGCTTCGCGCTCGGCGCGAGCATATTCAGCTTTCTCGGCGTTGTGATCTGGCGTCTGCCGCGCGGAGAGAGCGTGGTCAAGGGACGCAGTCACTGCCCCGCGTGCGGGCGCACGCTGTCGGCCGCCGAGCTCGTCCCGTGTCTGAGCTTTCTCGTGCAGGGCGGCCGCTGCCGCGGCTGCGGCGCGCGCATCCCCGCGAGGGATTTCTGGCTCGAGGTGCTCGGCGGCGGCGGCGTTTGCGCCTGCTGCGCCGCCTTCGGCGGCGAGACCGCGCGGGCAGCGCTCTCGTTTGCCGTGCTCGGCATTCTGACGGTCGTGGCGTTCATGGACATCGACACGCTCGAGATCTATGACCGCTTCCCGGCGCTGCTGCTGGTCTGCGGCGCGGCGGCGCAGTTCGTTTTCCCCGGTCCGGGGATAAAATCCCGGCTGCTCGGCTGCGTGATCGTCAGCCTGCCCATGCTGCTTCTCGCGCTCGTTGTCCCGGGCGGCTTCGGCGGCGGCGACATCAAGCTGATGTTCGGCGCGGGCTTTTTCCTCGGCGCGAGACTGACGGTCGTTGCCGCCTTTCTCGGCATCCTGCTCGGGGGCGGCTTCGGCGCGCTGCTGCTCGCCGCGAAAAAGGCGGATCGAAAGACCCGGTTCGCCTTCGGGCCGTTCCTGTGCATCGGCATCGCCGCCGCGATGTTCTTCGGGGAGCGCCTCGCAGACTGGTATATCGGCTTACTGTAATCAATGAAAAGGAGGGTCAGCATGGCTGCATCCGACAACCGCCGTCCGTCCGGCGGACACACGCTGTTCCGCTACACGGCAAAGGATATCGACGGAAGGACCGTCCGCGGCACGATGGAGGCGGCGGACTATGACGCGCTGTACGCGCAGCTGCTCGAGCAGGGACTGTATCCGCAGCGCGTCACCGGCCGCGGCGCAGACCGCCGCCCGCGCACGCTCCGTCCGCAGGAGCTCAGCGACCTGTGCCGCCAGCTTTCCACGCTGCTCGCCTCGGGCGTCAGTCTGGTGCGCGCGCTCACGATCATTTCCCAGGACGAGGGCATCAGCGCCGGTCTGCGCCGTGTGTACGAGAGCGTGCTGAGCGAGGTGCGCAAGGGCTCGAGCCTGTCCGACGCGCTCGAGGCGCAGCAGGTGTTCCCGGCGCTCATGCTCGGCATGATCCGCGCGGGCGAGGGCAGCGGCAGGCTCGACCGGGTCGCGGAGCGGCTCGCCGTCCACTATGAAAAGGCGCATCAGATGAATCAGCAGGTCAAATCCGCGCTCATGTATCCGATGATCCTCGCCGTCCTCTCGGTCGCCGTCGTCATCGTCATCGTCACCTTCGTCCTGCCGCAGTTCAGCGACCTGTTCTCGACGATGGACTCCCTGCCGGCGGTCACGCTGGCGCTGATGGCGTTTTCCGATTTCATGGTGACGAAATGGTACCTGCTGCTGCTCGGGCTCGCGGCGCTCGCCGCCGCGCTGCGCGCGGTGCTGCGTGTGCCGTCCGTCCGGCTCGCGCTCGACCGGGGAAAGCTCAAAATGCCGGTGTTCGGGCGGCTTCACCGCATCATCTGCACGGCACGCTTCGCGCGCACCATCAGCAGCCTGTACGCGAGCGGCCTGCCGATCATCACCGCGCTCCAGACCGCGCGCGACACCATCGGCAACGCCTACATCGTCTCGCAGTTCGACGCCGTGCTCGCGCAGGTGCGCTCGGGCGTCAGCCTGTCCGCCGCGCTCGAGAGCGTGGACGGCTTCCAGCGCAAGCTGTGCAGCAGCATCGCGGTCGGCGAGGAGACCGGTCAGCTGGATTCCATGCTCGATTCCATCGCGGACTCGATGGAGTACGACGCGCAGCAGGCGAGCCGCCGCATGATGACCATCCTCGAGCCGATGCTGATCGTGCTGATGGCGTTTGTGGTTGGCTTTATCATCATCGCGGTCATGTCTCCGATCATCGGCCCGTACAGCGCGATCGAGAGTTCGGGGAACGTATAACCTCGGAAACGTGTAAACCTCACAAAAGGGGAGAAATGAGAATGAATACAACCGTTTTGGCGCTTCAGGAGGAGCAGGTGCTGGCCGCGGTCGGCAGACCCGGCGCGAAGATCTCCGTGCAGGCGCTCTACCGCGCCCCCGCGCACGGCGGCGGCATGGAAAACTGGGAAAGGGCGATCGGCGCACTCTGGCAGGCGCATGACCTGCCGACGCGCGGCATCACGCTCGTCCTGCCGGACGAGGCGGTCACGACCCACACCGTCACCGCGCCGCGCATGCCGGAGAGCCGGCTCGAGGAGCTCGTGCAGCACGAGATGCGTGCGCACGACGGTCAGCCGGTCGCGGCGGACTATCTGCCGCTCGGCACGGACGCCGACGGCCGTCAGCAGCTGTTCTGCGCCGCCTGCCGGAAGGAGACGATGGCGGGATACCTCGCGATGGCTGACCGGCTCGGTCTGCGCCTCGGCAGCGTGACCGTCCCCATGGCCGGACGGCTCCGCCTGCTGCGCGCCATGCCGTCGCTGCAAAGCATGACCTTCGTCTGCCTGTGCTTCGAGGGCAGCAGCGTGCTCTCGCTGCTCGTGGAGAACGGCGCGTACCGCTATTCCAGCCGCAGCCGCGTGTTCAGTGAGCCGGGCACACTGGATTTCGGCACCGAGATGACGCGCAGCGTCTCCGGCACGATGCAGTTCCACACGACGGGACGCCCGGCGAGCCCGCTGACCGATGTGTTTTACGCCGGCTGCCCGGACGACGATTTCGAGGTCTGTCTCGCGGGCATCCGGGAACTTGGCCTGCGGGTGAGCCGTCTGCCGGAATGCCCGGCATTCCGCACCCTGCCGAACGGCGAGAGGCTGAGCGACTGGCTCGGCTGCGCCGAGGCGCTGATTCGATGAGGAGGGACAGAGCGTGATTCGTGCAAACAAGGAGCTTGATCTGCTCCGCAGCTACCGCCGCCTGATGCGCGGCGAAAAGGGACGCTCCGGCCTGCTGCATCATTTTCTCACGCCCGCGGCGGGGTGCCTTCTGGTGTGCGTGCTGATCTGGGGCGTGCTGCTGCTGATGAACAGCAGCCTGAGCAGCCTTACGGACGACGTCAATGACTGGCTGCTCGACCCGGCGGTCACCCAGCAGTACAGCGAGGCGGCGGACCGGCAGCAGTACAACGACAGTCTGGTGCAGGCGCTCGGACAGGTGCAGGCGCTGACCGACGCGCTCGCCACCTATCCGCAGGTGGACAGCGCGCTGATCAGCCGGATCGGCGCGGCGGGCGGCGCCGAGGTCAGCATGGCGCTGACCGGCTACGACGCGGACACCGGCGCACTGCGCTTCGACGCGCAGAGCACCAGCGTCATCGATATCCCGGGCTATGTGCTCAAGCTGCAAAGCCTCGGCCTGTTCCGCAAGGTGGACTACACCGGCTATACCTATGAGGACGGTATGTACGTGCTCAGCCTGAACTGCATCCTGCAGGGAAAGGAGACCGCAGAATGAACCTCACCCTGACCGAACGCGACAAAAAGCTGCTCGGACTGACGGCCTGTCTCGCGATCCTCGCCGTGTTCGGCGTGCATCTCATCCGCCCGGCGCTCGCCGAGCATGAAGCGCTGGGAAGCGAATATGAGGCCGCCCTGCAAAAGCAGCAGGAATATCAGGCGCAGATCGACGCGCGCGCGGCCCTCGACGACAGCATCGCGCAGAACGAGGCGGCGCTGAAGACCGTAGGCGAGCCGTACTATCCGGCCGGTCTCGAGACCCGCCAGATGGACGACATCATCACGGGCATTGCGCTCAAAAACGGCCTGTTCCCGCAGTCGCTGACGCTGACCGAGGCCGTTCCGGGCGCGGTCAGCGCCTATCTCGCCGTGCAGGAGCAGGCGGACGGCTCTGCCGCGCCTGCCGAAGGTGCAGACCAGACCGGCGAAGCACCGAACGCGCCGCAGACGGACGGCCCTGCCGCGCCTGCCGAAGGTGCCGACCAGACCGGCGAAGCCGCGGACGCGCCGCAGACGGGCGGCGGCGTTTATATCGGCACCGCGACCCTCTCGGCGCAGGGCGACGTCAGCCAGTGGCTGCACTTCCTCGACGAGGTGGAGCGCAGCTGCAAGGGGCTGCGCGTGACGAATTTCAGCATTTCAGACTATGATTACGTAGAAAACAACACGCAGGCGGTCAGCACCAGCCTGATCACCGGCACGCTGGAGATCTATCTGTGCGGCAGCGGCAGGGAGGCGGACGCATGAAAACCAATTTACGCATCGGCGAGGTGCTGATGGAGCGCGGCTGCATCACGCAGGAGCAGATGGAGCAGGCGCTCGCCTACCAGAAGGAGCACCGCGAAAAGCGCGTCGGTCAGATCCTGATCGAGCTCGGCTTTATCACCGAGATCCATGTGCTCGAGGCGCTCGCCGCCCGTCTGGGACTGGAGATCGTGAGCATCGGACAGATGCAGGTCGATCTGGCCGCCGTCCGCCTGATCCCGCGCGAGCTGGCGGAAAAGCAGAACCTGCTCGCGGTCCGCGCCTCGGAGGGGAGCCTCGAGATCGTGACGAACGATCCGCTCAACTACTTCGCCTTCGAGGAGGTGCGCCAGCTGACCGGCTGTCATGTGGTCATCCGCCTGAGCGAGCTGGGGCCGCTTCAGAGCGCGATCCGCTACTATTATGCCGAGGTCGGCGCACAGCAGGCGGCGCAGACCGCCAACGAGGGCTTCGCCGGAAGCGACGCGGAGCTCGTGCGCATCGAGGAGAGCGAGAGCGGCGACCCGGAAGCGCCGATCGTCAAGCTGCTCAGCAGCCTGCTCGACCGCGCGGTCAGCACGGGCGCGAGCGACATCCATATCGAGCCGTTCGAGGGGAAAACGCGCGTGCGCATGCGCATCGACGGCACGATCGTCGACTATGTGACGCTCGAGCGCAGCGTGCATCAGCCGCTGATCGCGCGCATCAAGATCATGGCGAATCTGGACATCGCCGAGCGCCGTCTGCCGCAGGACGGTCATTTCCGCATCCGCGCGGGACAGGAGGGGCACGTCAACATCCGCGTCTCGCTCCTGCCGACCGTGTTCGGGGAAAAGGCGGTGCTGCGCATTCTGGCGGCGGCCGGTCATGTCGATCATGCGGAGCATTTCGGCATGGACGATGACAGCTACGCCCGGTTCCTGCCCATGCTGAACTCGCCGAACGGCATCATCTACCTCACCGGCCCGACCGGTTCGGGCAAGTCCACCACGCTGTACATGGTGCTCGAGTACCTGTCGCGGCGGCAGGTGAACATTTCCACGGTCGAGGACCCGGTGGAGCAGAACGTGCCGGGCATCAACCAGACGCAGGTCAATCCGGTCGCCGGGCTGACGTTCGAGTCCGGTCTGCGCGCGCTGCTGCGTCAGGACCCGGACATCATCATGGTCGGCGAGACCCGCGACGGCGAGACCGCCGGGATCTCGGTCCGCGCCGCCATCACCGGCCATCTGGTGCTGAGCACGCTGCACACAAACGATGCGGTCTCCAGCGTTGTCCGTCTGGCGGACATGGGCGTTGACCGCTATCTGATCGCGAATTCTCTGGTCGGTCTGGTGGCGCAGCGGCTGATGCGCAAGGTGTGCCCGCACTGTGCGCGGGAGGCTGCGGTCACGCCGCAGGAGCAGGCGCTGCTCGGCCGGGACATCCGGACCGTCCGGCGCGGCGCGGGCTGCATGCACTGCAACGGGACCGGCTACCGCGGGCGCGTTGCAGTGCACGAGATCGTTGCCGTCGACCGCAGTATCCGCCGCATGATCAGCCGCGGCGCGGAGGCTGAGGAGATCGAGGCTTACGCGAGAGAGCATCAGGGGATGAAGAGCCTGCGGGAGAAGGGGCTGGAGCTGGTGCGGGAGGGCGTTACCACGCCGGAGGAGCTGCTGCGCATTGCTTATTACGCATAAAATTGCCGCCGCCCGGCGGCGGAGAAAACGCCGTGCCCACGGCGGAGGGATTGCCGGGGTCTCCCGGCGGAGACGCCGTACCCACGGCGGAGGGCAAAAGGGGACAGGACACCAGGTATGGTTTCCTGTCCCCTCTTGACTCCCCTTACCT
>OFME01000951.1_pt1 | contig 18911 bp, 14 predicted proteins | sample 1541381 | NCBI WGS metagenome assembly OFME01 (sample SAMN04209243, study PRJEB22552) | human gut metagenome | biome: gut; material: feces | host: Homo sapiens | place: USA: Oklahoma
TTATTATATCACTTCTGGCAGTATCGCGCCTACTTTTCTGTGCGGTATTGCCTTAGTAATTCCCGAATCATTAGAATGAAAGTTATGAGTGTTCCGAGCGCGCAGATTATAGCTCCTAATAAATGGATCGTTCTTTTGCAGCCGGTGAATTCTTGATTTTTATAATCTTAATGGCGGATACAACAGCAGCTATTGCGCATATTGCAATTATGGCTGCGCAGACTAATTCAAATTTGAGATGGCGGAGCTGCGATTCCGGGTCAAGCGGAAGCAAAAATTGAGTTTCTTGATTTTCTTCAGAGCAACTGATAGTCGAGTCAATATTTGTGCTTGAGGTATCGGTATCAGCGGCCATAACAGGTGTGCGTAAAGAAATTAGTAAAATTAGTAGCATTATGATAGCTTTTATTTGCTTACTCATAAAGTAGATGTACCTCCTCATTAACATTGCACATAGAGCGCTCGGGATGGTCCGGGCGCTCTTGCTTTTTGCAATGCTATTCAAAATTTATTTGCTCTTTTTGCGGCGAACCAGAAGTACGGTAGTCAAACCTAAAGCAGAACCGGCAAAAGCAATGTAGGGAAGAACACTGCGGCTGCTGCCGGTCTTCGGGCGGTTAGGAGCAGGGCTATTGGGGAAGTCCTTGCCCGGGATTGTTTCAAACGTCACGGTCTGGCAGTCTTCTGTGATAGAGAACGGGTAGTAGATCGTATCGCGCACGAAGTTTGCCGGAGCCTGTGCTTCGTAAATCAGGTATTTTCCGTAAACAAGGTCGGAGAGGGAATAGAAGCCGGTTTCTATTTCATCCATACGGCCGATGAGCGTATCTACACCCTCTGTGTAGCGGCCATCACCGTCTGCATCGCGGTAGATTTCAAACACTGCACCGGAAAGCTTGTGCTGCGGGTTGGTAGCATCCACCTTTGTGGTGGTGACAGTGCCTTTGATCGGCTTGTTCGGGAAATCTTTGCCGGGAACAGTCTCAAAGTTTACGATTTGCCCGTCTTCTTTAATCTCAAACGGATAGTAGATGTTGTCCTGTACGAAGCCCTCAGGAGCTTTGTTCTCGTGTAGGAAGAATTTTCCGTAAGGGAGGGAATCCAGCGTATAAACGCCGGTGTCGCCTTCCTGAAGCGTGCCAACGAGCTTATCGGTCTTAGCGTTGAAGATGCCGTCACCGTCTGCATCGGAGTAAACGCCGAACGTCGCGCCGGAGATTTTATCTGTCGGGTCGTCTGCGTTTACCTTGGTGGTCATAATGGAGCCATGCAGCGGCAGAATCTTCACCGTCTGACCCTCATCTTCGATGTCTGCATGTACTGCAATTTCAATACCGTTGCGATAAAGCGTTTCAAAAACTACGACCTCAGTTTCGGCCGTCAGCTCACGCGCGTCGAAAGTAAACGCCATCTCAACTTCGCCGGTGGTAGCTTTTGGCGTAAAGGTAGCTTCTGCCGTGATTTCTTTACCATCGATGAGCAGCTTATCATTCGTGGCTTTGTTCATCAGCACACCGGTAAGCTTATATTCTTTACCGGGGGTCAAATCCTTATAGCTCACAACATCGGTAATCGTGATCTTATCCGCTGTAATTTCCTTTTTGCCGTCTGCTGTTGCCTTTGTTCCGATTTCAGGATTCTTAATCTTTACCGTCTGCCCTTCATCGTTGATGTCCGTATGGGTAGCAAGCAGCACGTTCTCACGGTACAAATCCTCGAACACGACGATCTCTTTGCCATGCAAGCCCGTTGCATCAAAGATAAAGGTAACGCCTACGCTGCCATTCTTTGTTTCTGCGATAAAGGTAGTTTCAGCGGTGATCTCTTTCCCATTCACAAGTAATTTTTCACCGGTTTCTTTATCCATCAGTACGCCGGTTACTTTGTACTCTTTACCGGGAACAAGACCGGTGTACGATACCGTATCGGTCAGCGTAACTTTATCGAGCGGATCGACTTCTTTTTCTCCCTCAACGGTGGCCTTCGTGCCGATTTCAATCGGCACATTATGGAAGCTTACAGAAGCAATTTCGCCTTCGCTGAGTTCTACGGTCTGCGAGTCGGGAAGCTGATAGCTGAATGTTTCCTCTGTATCAAGTTCTTCGACCTTGTACTGATACTTAGTCGCACCGTCTTTGTCCGCGTAAATCGGAAGTGTTTCCGTAAGGATTTCGCCTGTGGCATTGGTCGTATACTCGGCGCTGTAACCATCCTCGAGACGTGTTACGCGGAACTTGATGCCCTCGATTACGCCGTCTTCGGAAGTCTTTACGATTTTGAGCTGTGCATTTTTCTGTACGTTGACAAGATCATAGCTGTAAACCTTGCCATCCTCGGAGATTGAAACATCAAAATCGGCTACAAGCTGACGGCCGTTGCCGCCCTTTGTTTGATGCACGACGTATGTGCCGTAAGGCAAGTCCTTTGTGGTTGCCATGCCATCTGCGCCGGTGGTGATATGGTCGCGCTCGGTCTCTTTGGCTGCATCGAAGCTGCCCGCAGATTTGAGGTATACGTCAAACTCCGCGCTCTGTTCCTCTGCGAGGTCATCAAGGGTTTCATATTGCTTATGCAGCGCAATCTGGCCTTTCATGACTTCTTCCGTAAAGTCTTCCGGTTCGAGTTCATAAACATCACCGGTACCGAGCGTTGTGATGTTGTACGTATGCACAGTCGGATCGAGCTTGTAGCCTATCGGTGCAGTAATTTCCTGAACCGTGATTTGGCCGAGGGGGATTTTATTTAATCCTGTAACGCCCTTGCTGTTAGTGGTAATATCTTTACAAACCATTTGGCCATCGACCAAATAGCTTACACGGTATACTGCTCCGGCCAAAGAAGCGTTACCTGAAGCCTGATCCGAATCCGTCTCGCTGTCTTTCTTATGAACAGATAATACGATTGTGCCCGGGTCATCCACAACATTTAGCGTTGTTTCTCCCGTGACGGTGAATTTATGGGTTTTGCTGTCTGCACAGTAGCCCTTCGGCGCTACGGCTTCAAAAGTTACATAATTGCTTGACTGTAATTTCTTACTAAGTTCGGCGTGTCCGTTCGCGTCCGTGGTAAAGGTCGCATACGGCTCATAATCCCAATACGGATAATCGGGTTCCGCAGCTTCTTTATAAACATAATATACTGCGCCTTCAAGGCTGTAATTGGGGTTGCCGTTAGTAATCGTCAAATCAGCGCTTGTTTTATTGAGCGTGATTGTATATGAAGGCTTTTCACCTTTTATTTTGATGTACGCCATGGTCTGCGTTGTGCCCGGACAAGTCGCTTGGTGCTGAATGTTGGCCTGTTGGTCTCTGTCCTCCCAAACGGCAATGCTGTTTTTATCGCCGACGGTGTAGCCTGCACTGATAATCGTTGTCTCTTGCTCCGGCAGCGTGTTTGTGGAAATCGTCAGCGTATTGCCGTTACAGGAAATATCAAAGCCTGCTTTTTGAAAATCAAATAAATCCAGCACGCCGTTGGTATCGGTAACGGTGGCCGCATATTTGCCATTCACGAACTGCAAAGCGATTTCCTGTGCATCGCTGCCGTCGCTGTTTTTGCCTGCAAACGACGGGACGATTTCAGAGCGTAAAAGACGATCTTTAAGCTCTGCGTAGTAGCTGCGTACAACAGAGCCGTTATACGCCAGATTGGCCATGCGCTCAACATCGTTATCGATGCCGGAACCCCAAGACCAGTTTGTCCCGTCTACGGTAATATAGCCTTCGGACGCCAACCAAACAAGATGCTGTGTGACCATCGTCTTTGCGGTCGCATCGCTGTACCAATCATTTTTACCGAGAGAGTTTGTCGTGTTGTAGCCATAAGCGATAATGCGGCGCATAGCTTCGGTCATACCGAAATTATCCCGCTGCACATAAGCACCGTTATTGACTCTGCCTTTACCATGCTGCAAACAGTAGGCCGGATAACTTACACCGTTTCGGTAGATGTCATACAGTGGAAATTCGCCAAGGTCATAAAGATAATTTGAACTGAAATTACCGTTGATGCCTACCGTGCGGTAACGCGTAACCGCCTCATCGCCGAGCGCCAGTAAACTGATTTCATCCTCCGGGTTTGGCGTGGGGGAAGCAGTGGGTTCAGCCGTTGCTTCCGGCTCTGCACTGGTCTCCGGTTCAGTCGGTTCCTCTGTTGCCTCCGGTGAGGGCACTGCTGTCGGTTCAGCCGAGGGGGTTGTGCTTGCCTCCGGCGTTGCGGTCGGTTCTGCTGTGATTTCCGGTTTAGGTTCTGCATCCGGATCTGCGTCTGGTGCAGCAGCTTCTTCCGGCTCAACAGCTGTGATCTCATCAGTTACCGTAACCGGTGCAGCTGCTTCATCGGCAAGAGCGCTCATCGGCACGGTGCTGAAAATCAACAGCGTTGCAAGCAGACACGCAAGTGACTTTTTGAGTTTCTTTTTCATGTTTTTGCTTCCTTTCAAAGATTTTGCTATATGAAAAAAGCCGCATCGCAGGGATACGGCTTGAATTTGAGCATTAAAAAAGCACTCAATTATAGAATCAAGTGCTTTCAATCTGCAATATTCACTTTATTTGATCCTTATCTATATTCCCAATGGCCGACTTCGTCTTGCGCGGGAATGTCCACAACCCAATATTTCTCTCCTGTATAGTGTTTATACGGTTCTCCGCTTATCATGGTGTAACTGCCGCAGGTGTAATTTCCATCAAAGCATTCTGTAAGATTGTGATCTGCCGCTCCGTCTTCAGTGTCAAATATCTGCCCACATCCATTGCATTGATAAACCCAATCGCATTCCCAAATGTAGTTATCTTCCCAATGCCCGACTTCTTCTTGGGCAGGTACGTCCACGATCCAAACCTTTTCTTTGGGCTTCGGCGTCGCAGTGGGAACCGCCGTTGGTGCTGCGGTAGGAGCTGCCGTAGGCTTGGCCGTCGGAGCTGCGGTGGGTGCAGCTGTTGGCTTTGCAGTCGGTGCGGGTGCAGGTCTGGCCGCACTGCCGGAAGGCTTGCTGTTAGAAGTATGGGAGCTGCTCGGTTTTGCGGTTGCTGCCGGTTTCGGTGTAGCCGTCACGCTCGCTTTACCTGCCGTGCTGCTTTCGGTTTTACTCTCCGGTTTCGGCGTTGCGGTAGGCTTGACCGTTGCCGCAGCACCGGCAGAGGGAGTAGCCGTAGGCTTCGCCGATGCACTCGGCTTGGCGCTGCTTGCGGCCGTGGAGCTTGTGTTCGAAACCGGCTTGCTGCTCACTGCACTGGATGCAGAGCTTTCAACGCCGGTATCCGCTGTACTGTTGCCCGCACACGCCGCCATGGTAAGCATCAATGCTGCTGTCATTAAAATAGCTGTGATTTTCTTTTTCATGTAAATCAGCTCCTCAGTTAAATTATAGCACGAGACTTTCTTCAAATCAAGTATGCAAAAAGCAGGTGTTCGAATTTTCGACACCTGCTTACGCTGCGTATGGGAGATATTTTATTTTACATTGCGGTGCTTACGATAAATAATAACGCTCATAGCCGCTGCGGAGATCATCAGGATCATGATTGCAGCATAAACGACCGTGTTGTCACTGCCGGTTTTCGGCATGGAAGATGTCGGCGTAGGCGTTGCAGTGGGCGCTGCCGTAGGCGTTGCTGTAGGAACCGCCGTGGGTGTTGCCGTAGGTGCTGCCGTGGGTGCTGCCGTGGGTGCTGCCGTAGGTGCTGCCGTAGGTGCCGGTGTTGCTGTGCTCTCGGGCTTTTCTTCCAGCTCTCCGTCGGACGTGTATACATAGGTTTTATCTTCGATGATGGAAGCATTGAAGCTATCGGACAGCACTTCGCCGTCTTCGCCGATCTCACGCACGGTATATGTGCCGTAAGGGAGAAGCTTCGTAAGTGCCGTGCCATTCTCATCGACGGTTACGATGTCACGCTCGGTTTCTTTTGCATCGTTGTAGTTTCCGGCGGATGCAAGGTAAACCTCGAATTTGCGATCCTGTGCGTCAAGCGTATCGAGCGACAGCACCGCAATGTCAGACTGCGTTTTTATAGCAATCTTACCTTTGATAACTTCATCTCTGAGACTGAAATTGTCAAGAACAAAAGGTTCTTCATTACCGCCGGATGTGATATTATACGTGTGTACAATCGGGTCCAGCTTGTAGCCGGTCGGCGCTGTGATTTCCTGCACACGGATTTGTCCGAAAGGCATATTTTCCACCATAGCAAAACCGGTTTCGTCGGTCGTAATGTCGCTATAGGTTTCACCTGTACCCTGCGGATAGTATACGCGATAAACTGCGCCGCCAAGCGTTGCATCACCGGCTGCTGTGCCGTAATCACGGTCGTTTTTGTAGATGTTCATGGTAATCGAACTGGGCTTTACTGTAGCGGTTAAGAGAACATCCTTATCCGTGATTCCAAAAACGTAATGATTCCGATCGTAGCGATACCCCGTTGCTCTTGTGCGCATAATCGCAACATAATTTCCGCCCGGCAATCCACCAGGAACCTCGCAGTAACCGTTTGCATCTGTAGCTTGCGTTGTTGCGTATGGCTCCTGTTCCCAATACGAATAATTGTCCGGATCGGCTACATCCTTGTAAATGTCGTACACAGAGCCCTCAAGGCTGTAATACGGATTACTGTCCGTGAAATCCGTTTCTGAGTCAGTCAACTGAATAGCCACTTTGTAACGCGGTTCGTCTGTGGTTTCTCCGTCAGAAGTCTCATCCGCAAATACACCTGTCGGCATAATACCGCAGATCAACAGAACGGCCAGAAGACACGCAAACGTTTTTTCATCTTCATGATTTTACTTCCTCTCGCTTTGATTTTATTTCAGCTGCATAAAGTGCAACTTTTGTCTGAAATTGAATATATCTTTATCGTTATTTTAATACTATCATAAAATCATTTCGATAACAAGTGATAATTAAATTTTCATTTCTTTTACATGCCGATAAAACGTGCTGCTTGTAAGTCCTGTAAGTCTCTGTGCCTCTACGGCTGTAATTTCGTGAGCACGCCATTTTACACAGACTTGCAGAAACTGTTTCTTGTCGACTTGCACTTTCGGCCGCCCGGTGATCCGACCTTCCTGCATCGCAATGCGGCGCCCTTCTTCAGTACGCTGCCGGATGCAATCGCGCTCAAGCTGCGCCAATGCTCCGAATACGGTCAGCATAAATTGACCTTGCGGGGTAGAGGTGTCGATTGACTCCTTCAGACTTTGGAAAGCAACACCTTTCTTTTGCAGCTCGTCTATAATGGTAAGTAGATCGCGCGTGTTGCGTGCAATTCTGGATATATCCGAACAGATGACTTTATCACCTTCCCGGGCGAAGCTTATCATAGCTTCAAGCTGCGGACGATCTCTGTTTTTGCCGGATGCTTTATCTATGTAGATCTTCTCTGCATGGCAAGCATGTGCATCTCCCAGCTGTCGCGCCTCGTTTTGCTCTGCGGTAGAACACCGGGCATAGAAAATAATCATTGAATACCTCCCTAACCAAAAACGTGCCAAAAGATACCAAATAGTTTTGCTACATTTCAAAACTACAAAAGTATATCTTTTGACACATGAATATACATTGAATCAAAAGGTATAACTTTTGAAACAGTTCATTCTTGACATTCCCTCACAGGTCGTTTATACTTGTAGATAGAAAGAGTGCTGCCGATGAACGGTTAGCCCTCAGTATTACTCAAAGAAATGAGCCGACGACTTTGGGAAGCATGGGCGGCTCATTTCTTTTTTATGTAGATGAGGATTTGAACGATCAATCCTGCGGTCATGATGACTAAAGATAAGATTTCAAAATCACTCATGGTATCATCCCTCTCTCCGTGTCGGATTGAGGGATTTTTCATATTCAAGAAACGTCCCTCACACGGTGCGGAAAATCCGCATCTGAGGGCCAAACCGTCCACCGTTTTATGGCAGCACCCGAACCGCATATTGCAGTTCGTTTTTATTCTACCAGAAATCACCTTATATGGCAATGTTTTTATTCGACACTCACGGCCACCAGTTTGCAGTTTAGCGCGGCTGCTATCCGCAGCAGTGCCCGGAGCTGTACCATGTGCTTTTTCTGCTCCATGAGTGCAACCTCCGTCCACGAAACTCCGGCGGCAGAAGCTAATTCGCGCTGCGATATTTTAAGTGCTTGCCGCTGTAAAATCAGGCTATCAATCAGCTCTATATAAGCGTTTGGCATTCTATCACTTCCTTTCAGAACCGGCAATGTTGCCGGTTTTTTGTCTGCGGCGGATCAATGCGAGCTCCATTTCGGACATTCTCCGCACTTGGTCAGCTCGAAAATATACCGCCTTAGACCAAGAGTGATTGCAGTACATGAGTTCGCCCTCGTTCTCTACGGGATAATATCCTCGCTTGCGCCATTGCTTCTCCGTAGTGATTTGGGCTTTCTCCTCCTCCGATAACTCATTATAAACTCTGTATTTCGTTGCCATTTTGTTTCACCTCGTTTTTTAAAACATCTCTCAGAACTTGCGCGATCGTAACTGCATCCACACGCGGCATATTTCGCACGAGAAGTCTATCAACGATCCATGCTGACTCATTCAAGTTTTCGATTTCCGGGAGGGCTATGCCGTAGTTCGGCACGGATATGTAATACGTAATCGTTTTGCCGACTAAGGGTAGGTTTTCCATGATTTTTGCAATAACAACTGTAATACTTGAGCGCGATTTAATACGCACAATTTGTGCGTCTCTGTTACCTTGTACGGTATATTCTGCGTTCCATGTTTCTGTTGATGTTCTAATTAACATCATTACTGCACGCTCCTTTGTTCAGAACCGGCAATGTTGCCGGTTTTCTTTTTTTGTCTGCGGCGGATTAGCAAGATCAACAGCAGCAACAGCATCGCCGCAAAGGAAGTTATGAGGCCGATTGCAAGCCCTTCCGCATATTTTTCTATCCACGTGCTGCCCTCCGGCACTGCCTTTTCTTCAACCTCCGATATGGCTTCTTCGGCCATATCCACCCGGTGGCCGCGCACAAGCAATCTGTGCGTATTCACGCCATACGGTGTGCAGGTGAGTAATGTGACGTAATCTTGCTGCGTATCAATACGGATCAAATCAATGTCTGTGGGCTCCACCACTGCGATGTTATCCACTTCGTAAGCTAATTTCTGGTTGCACACCGTGATGAAGAACATATCTCCAAGCTCAAGCTTATCGAGGTCGGTAAAAAGCTTTGCGCTCGCCATGCCGGAGTGTGCGGAGATCACGGCGTGTGTGCCGATACCGCCTACCGGCAGCGACGTGCCTTCCATGTGGCCCGCGCCCTTTTCCATCGCCGTACCGGTCGTGCCGTGGTATATAGGCAGGTCTATGTTAATGGTCGGTATTTCTATGTAGCCCATAATGCCGTTATTGGCAAGGTTCAGGAGATCTTCGTATGGCGGCAGGTCGGCTTTGATTTTATCGACATCTTCAATTTGCACGGTAGAGATTGTTTTGTTATACTCCCGTGCTGCCGCCAACGCTGCATCGATTTCCGAGGTGTCGAGCTGCTGAAGCTTTTCCGCATATTCTGTCTGTACAAGCGACTGCGTGTGCTCATTGTTAATCGATGCAATTAACGGGTAAGCAGCTGCACCCGCACCGAGCAGGATCACAATTATAAAACAGATAATGATGATGGTGTTTTTGCGTTTGCTCATTTTTTGATCCCTCCAATCTTTTTAGCGACTACGATCAGCCTGCCGTTATCGCTGCTGTATTCGCATGTCGATAAGGTAATTAGCTTATCTCCATATTCAGCGTCAATGCCCGTATCATACAAAGCGCGCTGCTTACATTCCTGTACGTATGTATTAAAGGTTAATTCGTTGTTTTCCACGTAGTTATAGTATTGAAAACTGTCTGCTTGATAGGCCGTTGTGATGACAACCGCCATGACCTCATATAGTCCCAGCTCGTCTAATGTGTCAAAACGCACGTATTTGTGCTGCTGAAAGAATTTTCTCTTTTTATAGAGCTCAAGATCGCTGAACATCCCGCCATCAAGCATGTGGTGGCCGTAAATTATCAAGTTATCGCACGTGCGTATATCGCAGTTTTCCTGTAAATACGGCGTGCCGAGGTTGCTGTACGCTTTCTCAAAATTTCGACGCAAATAATAATTAGGGCTATCCGGCGACTGCATCACCGGGTAATTGATCTCTGTGCCCGGCACGCGTATCCAGCCTACAAAATCGGAATTGTAGTTGTGCAGTTCCCCATAAACTTCAAGCAGCTGCGCCACCCGTTTATCTTCCACCGTGCTAATTTGCTCTAAGTCTCCCAATTCGTTTTCCGCTGCGTCTACTTTTTCGGCTATGGTTGCAAACAGTTCCTTTTGCTCTGCTTTTTGCTGTTGGTTATCAATAAGCAGATACGCGCAAAATCCCGCGACGCACAGCAGTAAAATCGCGATGATGATGGCTATGATCTGCGCACCTTTGTGCGTTCGCTTTTGGGGCATGTTTTCACCTTCTTAAAGAAAATTTAAAGAGATATTCTTTATCTTTACTTGATTTTTGCTTTATGTTTGCATATAATATAGTTGAAAGGAGGCATGAATAATGTCTGATATGGTTAATGTAAATTTCAAACTTGATGCTGAAACAAAGCGAGGTATGGAACAAGCTTGTAAAGATATGGGACTATCTTTATCGGCAGCATTTACTGTGTTTGCCAAGAAAGTCAGCCGAGAGAAACGTATCCCGTTTGAACTTTCCGTTGATCCTTTTTACTCGGAAAGCAATATGCGCTACTTGGAAGAAAAGATGGCAGCGTATAAAGCTGGAACACTTAAATTTGCAGAACACGAGTTGATAGAGGATTGATTATGCCAATTAAAGTAATACAATGGGATTTAGATGCTTGGGAAGATTATCTTTACTGGCAATCGCAGGACAAGAAAAATCTTAAAAAGATAAATAAACTCTTGAAAGATATAAGTCGCAATCCATTTGAAGGCATTGGAAAACCTGAGCCTTTAAAAGAAAATCTCACAGGTTTTTGGAGTAGGCGAATTGATGAAGAACATCGACTTGTTTACGCTGTCGAAGATGAGAGAGTTATAATCTTTGCTTGTAGAGGACACTATGATGATTGATTAGAGGATGGGAAACCGTCCTCTTTTCCTTTTCACCCAAAGCCTACACACAATTTGCAGGCTTTGGGTGGGGCTCAGTGCTGCCACTGAGCCCTCCCTGCGAGGTAAACCTAATTCAAAATTTGGGTGTATTCTTACTTATCTTCCTGCTCTTTTCTTTTCTTGAACACAAGGAAGAAGATAAACGCGGAAGTGCCGAGGCAGAAGACGAGAACGCCGCCGATAGCAAGCGCCCATGTGCCGTTTTCACCGGTCATAGGAGTCTCAAAGCCACGCGTATTTACAACCTGCAGCGGAGCGATTGCGTTCTTGGAACCCGCATCCATCTCATCGTCGAGCATCGTGACGTCGTTGCCGTCAACCGTTGCAGATGCAGTCTGATAGTTGTGAGCCAACTGCTTCTGCGGGATGTTGGCGAGCTTATAATCTTCATTGTTCGGGAAGTTGTAGCGCGGGTCGTTCTGGATAACACCGAGTGTATCTTTGCTGTAAATGTCGCACGGGCGGTTTGCATCATCGACGGACGTAATCGTTACGTCGATATTATTCTTGAGCAGCGTGTAGCCGTTTGCAGTCTCGAGCTCTGTCCAGATGTACTGGTCGTCCTCAACGCCTTTAAGGATGATCTGGCCCTTTTTGCCATTCCATTCGACGGGGTGCATTGCTGTTGCAGAGGCTTCTTTGTCCGTGTGTCCGGTAACATACCAGATGCCCTCGTCCTCATTAAGCTGTGCAATTACATAGTAGCCATCGGACGCATTCTGCGCTTTAAAGAGGACGTTATCGAACATCGTCTGTTCTTCTTTACCGTCGCTAAAGGTTTTCGTGATGTTCGTCGCATACGTGTAAATATGCGCGTCGTCGATAAGGGTGTCGTAGTAGGTGTCATTGGTACGCTTCCATGTGAGGACGACTTCGTTTTTGTTTCCGTTGTCACCGTAAACCAGAGACTCATCAGAATTGAGTTTTGCGTCGTAACGGATACGAAGTGTGTAATTGCTGTAACCTGCATAGAGCTTGCCGTTATCGTTATCGTAAGCCGTATTGGCTGTGTTGATCTCGGCAAGGCCATCATCGGTCATGGAGATCGTCATCGTATGCGTACCGTCGTTGTTTTCTTCGCGCGTAACTTTGAATTTGCCGTCGGACTGCTTCCACGTGGTAACTTTGTTGGTGCAATTTGCATCGGTAAAGAATTCGAGTGTAACGCTGTTCGTGCCGCCTACATAAGAGAGGCCGCGGGCCAGAACATCTTGGAACGTATACGCGCTGATATTGGTGGCCGCAGACGTGATCGTCGGCAGTGTGGAGATGATCTGATATTCTACGGTGTCGCCTGCGGATGCCGTTGCGTTGTGTGTAAAGCCGTCGGTGATAACATCAGATGCGTTATTTATGCCAGTGTCTTTTGCAGCTTCACGCACGGTTTTTTCCAGTGTGACAATACCCGTTTCGTTTTTGGGGTAGAGGACAACATTGTAGTTCCAATCTTGACCGCCGGTCGTAATCTGGTTGCCGGAACCGTCTGCCATACCACCGTCAACAGTGGTCATCGGGAGACTGACAAAGCACGGATTTGTTGTACCTGTCACCATTTCCGGTGTGCGGGTTTCAACCAGCAGATAGAGACCTACGGGGAGGCCGGTTACGTTGCTGTAGCCGTCCTCGTTCGTTTCGGGCATTGCCGTACCGCCGTTGTTTTTTACGTAGGCTTCGAGCGAATTCTTAACAGTCGTGGAATTGGCTTCAAGAGCAGCTTTAAGTGCTGCACTAAGTACGTCGGACTGGTAATACCAGTTGTTTGCATCAAGTGCATTTGCATTCTCGTAGCTCTGTGCACCGTCTGCAAGGCCGATAGCTGCAAGCATGTCTGCGCCTTTTACTTTATCGATTGCATACAGCACCTCAATGTGGCTGTCGGTACGACCGCCGTCTTTTTCGGACTCCGTGAACTGCGTGATGTCCGCAATTTTGAGGTAAGTATACTCGACACCTTTAATTGCATAGCCGTTGCTTGCCTGTCCATTACCAAGTGCAGAAGATGCGCTGTTCGCACCGGTACGCGTTGTGCCACCAAGCACTTCATTTACTTTTGCGTCATACTGGCCGGTAGAAACGTAGCTGTCCTCATTCCACACGCCATCTTTTTTGGCGTTGGTAAAGTCATACTTATAAATGGACAGCTGTGCCTTTGCGTCCATATCGATGGTAGCTTTATCGATAGTAGCCGCTGAGGCCGAGATCAAAGAGGTGCAGGCCAGAGCTGCTGCCAAAGCCAAAGCACCAATGCGAGAGATTAACTTGGATTTTGCCATTTTTCTACATTCCTTTCATTTTATTTTTTTACGTTCTAAGAGAGTGTAGATGCTCTCTTAAAATAACTTTTTCTTCCACAGCCATGCTGCAAAGCAGGACACGGAAATCAGTGCGAGAGCAATGCCCACCGGCACGCTCACCATGCCATTGCCGCCGGAGGACGGCAATGTGTAGTTTTGATTGTTGACTGCCGTTACAGTCACATCGACGATTTCTGTTCCGTCGTCGAGCACCTGCGGTAAGCTGCCGATAAACATCGGCGCTGCGAGCAATGTGTTGCCGGACTTCGTGCCGGTTTCGGTCAAACGGTAGGTGATTGTAACGGTCTGGTTATCGACCTGAAGCCCATTAAAGGTAGCGACGCCGTTTTCATCGGTCTCCAAAGCGCCGTCAACGACTGCACTTGTGCAGCCCCCGATTGAAGGCTTGCTGTCTTCTGCGCGGGCTTCCACCGGGGCCCAAGTCGCGCCATCGTCAGTGCTGTACTCGAGCGTAAACTCTACGCCCGGCATGGCGTTGCCGTCAGCATCGATCTTTTTAGCTGTAATGGAGCCCACGCTCGGAGTGTTTTCCTGCGTGACTTCTACGACCTGCTCATCGTACTCGATTGCAAAGTCATGCACGGTATCATCAAGTTCATAACCCTTCGGAGCCATCACCTCTGACCAGTGGTATTGTCCGTAAAGGATCGAGTCTACCTTGATTTTTCCGTCCGGCCCGGAAGTTTCGGTTGCAATTACATTGTTGTTATCGTCTGTAATCTCAAACTTCGCGCCTTCGAGCGGCGTCACACCGTCGTGGTCTACTTTAAGGATTTCAAGCGTGCCGCGTGCAATTTGGTTGTAAAAGCGAACCTCTGCCGTCTGCCCATAGGTAAGTGTTATCGTCTGTGCATCCGGCGTGCGATATTTATCCGGCACGTTGATTTCTTCGACCTTGTACTCATACAGTTGCGTTGCATCTGCATCGACGTATACAGGCATCTGATCTGTAATGATCTCACCGGCCGCATTGGTGGTATACGTTTTGCTATACCCATCCGCAAGCCGTGTGACCTTGAATGTAAAACCGGCAACATTGCCGTCTTCGGAGGTCTTCACGATTTTGAGCGGCGCATACTTGAGCTCGTTTGTGAGCGTCATCTCATACGTTTTGCCGTTTTCGTGGACGTCAACATCCATGTCTTTAAATTCGCGCCCCGGCACACCTTTAACCTGATGCAGCGTATACGTGCCGTAGGGCAGGTCTTTGGTGATCGACTTGCCGTCTGCCCCGGTCACAAGATAATCTCGTTCTGTGTCTTTTGCGTTGGCATAGCTACCGGCAGATTTGAGATACACCTGATATTCAGCGCCCTGCTCAAGCTGTGCATCCGCACCGAGCATTTCAATCTGTTTGGTGATCTGGATGTGTCCTTTAAAGACATCTTCGGTGAAATCTTCGGGTTCGAGGTCATATTCAATTTTCTCTGTTTTGGTTGTTGTAACGTAGGTGTGCACACGGGAATCCAACTTGTATCCTGCTGGGGCTGTAATTTCTTGTACAGTTACAGTCACACCAATCGGAAGACCTCTAAGCGTTGCAGACCCCGAGCTATTCGTCGTAACGATATTTTCAACGGTTTTTGTGCCGTTGACATAGGTCACTTTATACTGCGCTCCCGCTAACGAAGCGTTGCCCTGTGCCACACTGGTATTGGTTTCGGAATCCTTTTTCTTAACCGTAAGACGAATGGTCGTTGGGTCGTCCACGACATCCATTGTAGCCGCGTTGTAAGTAAGATAGAATGGATGTGGCGTCGTATCTTTTACATATCCGGGAGGCGGAGTTCGTTCCAAAATTGTATATGTTCGATTTGGATATAATTTGCGGCTTAACGTCGCGACGCCCGACGAGTTAGTTGTGAATGATGCAACCGGCGTACCCGTAGCAGAATTACCTTCGTACACATCGTACACAGCTCCGGCAAGGCTATAATTGCTGTTGCCTGCCGTGATCGACGTGTTAGCGCTCGTTTTGGTTAGTGTCACCGTCTTAATCAAAGGCACATCGCTGACATTCAGAGTTGCGTCAGCATTGTTGATCCTAACGGTATGCCTTGTCGTGTCCAAGGCATACCCCGGAGGCGCTTTGGATTCCACGGCGGTATATGTGCCGTTTTTGAGCTTCACGTTTGAAGAACCCTTGCCCGACGAATCGGTGGTGATGGATGCAACTTCCGTACCTGAACTGTTATAGATTTTATACACGGCTCCGGCGAGGCTGTATCCACTGTCGCCGTTTGTGATAGAGACATTGGCACTCGTCTTCGTGAGGTTAATATTGTACTCATAGATAATCGGTGTATCGGAGACATTGAGTGTCTTATTACCGTCCATCGTTACTGTATGAGTTTCATTATCAACGGAGAATCCTTTCGGTGCGGTCTTCTCCTTTACGCTCACTGTTCCCGCAGGCACAACAAGACTCGCCGATCCTGACGAGTTAGTTGTAAGCGTACCAAGTAATGCATTCGATGTTACTGTTGGAGTATAAATAGTTTGCGTAGTTTTATTCGTAAGATATGTCGATGAAGCATATCCTGTATAGGTCGTACCGTTTGAATGGGTATATTCAACCCTATACCACGATCCTGATGTGCTAAGATACTTTACGCTTGCTCCATTGGTCATGGTTATCAACACAGAACTGCTTGTATTGGCAGAGCTACGCAAATTAAGGCCACCACTTGCATTTACGGTGTAATACGTGACTGTTGAGGTTGTATAAGTGGTTTTGTTACCGTAAACTTCGTACACTGCACCAGACAAGCTGTAATTGCTGTTATTGTTTGTCAACGAGGGATTAGAGCTTGTCTTATTGAGCGTCAGTGTATATTCAGACGGTGCGTACTTAATAACCACGTAATAAGAAGGGCTGGTCTTAGGTGTTATGGTCGAAATATGGTTATTGGAACCAAAACTATGCCAAATATTATCTTCGCTGGAGGAGTTTCCCCAGAAAAAGCCAATATGCGTATCTCGGTCACTGGCCGATGCTGTTGTCGGCAACATTAAAATAATGTCACCTTTTTCAAGCACACCAGACGAAAGCATATCGCTCTTTGACTGGAATGCATATGACTTAAGATCACCGTTTGCAATCCAGAAGCAATAGTTTGATGCACCTGCCAAAAGGTTTCGGCTTTTATACGAGCTGTACCAATCTGCAGAACGACCACCGACCGCCTTAGTCATAAGCCCCTGAACCGAGTTCGCAGGCAACGCAGTATGATTATTCAAGTCAGACGTACCCGCATTTAACCCCAATTTACAAAGCACATAGCTGACAAAGCCAGCACAGTTCATACCCACGCTGCCATTGTAGCTTGTATCTCCTTTAGGAGACTGGCTATCCCCGCCTACATATGTAGTACCCAAATAGTAGTTATCACTTTGATGCGAAGTAAGTTCAGCTACAACTTTGTCTCTTGTTACTCCGTAATCAGATATTGTTTTCGTCCCATTAGGTCGATTAAGATACTGATTGACCCAACTCCATGTGTAATCATCCAGTAGCGTGGATACTCCGTATTCTAATACCGGTTCAGGGTTTTCCTTTTTACCAGTCTCACTCATGACCTCAAAGTGCAAATGTGGGCCAGTAGAATTGCCAGTGCTGCCGACGCGCCCGATGCGCTGCCCACGCACGACTTTTTCGCCTTGCTGCACGTTAATTTCAGATAGATGTGCATACAGTGTGGTATTTCCATCTGGATGTTCAATCCGAATCATGTGCCCGTAGCTCATCATGCCGGTGGTGTCATACGATCCGTCCCAAATCTGCACATAAGTTACAGTGCCTTCTTCGGCTGCCACCACAGCAGAACCAGTAACAGCAGCTATATCCCAAGCTTTGTGTTGCTCACTGTATTCCTGCGTAATTTCGTCGCCGTCGGGAACTGGGAACAGATAAAGTCCGCCGGTCTCATAGTCCGTTAAGACCTCGTGCTCAAGCTTTATTGGGTTTGTAACCGGCTGCGGTGACGGCGTAGGCGTCGGCTTTGCAGCAGGTGACGCACTCGGCGCAGCACTGGGCGTAGGAGATGCGGCGACACTCGGCTCCGGTGTGCTTGTCGGCGTTGCGGTAACTTCGGGTGCAGCCGTGGGCGCTGCGGTAGGTTCTGCCGTCGGGGTCGGTGTAGCGGTGCTTTCCGGCGTAGGTGTTGGCTCCTGCGTTGGCTCTGTGGTAGATTCCGGGGTAGGCTCCGGTGTCGCTTCAACCTCGGTCGGAAGATCTTCCGAAATTTCTTCCTGCCCGGTATCTACATCAAACGAAACTTCAAAGCTCGGGCTTTCCGCAGGCACATCGGCTTCATCCGCCAGAGCACTTAACGGCAGTGACATCGTAAGGATCAACGCCGCAAGCGCTCCGGCCAAAATCCGTTTTGCTTTCTTCATTTTTTGCCATTCCTTTCGTTAGATTTTTATATGAAAAAAGCCGCACTCAAAAAGTACGGCTTGAATTTTTGCAGTAAAAAAGCACCCGATAAAACGGATGCTTCATGCTGCAATATTCAATTTTTTATTTGTATTCCCAGTGACCTTGTTCTTCTTGCGCAGGCTCATCAACAACCCAATGCTGACCTGTTTTTACCCAATAAGATTCTCCCGGAACTTCTGTATAACTTCCCATAGAATGCTTTCCTGCTTCGACAAGAGGGATTACATGTTCATAGAAGGCATCTGTTGTCGGAAAAGTCTCTTTACACTCATTACATCTATACACTACATCACTCCACCAATACCCATCTTCTTCCCAATGACCAACCTCTTCTTTTGCCGGAACATCTACAACCCAAACTTTTTCTTTGGGCTTCGGAGTTGCCGTCGGCGCAGCAGTCGGCTTGGATGTAGGAACTGCCGTAGGCTTGGCCGTCGGAGCTGTTGTGGGTTTCGCGGTAGGTGCAGCCGTCGGTTTAGCCGTTGCCGTAGGCTTTGGCGTCGCGGTTGCAGACGGCTTAGAGGTAGGCTTGGCAGTCGGCGTCGCTGTGGGTTTTGCCGTCGGTGCAGTTGTCGGTTTTACGGTTGCTGTAGCAGAAGGCTTTGCAGTCGCGTTGCTGCCGGAAGATGGTTTACTCGTGGTGTTTCCGGAGCTGGGCTTCGTCGTTGCAGAAGGCTTCGCAGTTGCACTCGGCTTTGATGCCGTACTGCTGGAAGAGCTCGAGGATGACGGATTGCTCGTCGTGCTGCTCTCTGTTTTAGATGAGACGGATGAGCTGCTTTCTTTCGAGCTCTCGGTCTTACTACTGCTTTCCGTTTTTGCATCCGGCGTCGCCGTAGGCTTTGCACTCGCGGTGCTTGAGCTTGCTGACGGTTTGCTGCTTTCCGCCGATGCGCTGCTCTCATCGTTCTTTTCCGATACCGTGCTGCTTACCGCACTGGATGCGGAGCTTTCCGTTACGGCGCTTTCGGTATTGCTGCCCGCACACGCCGCAAGCGATACCGTAAGCGCCGCC
>OFME01000955.1_pt1 | contig 18843 bp, 14 predicted proteins | sample 1541381 | NCBI WGS metagenome assembly OFME01 (sample SAMN04209243, study PRJEB22552) | human gut metagenome | biome: gut; material: feces | host: Homo sapiens | place: USA: Oklahoma
AATTAACAGGGATGTTTCCAGCTTTGTTTTTAAGAACAGAGAACTGGACACCCTAATTCATAACTAACAATTTCTGGTGCAAAGGTAGGACTATGATATTACGTATTGAGGTCAATGAGGATACATTCTATTTACTTTCTTGTTGCCAAAGAATTACAAACAAAGCTAACTTCCACATATACAACTGATTGCAAAAAATTGGAGCAAACTAAAGACAACAGTTTTCAAAACTCAGCCAAAGGAAGAATGCTTTGATGCCTTTACTCCATTACCTGTTGCTGTCTTCCTCTAACCTGTGATACCGTTCATATACATCAAGAGCATACTCCTGCCTGAGCAGTTCACCCCGATGAAGCCCTTCAACCACCTCTGCCGTAAGTCCACAATCACTGAAATCAACAAAATAAGTACAAAGCAACTTGTTGATGATAGGAATGAGATCCTTTGCTCCTAAGCTGCAAGCTAAATCAATGGCCGCAGCCACCACGTAACCATCACAACAGTCAGCGGTTTCCAATCTGCCATCATAGAAGACGAGCATGTCCTTCACCCACGCTGTCGCCTGTTCCTTCAAGGCAGGATTCTTTTCAACATAAAACTCCACATATTCATAAACGTTCATGCGGCAGTAATGGTCAAGCTTTGGCGTTTTCAGGAATTTCGTGAATTCAGAGAAAGGATCCGGATTCAACTTGTAGAGGGTTGGGGCAAAGAGATAATTGGTCGCCAGCCAGCTCAACTGATCTAAGAAATCACTTTCAAACTTCAATACATCCATCAGAAGACGGAAAGATTCCATGTTACCCACCTCTGCAAGAAGGATGATGCTATGACGTATGGCAGCAAACAGTTCCCCTGTCGCTTTCAAATGCTGGTATTTGCCCAAGCCATACCTGATTATGTTCTCCAAGTCCTGACGCAACTCCTCGTGATCTATAGTCAGCAAGAGATCGATGATGTGATCCGGCAGGATCCATTTATAGGCATGAAAAGTCAGATACGACATCACTTCGGGATGCAGCAGCTTGATATGAGTTGGATATGATGGCAATTCGTAGCCATACACTTCCTCATGGATTTCATATTCACAACCCTGAAATTCCTCTTCATGCCAATCCCATCCACCAATATATGCCGTACTATCTCCTACTCGGAACTTGAAGTTTCTGCCAAGATGTTCCTGCATGGTAGAAAGATAACAAGATACCTCCAACCTGTCTTCTGCAAGCAGATAATGCATACCATTCAAGCCCCATTGATATTCAATGAGAGGAACGTTGTCATCATCTTCTTCCAGGATATATTGAGTAATGTCCCATGCATCAACAGGTTCAATGCCGGCTTCCTCAGCAAATTCAATGGAACCATAGATCAGATTGTGAGCCACCTCATATGGTATCTCCACCATCCTGTCATTCTCTTTATCCGAGTAGTACTCAGCAATTTCTGCCAACTTTCTGGGTGATACGTTGAAGAAATATCTGGTTCCTATCAGACCCCTGCACAACTTGTCGATGCAGAAATCCGCACATGTTACAGTTCCCTTTGGGTGAATACGTGTCACGATGACCATAATTTCATCGGCATCTTTCCAGTTGGCATAAGTATAGCATTTGCCAAGAGGAAGCATACGGGCTTTCTCCTTGATATATTTCTCCGGACTCATCGGCTGAGCACCGGATTTATTGTTCTTTTTCCCCATTCGTTTTAAATTTATCTTATCTATCAATTTTTCCAGTAAACAAAAGTATTGAACACCTGTCGGCGGGAAGCCTAAACTTCTCTCATTTGAACATAAAGGAAAAACATCTGATCAGGAATAGAACGTTAGTTTACCTTATGTCAAATCCTAGAGACTATTATCAATGAAAGAATCCAATTCTTTACACTGCTTATAGTACGTATACACTTCCTTTATAGAACAAATTTTTGACATCATATATTTATTACATAGCACTTCGAGAGAAGAAGATGTTGAGCCAATGCCATCAAATTACAGGAATTGTATCAGGCAGGAAAGAAATGGGGCGTGAAGGTAGATGGTAAAGTTATCGTGCCACCCCTCTACTGCAGTATAGCGCAACCTGTTGGTGCCTATTGCGCCTTTGAACAGATACCCAAACATTGGAGCATTATGACATTGAAAGGAAAAGTGATTGTTGATGCCAAATATGAGAAGGTGGAGATTCGTGACAATGGAATCGCCGTGGTAACAGGCATAATGGGAAAAACACAGACAATCAAACTTTTAAAGGTAAAAAAGTAAAAGGGTAAAAAGGATTTTTGCTTTTTGAAATGACAATGAAGAAGATCAATGCTGTAAGCATGCAATAAAGCAATAGACAAATAGCGCAATACCTATATAGATATAAAAGTTAAGGGCGCTCTATCCTTTAGGAAGGAGCGCCCTTTTCTTATCATCTGACAGGAATCCCTATCTTGTTACACACATATCAATGCGAGAAAAATGATATATATAAATTATTGCCACAAAAACAACATATCCGATAGCAAAATGTCATTTTTAAGGCTAAAAACAAGTGGTTGACCCATATCAAGAAAGACATATTGCAATGATATTTCTCGGCAAAAGATGCCGTTATTCGATAAAAAAGTGTTAACTTTGCACTCGCATTTAAGGAATAACAAATAATAAATTTTAAAAAGGTTAATAATTATGATGACTATTTTTACAATGGCTTTCGCCGCAGTTATGTTTTCAGGTATGGTTTTTTGCATGGGCATGTTCTTGAAACACGTAGTAGACTCAATTCCAGAAATGGCTAACATGAGCCATTCTGTTAGCTTGAGCAAGTAAGAATAGAACACTACGATATACATATATATATGAATCACTTTAGAAATAGAGAGAGATTTATATAACGATGGGGCGGGTTTCTTTTACGGAACTCGCCCCATCTTGCTTAATATTCCATCGAGAAGGTGATACCTCTTCGCATCATATCCTTCACAGTTGGCTTCAGTCTTGTCAGGAAGCCCTCCCATGAACGGTTCTTCTGGAAACTCCATCTTGCCTCTTCCACAAGAGACACCCATTCTTCCTCTACTCCTCCACAAGCCCATGAAAACTCATCACCATTCGCCCAATTCTGAGCAAGGATATACAGAAAGAACGACTCCTCTATGGTCAAACCATCAGCTTTCTCCGCCATATACGCACTAGCCGCCTTCTCTATTAGATAAGCCATGACCTTGAGCTTACCGCCGGCAGAAAGCCAAATAATCGGAGAAAAAAGCAAGGAAACATCAGTACAGCTTAAGACAAAATAAAAAAAGCCATTGCCTAAGATCCAACAATCTCTGTCAATGGCCAACCCTATCTCTTAGCAGACATTTTACTTAAATGCCTGAATATACTGCTTTAAAGCATCACGTAATATCTCTTCACAACTCTTTTTTGTCTTAATCTTAGTGAGCATAAGCTGCTCATAGTCTTCATCAGACAAATAAGTCTGAACACCATGTATAGTGGCTCTTTTCTTTGCAAGAGACATCTTCTGTTTCTTTACAACAGGCTGTTCATTGCCAGGACGTACTGCCTGATTCATATTACTAAACGCTGCGCGAAAATCCTTTCCTGCCATAATTCTAAATATTTATAGATTAACAATACGGCGTTAAATTAACAATTAATCGTCTATAAATCAATAACTTATATTAAGAAATGCTTATGAAAACTTAACTATAAAAAGTTGGTCAAGTCGCTGATGACCAACATTTATCTGGTGAAACGAATTTTTAAAGCATGTGGGTACACCCCGAACCGAACTTTAATTAGCAAGATTTTCAAAGAACTCTCGTGCTTACAGCGTATAGCTGCTTAGCACATTATTGAATTATTAACGAACTATTGTTTCATAGGTTCCGGAGATTTCCATTATCTTACGGAATATTGGGTGTCAAGAATTCATGAACCTTTCTCGCTCATTGTTTTCGATCATCATCCGGATATGCAGCAACCAGAATGGGAGGGTGTTGTTCTACAGTCAGGCAGAGATAGACCATCACCAGGCTTGACCGTCGAAGGCTGGTAAACTTATACATGAGCCGGTTTACATGTCTATAGATAAGGATGTATTGAGAAAGCAGGATACCATCACCGACTGGAACAATGGAGATATGACACTTATGCAGCTCCAAGCCGTGCTTCGCATCATCTATGCCCATGAAAAAGTGATAGGGGTAGATATTACAGGCGAATGTTCAGCACGCTTGACTATTTCTCTGAGTTGGAGGATGCAGAGATTAACAACGAGGCAAATGAAGAATTGCTAAGGATGATTCTGGAGGAGAACCATCCTTAGCCTTCTTAAGCGTAAGCTTGAAGAATATGGTCTAGCTCGTCGAGTTCTTCCTCCTTTGTTGCCCAGCTTGTAACGAATCGGCAGATGATTTCATGTTCGCTCTTTCTTTCCCATATCTCGAATGCTACTTTTGGGGAAAGGGCCTCGTAGAGGGCAGGTGAGAGTACTACAAACTGCTGATTGGTTGGAGAATCGTAGGCAATGGCGATACCATGCTTTTCGAAGATGCTGCGGATGCGGGTAGCCATAGCGATGGCATGGCGCGATATCTTGAAATAGAGCTCATCCGTAAACAGCGTGTCAAACTGGATGCCGAGCATTCTGCCCTTGGCAAGCAAGGCTCCATGACGCTTTACGTTGGTGAAGAAGTATTTCGGTGCCTTCATGCCCGAGAATACCACAGCTTCTCCCATCATGGCACCCACCTTGGTTCCGCCGATATAGAATACATCACAATGTTTTGCAAGGAATGGCAAGTCATAGTCGCATGCCGCTGAAACCAGACCGTATCCCAGTCGGGCACCATCGATGAAGAGACGGAGGTCATATTTCTGGCAGGTTGCATACAGCGCAGCCAGTTCTTCTCTGGTGTAGACCATTCCGAACTCAGTCGGCATCGAGATATAAACCATGCCTGGCTGCACCATGTGAGGATGCGATTCGTCGGCTAGGAAGGTATCCATATAAGCTGACAGGGTGCCGGTTGTCAGCTTGCTGTTTTTTCCTGGCAGGGTAATGACCTTATGCCCGAAAGCTTCTACTGCTCCTGATTCATGTACCTCGATATGACCGGTTTCCACACAGATTACTCCTTCGCATCCCATGAGGACGGAATCAATGACCGTGGTGTTGGTCTGCGTACCGCCTATCAGGAAGAACACTTCTGCATTCTCATTGTCCACAGCCTTGCGGATTTTCTCTTTTGCCGATTCTGAGTATGGATCAAAACCATAACCAGATGTTTTATCACTGTTTGTCTTGCCAAGAGCTTCTAGAATCTCTGGCAGCATACCATTGTTGTAATCACTTTCAAATGAAATCATATTCTTAATATTACGTGTTTTAATTTGAACTAATTTCTTTATTCTGTTTCTATTTTTACTTCTGTCAGTTTACCCGTCTGTGAGTCGATGATATAACCATACAGATTGCAAAGGTAATGATATCACCCTTAGAAAAATGGGAAGCATGCAAAGTTAAGAAAAAAAATGGTTAACAATGGCAAATAACCAAGAAAAATTCCATGAAATAATAATTTTTTATAAAAAGAATATTATATTGGACCTTTTCTTGCGTAAACAGGAAATTTTAGTTACCTTTGCACGAAAAGCACTACTTGGCATGAAAATTCAAGAAGTAATGAAATTATTTGTGTTCTTCAGCGACCAGATGTCATCGAAGAAACGGATGAAAACGCAAAGTAAATGAAAAACTAAAATGAAAAGAGAATATTAACAAATGGAACAAGAAGAAAAGAAACAGAAATCTCAAGCTGCAGAGAATCAGGCATCCTGCTCGCCTCTGCAGCCAGTTGAACCACATCCTTTTATTTCTGTCATACCGCTGGCAGTACTTATCACCCTCATCATCCTGGTTGTCAAAATCTTCCCTGATGATGCCTTGGCTGGTGCCTCTCAGGTGGCCCTCATGATAGCCACAGCCGTTTGTGTAGCACTCGGTATGGGCATCTATAGGATGAAATGGAATATCTTTGAAGAGATGATCAAAAAGACCGTGGGCGATGCCGGAGTATCTATCCTGATCCTGCTGCTCATCGGAATGATGTCAGCTACCTGGATGATCAGTGGTGTGGTACCCACATTGATATATTATGGTGTACAGATCATGTCGCCAACCTTTTTCCTTCCCTGCGCATGCATCATCTCCAGCATCATCTCTGTGATGACGGGAACCTCATGGACCACTATTGCCACCATCGGTATTGCTCTGATGGGAATCGGTGATGCCCTGGGAATACCAGCCCCCTACACCGCTGGAGCTATTATCTCCGGTGCCTATTTCGGGGATAAACTCTCGCCAATGAGCGATACCACCGTCCTTGCTTCGAGTATAGCCGGAGCGGATCTCTTCTCACATATTCGCTATATGCTCTATACTACCATACCAAGCATCCTGCTCTCGCTGGTACTCTATCTCATCATCGGACTCTGTTATGATTCCAAGCCAGTGGATATCAGCCAGTATCTCACCGGTCTGAGTCATGGTTTCAATATCTCCTTGTTTACGATGCTGGTTCCGGCTTTTACAGGATGGCTCATCTACCGCAAGACTCCATCTCTCATCACACTTCTTCTTTCAGCCCTTTCAGCATGCATCTGTGCCCTCATTCTCCAGCCGGAAGTACTTGTAGGGATAGCAGGTGAAGACAGCATCTCTGCCAAAAGCCTCTTTGAAGGAATCATGACCACCTGCTATACCCATACCCAGGTAGATTGCGGTATGGCTAACATCAATGATCTCGTAGCCACCCGAGGCATGGCTGGCATGCTCAATACCATCTGGCTCATCCTCTGTGCCATGTGTTTCGGTTCATGTATGGTAGCCAGCGGCATGCTCCACGCCATTACCCACATGCTCCTGAAAAGCATCCACAGCACCGTATCACTTGTCTGCAGCACCGTGACATCAGGCGTCTTGCTCAATCTCGTTATGGGTGACCAGTTCCTGAGCATTATTATGAATGCATCTATCTATAAGGATGAATATGCCGAACGAGGCTATCGTCCGGAACTCTTGAGCCGAAGTACAGAGGATAGCGCTACCGTAACGAGCGTGCTGGTTCCATGGACAGCCTGCGGTATGACGCAGAGTACGGTTCTTGGTATCCCGACACTTGTCTATCTCCCCTTCTGCTTCTTCAATATCATCAGTCCTTTGATGAGTTGTCTGGTTGCCATCCTTGGCTTCGTACCCAATCCACAACCCAAGGAAAACAAAGCATCTGCAGCGGAAGAGACTGATATCCATTAATATGAATAGGAGATTCATTGATTCCCAATGACGGCAAGCAGACGCCGATAATCATGTGCTTTATGATGTGTGTACGCAAACAGGTTGCATAAAACGTGCAAACGTTTGCACATAGAAATGTAACCTTTTTGAAACTTTTTCTTGCTTCATATTGGATTTCCTCTTAAATTTGCAGCCGAAAATAGATACCAACTAACAAACGAAGGCTAAGTTTAATATAAACGAAACCAAATATAAAAGTAAAGATATGATGAAGCAAACATTCATAAAATCAGCTATGTTGCTGCTGCTGATCCTTTCAATGGCAACGACGCGAGCGCAGGAGGTCGCTCTGAAGACCAACTTACTGGGATGGGCTTCCACATCTGCCAACGCCGGCATCGAAATCGGCACGGGCAAGAAAACAACCTTCCAACTCTTCGGCACCCTGAACCCCTGGAAGTTCTCGGGCGACAAGAAGATGAGATTCTGGAATGTTATGCCAGAATACAGATGGTACACCTGCCAGAAGTTTGGAGGCCATTTCTTCGGAATCCATGCCCTAGGCGGTGAATACAACATTAAAAACATTGACATGCCCTTCGGCATCCTGCCGAAAACTCTGGAGGGCAGGCACTATGAAGGCTGGTATGTAGGTGGAGGCCTTACCTACGGCTATCAGTGGTTGCTCAATAAGCACCTCAATTTCGAAGGGTCTATCGGTTTGGGATATGCCTACAGTCCTTACAAGCTTTACGGACGATGCGAAAAATGTCTCGACAAAGACCACCGCAACTATGTGGGCCCTACAAAAGCCGCACTATCTCTCATATACGTGTTCTAAGAATTTAATTTAACTGTGGTTTTAAACTGACAATAAAAACACGTAATAACTAGACAGAATACAAAAAAAATTAGGGAAATCATAATATGGATAAAATGAAGCTTTATGCGGTCATTTCGCCCCTCTGCATGCTCTTTTCTCAGGGCATCATGCCTGCTCAGGCTCAACAGCTGGCAGGGGGTAAGGTTCAGGTAGAAAGCGTTTTAGCACGCAAGAACGGCAACCGGATGGACGTTGCCTTCCGTATGAATCTGAACGATTTGAAGATGAAATCAGAGCAGCAGATTGTTTTCACACCGGTAATGGTAGGAACTGATTCTATCGCTCTCAACCCTATCATCATCCAGGGTAGAAACCAGGCTGTAAGATACCGCCGACTTGCCGACAGCAAGAAGAATCCGCAGGCACAGGTTCTTACCCGCAAGAACAAGACCAGTCAGCAGGTTTACTTCGCCCAGTCTGTTCCTTATCAAAAATGGATGAAGAAGTTCAAACTCTCGGTGAAAGAAGATCTCTGCGGATGTGGCAACCTGATAGAACAGGACAATACGCCGATTGCGGATATCGACCGTACACCGAAGATTACGAAGGATTTCTTCGTGCAGCCGAAGGCGGAAGCCAAGAAGGTGAGAGCCGAAAAGGGTGAAGCCTATCTCAGCTTTGTGGTTAACAAGAGTAATATTCTTGCCAACTTCCGTGAGAATGCTACTGAGCTGAAGAAGATTACTTCCACCATCGACCTGGTGAAGAACGACAAGAACGTTGAAATCACCGATATTGATATCCATGGTTTTGCTTCGCCTGATGGTTCGTATGCCAACAACAAGCGCCTTGCCAACGAGCGTGCAGCTGCCCTCCGTAAATATGTGAGCAGCCTCTACACCTTAAACAGCAAACTCTTTACCTATCAGGCTACACCGGAAGACTGGGAAGGATTCAAGAAGAAGATTCAGGAGAGTCATCTGGCTGATAAGGAAGCAATTCTCGAGATAGCTAACTCCTCGCTGGCTCCCGACGATAAGGACCTGAAGATCAGAAAGCTCCATCCGGCTAGTTACCGCTACATCCTGGATCATATCTATCCTCGTCTCCGTCATAGCGACTATACGGTAACCTACACGGTTCGTCCGTTCAGCATCGAAGAAGCCAAGGAGATATTGAAGACCAAACCACAGCAGCTTTCTCTGCAGGAGATGTTCCTGGTGGCACAGACTTACGAGCCGGGTTCGCCAGAGTTTAACGAGGTATTCGACATTGCCGTCCGCCTCTTCCCTGATGATGAGACAGCGAATCTCAATGCCGCCTGCACCGATTTGCAGAAAGGTGATCTTACTTCTGCCGAAAAGCATCTTGCCAAGGCAGGCAACTCGAAAGAGGCAGAGCGTGTAAGAGATGTCTTCAAGCAGATAAAGGAATTGGAATAACAGAAAATTAGAGAATAACGATTATAAACAAGCTTAACTTTCAAAGATTATGAAGATTAAACATTTATTTGGCTTGGCTGTCATCGCAGCTATGACAGCAAGCTGCTCAAGCAATGAGGACCTGGGAACCGCAGGTCCAGGTACTGGTACTAATGAAACTGGTGTTGGTTATGCAACTTTCACCATCAACTTGCCTTCGGTAAGTGGAACTCGTGCTGCAGATGCTGGTGGTGCTCAAATGGATGAAGGCACAGCAAATGAGTATGCTGTAAAAAGCGCAACTGCCCTTATTTTCCAGAAGTATGGTTCAGATGAAGGCTCTTGCAAGTTTGTTGAGAGCGTAGATTTACCAACAGCTGCTGCAGATTGGACTGACGATACTACAGATGGTATCACAACAACTAAAAAGCTGGTAGCAAAGCTTACTAATGTGGATACCAAGAACCAATATTATGTTTTGGTTTTGCTTAATAACAATAAAACTGGTGGAGTAAAGGTAGCATTGCCTACTGTTGGTCAAAGTTATAATGAGTGGAACAGCCAAATTTTGTCTCCTTCAGTAAACGATTTGGCGGCTGATAATGACTTCTATATGGCTAATGCTCCGTTGAAAGGAACTGCCTCACCAACAACTTTGGTTACTATTGATAAAGAACATATTTATTCTTCCAAGGAAAAAGCAGAGGCAGGAACTAGTGCCGCAACAGTTTATGTAGAGCGTGGTGTAGCGAAGATGTCTGTTACTGATCCTGCTACAAAAACAGTTATAGACAAGGCAACAAATAATCCTACAAAGAGTACAGTAGAATTCAACAATTGGGCTTTGGATATCACAAACAAGAAGACATACGCTGTTCATAATATTGATGGCTTGAGCACAGATTTCCCTGCCATTTGGACTACTCCTCGTTTCATAGGTACTAACAGCCGTGTTTATTGGGGTAAGGATCCTAACTACAATTTGGATAATCTCAATACAGGTAAAGAGGCAGACAGAGAGCTAGAATTCAATTTCATAAAAGCTACAAGTGGAATCAACAAAACCTTCGCAGAGTCAGCATATTGCTTAGAGAACACCTTCAACTTGGCAAACATGTATCAGGGTCAGACAACCCGCGTTATCTTCAAGGCGACATATGCTCCTAAGGATGATACAGGCAAAAGCCTTGCAGAGCCAGATGGAACATTCTACACCATCGGTAATATGACAACTATCCTGAATGAAACAGCCTTAGAGACTGCAGTTAATACTGCAGCAACTTCAGTTCTCCCAGGTTGTACAGTTGACTATACAACAAATCTCAAGCAAGAAGGATCTCATGTGATTACTTTGGCAGATATCAAGGATTCTACTGGTACAACTCTTGTTGCCGATAAAGATTATAGTGGTAAGACAGGTACAGAAATCGTTAAAGAGATTAATGATAAACTCGGCTTGATTGATGGAGCAGGACATGCAGAAGCGATGGTTGGTATCAATACATACGCACAGGGTGTTACATATTATATCGCTCGTGTTAAGCACTTCGGCTCATTGACTCCATGGAACTCAGGTGAATCTTATGGAACAGATAACGGTAAGTATCTTGGCCGTTATGGTATGCTCCGTAACAACTGGTATGAATTGACAGTTGGCAACGTCTATGGTCCTGGCTACCCTGGTGTGCCTCCAGTAGACCCAACTCAGCCAGATGATGAGAACGAGAAGTATCTTAGCGTCAGCGTAAAGATCCTTTCTTGGGCTAAGCGTTCAGACACAGTCGATTTGTAATCCATTACACATTATTATATATAGCTCAGCCGCTCTAGCGCTAAGGAGCGGCTGGCTATCTCGGAAGAATAAGAATCTATTTATACACTTTACTTTTTCATAAAACAGATAAGCATCATGGCAAACAAGAAGTTTAACAGTTGGATCAAGAATATATGCATGGGATGGGGCTTCATCATGGCCGGCAGCCTGCTAGCAAGCTGCAACGACTTGATGCACGACGACCTGCCTCCTTGTGACATGGGTGTTGACTTGCAGTTCAAGTACGACTACAACGTGCAGCGTGCCGACATGTTCAAAGATCATGTGGGCGGACTCTGCGTATTCGTATACGACGAGCAGGGCAACTTCATTGCTCGCCATGATGCCTATAACAATGCGGTATCACAGCCGCTCAAGGACCCTAACTATGCCATGCGAATCAATCTGGAACCGGGCAAATACAGATTCGCAACCTTCGCCTTCCAAAAGAAATACGAAGATGCACTCGCGCAGCCAGGTGCCAAATTCCAGATAGCTCTGCCACAGCAGGGTGACAACATCACCGCCCTCCATGCACGACTCGACCGCGAACAGGGCAAGGTAAACAACCAGAGCCAACCGCTCGATACACTCTGGCAGGGACTCAGCAACGAACTGGTTGAAGTAAAAGACCTGCAGGTTACACGCCATACCATCGGTCTGGTTCGTGATACCAAGCAGCTCACCATCAGCCTGCATCAGACCGACGAGCCTGCCAACATCAATGCCGATGACTTCAGTTATCAGATAACCAATGCCAACGGCGATATCAGTTACGACAACTCTCTCCTCCCCGACGAGGAGTTGACATATACCCCATACTACACCTGGACCACTGAGTTTAAGGATACCGTGGGCAATGTAAAGGAGCGTACCGCTCATGCCGCCCTCATGTTCTCCCGACTCATCTGGCATCCGGCAGAAGAAAACGACAAGAACGCCATCCTCACCATCACGAACAAGACTACTGGCGAAGAGGTGGCACGCATCAATCTTGCTGACTTTCTGGCTCAAGGCCGTGGCGCCTTCGAAGCCCGCCATTATTCAGAGCAGGAATTCCTGGATCGAGAGTACGACTACAAGCTCGACTTCTTCCTCCAGGGCAACCAGTGGAAGTATGTGCAGCTCAGCATTTCCATCCTGGATTGGAGCAAGCGCATCCAGCGTGTCGATTTCTAACCGTTTCAGGTGTCAGAGCCCCTTCCGGGCATTTAGCTCATAAGAGTATTTGACTTTAAAAATTAGAAACAATGAAAATACGAGATTTCATTTTAAGTTTAGTTAGTTGGTTTATATTGTTGGTTACAGTAAGTTGCTCTGACGAACTTGGAGGCGAGCGCACTCCCATTTCGTCAGAAAGCAACTTGCATGTACTCGTGCCAACCGTGCTCAGCAGCCGCGGCACCAATCCCGACGATGCTTCCGGCCTTCCTACCTATAATGCCACGGTAGATGAATGCCAGATCAACGACCTGACCCTCTATGCTTTCCCTACAGGAAATGAAGGCAAGCTCCTGAAAAAGACGCTCCCTGCCCCACTGGCTTCGATGATGCTGGAGCAGCATGTAGCTAACTATCAGCTCAATATCGAGCCGGGCACTTACCATATCTATGTGGTTGCCAACATGAACAAGGTGTTGAGTGGTCAGACTATCAAAACTGAAGATGATCTCAAAAATATAGTACTGAACTATGTAGCTGGAACAGAACCGGGAATGCCGGTTTCTACAAACATCCCGATGATTTATGAGCCAAAGGATGTGAACGGTAATATCATCGATACAAAAATAGAAAAAAGTGGTAAGAAATATACCACTGTGGCAGCTAACCTGAAGTTTACATGCGTAAAGGTTAAGCTCAACCTGCTCTTCGACCCTACTGCTGAAGGTTCTGCATTCAATGGTAATAGCTATAGCATCAAGGATATTCTGGCTCAAAAGCTTTCTCCTAGCACCACGCTGAGTTGGAATGGAGCATTTAGCAATTCTAATGTTAGCCCAGATTATGCCAAAGGTTTTAAAAATGAAGTTTATGCAACTTCTTCTGAGGCAAGCAATAAGGGTGGTTATTATAAGGCGGGAGACTGGACAGAGAAAGCAGACAATGCCAATGTGAATAATAAGGACATCATCACCCTTGTTCAGGGTGCTACTCCTACAGCTGCTCCACAGAATGCCGCCGATAAGTGGCTTTTCCAAGGCACTTACTATCTGCCTGAGCGTTATATCGCCGATGCCTCTCAGCAGTCTACCCTCAAAGTTAATGGCTTTGTGAATGGTAGCTTTGAGAACAACTATACGATTAAGCTGGGACATCGTCAGGACGAGAGCCCAACTTCCACCGAAGTTCCGACCTTCCCTCGTGGCACCTATTATGAGATTATCGGCAACATCAAGAGTCTGGGAAACATGACTCTCGACTGTAATGTGAGCGTAAAGGACTGGACTCCTGTAACGATAGATGCCGACTTCAACCATACTACTTTGTGGGTAAGCAAGACGAAGGCGAGCGTAACATCTACCACGACAGACTCCATCGACTATGAGTCGAACGTAATGCTGACAGAGGCAGATTTCGGTTGCGATGAAAAGGTAACAACATCCAGTGGTGAGAAAGAAATTGTGTTGACCAAGCTAGATGCAGTGAAACATAGAATCACATTCAACATCAACAAGGACATTTTGTTCTCCGACTATAATGGAAAGTACAAGGGTACGGCAAAGGTTTGGATTAAGGCTGGTAACATTAAGAAGTATCTCGATGTAACCTATGATGCCTCTCCTTATTTTGAGGTAAATCCACAGGAAGTAACCATCTATTGGGGTAGCGACAACAATACCAAAGTGGTACAGTTTAAGACCAACCTCGGCGGTTTGGCTTTCACCGGTAACACCTCTTCCACCGTAGGTAAGTCAACCATTCAGGCATCTTGCGATAAACCTGATACTTCAGAAGGAACCTTCAAGATTGTGGCAATCAGTGACCCTGTTACCACGACAGTACATTACCTCACTGTGCAGCCAAAGGAATCTGCAGAAGGCTTCAACTTTGTCAAGAAAATCAAGGTAACGGTAAAGCCTGCAATGGGTAAATATCGTATCAACTTCCGTGCCATCAACGACCGCGCACATTATGAAGGAGGTAATAGTAATAGAACTGATAATTATGAGGGTACACTTGAAGAAAAAAAGAAAGAGACTTATAATGGAACTGAAGGAAATACCAACTGGGCAGATGGATGGTATGATTTAAAGGATAAGAATGACCGAGTAGTTTACATACCTAACCCAGACTCTCATTATACCTATGTCTATACCCAGATTGGTGAGACAACCGGAACTGAAGCCAGCTCTAAAGTTTGGAAATTTACAGAACACTGGCCTGGTAATAAAATGGTTGCGGATTATACGAATGTGGGTTGGTATTACGTGGACTTCAAAGAGAATGCCGAGTCGATTCATACAGGTCCTGGTGCTACGGGAAAAAAGACCATCAAGCCTGGTGAAACATTGATTATATTCAGTAACAATACCAATAAGGAACTAGGTTATACGCTTCATCGTTGCACTCACCACTTGGAGCCGGGTATTCCTCTCTTCGACTATGAGGATCGAGAGGGTTGGATTGTCTATGATCCAACATCAGATCCTACTTGGAACATATATGATGCCATGCCAACTATTGAGAACATCAACTTTACCATTTACACCAAATTCCCGACTAACGGATGGTTCAAGGTATATGGTGTCGCCAATGGCAAATATGGTGATGACAATAATAAAGAGCGCGAGTCTTTTACCATCTATGATACAGCGGGTAAAAGTTGGTCATGCAATAATTTGAATAATGGTTGGTATAAGACTGTGATTACTCTCAAGGCTGTTAAGGGAGACCACGAGAAGGACATCAGAATCAAAAGCGAGGATGGAAAAAGCGTCCTGCTTTTCAATGGCAACAGCTATGAGAAGCATAATGACACAGGCTATTACGATGGCTCCTCTTGGCACGCTGGCAAGCCATTTTAAGATTAGAATCAGATTTGAACACTGTTATAAATCAGTTTAAGCAATGAAGAAGATCAAACATTTAATGATATGGATTGGATTGCTCCTAAGCCTTGTTTCCTGCAAGGATACGATGGAGGCTATCGGACTCGGCGGGGATGAAATCCCTGCCGAGGGACTTGTCTTGAACCTTCAATTGACTAACTTCACCAAGCAACAGATTGGTACAAGAGCGGGGGCCTCGGAGACAGTCAAATCGCTCTGGGCTGTGTTCTATGGAGACAATAACGAATACAAAGGCAAGACAGATTGCTATTCTACCTTATCACAGCAGCCTGATGGCAGCTACAAGGTAAAGATAACCAATGTACCTGCTGGTACCAAGAATGTACATCTTGTAGCCAATGCCAGCGACATGACGGATGCCGAGGCACAAGACTTGCAGTCTCTCACTGCTGCTAAGGAGAGAGCCCCTCAGCTTGATGCCCCTATCTGCTGGGGTAAAATTTCAATAGATAAACTTTTGGAAGCTAATCCTTCAGTGACGATGTTGCGCCAATGCGCCAAGATAAGTTTGGAGATAGACAATAGCATCCAGAGTAATTTCACTAATGCAGGCTTGTATGTCTATAACACGGCAACCAAGGCAGCCATAGCTCCTGCCAATTATATCGAGCCAACGACCGATGACTTGGCGGAATCTACCGATCTCAGAACGGACAACCCATTGGGCGGCGGTACCGCAACCACCGTGGCAGTAAATGAAACTTCTGCAGGCAAGGCAATGGTGATTATCAAGGCGAATTATAAGGATAGTGTAGGACATGCTAGAGAAGGATATTATAAGGTGGCACTCTACAAGGATGCCAACAAGACAACCCAATATGCCTTGCTCCGTAACCACCATTATACCATCAAGGTAACCAAGGTAAACGACTATGGCTTCTCTACGCTTGAAGAGGCTAAGAAGAGTCTGCCAGAGAATAGACTGGAAGTAGAGGTGCGGGACGATAATCCTGAAATCACCAGAATGATAGCTTGCAAAGACTATGAACTGGGAGTGAGCGATTATCAGGAGATAAATGCAAACACAACAGAGGCTACCGTAACCATTGTTACTACCTTGCCAAAGGCAACGAGTAGTGATAGTGCGCTATATAGTGTCACGAAAAATGATTCTTGGATAACCGCTTGTCAGCAAGAGACCGTGAATGATATACCAGAGACAAGCAGATCTTCTAAAGGCAAGAAATATACCTTGAAGCTTACGCTTGAAAAGAATGACCAATCAGAGAATCCACGTACAGGAACCATCACCGTTACTTCTGGCGACCTTTCTCTTGATATAACCATCAAGCAGGCTGGTTTTGATTTTAGAAGAGAGGATCCTGCTAGAATCGTAACCATGCAGTATAATAACTTCACCGTAGCTGCCAACTATTTCAAATGGTTGGACACTGTGCAAGGCATCACTCCTGCAGAAATGCAAGGGGCTGTGAGAAATGATGGTTTGCATTTCTGCGTGGGAACAGCCAATATCACGTATCTTATCCCTAAACTTGATGGTGATCAGATTACTAAAAAGGATGATAAAATCAAAGTGGAAGAAGATAATGGTAAGTGGAAGGTAAGCCTTACCAATACTACGGTAAACAAGAATTTGTGGAAGGCTTCATTTACCATCAAGAACCAGGCTGACATCGAGATCACTTATCCTGTTTATCATACTGGTATCTTCCATAAGATAGATGAGAATTCCAAGGTATATAATGATTATCAGTTGGCAGAAAACGGAGATAACGAGAAGAAGGTGAAGGGCTGGTTCTATTATGGTGTGGTAAAGGTACAGGGAAAAAAGACCGATAAAACCGCCACTACTTATTATATGTTAGACCGCAACTTAGGTGCATCCAACAATGGTTACTATGCCCCAGATGTGGTGGCACTGGCAAAGAACAAGAAAGCCATTGGTGGCTATTTCTGTATCTCTGAAAAAAAGAGCACCAGCGATGCCACTCAGGATCTCTCCAGCACCTTGGCACCAACAGGCTATACCATTCCAACTGATGCCGTGTTCGAAGAATTAGTTAATGCAGGCAATCTGGAGGTGGTACCACAGTCTACATCGTTAGGAGAAACCTACAACTGCGTGCGTATCAAGACGGTGGATTCCGAGTTGCCATACATCTATCTGCCTATGGGTGGATTCTTGGAGGGCGAGAGCCATAAGAACCCTATCCATGTAAATCTCTGGACCAAGACTTTGTTGTCAGGTACGCAGGGCTTCGGTACCAACAGTCCTGAATATGGTTTCTGGTATAGATACTTTGATGTTTACAACAAGAGGAAAGGATTATCCAATATGAGATTCGTGAGTGGTAGCAACGGCATGAACAATGGCCGCTACAAGGCGATGCCAATACGCCTGGTTCTGAAATAAACATCAGATAAGTGATAAATACAATAACATCTTTTACTTATATATAATTAAAGTATAAAAAACAGCTGTTTTACAAAGAAGAGGGTGTGTCATAAGCCACACCCTCTTCCTTGATTCTTAGCTTCACTCAAATTTGCAACTTCATTTCATCAATACGAACGCCAAAATCATCCATATAGCGCTTGTATATATAAGAGGCAACTTGTAATATTCCCATCATTGTCATTATTCATTTTATAGTTTATTGCCGCAGAGTTCCGCTTTTTTATTGAAACCGCCAAAGAAAATCAAAATAAATCTGCAAGTTATCTGCAAATTACAACACCAAGAAATTCACAATAAATCAACAAAATCCCCCGAATATAAGTTGTAAACAGTAAACTATTAACTGTAAACTATAAACAGCTGTTCCCTACCTCAGCAAGCTTTCCCCAGGCGGTCCCATCCCGCAAAATATGGCGAGACCTTTGATGGTCCGCCAACCTTAGAGCGTAGCGGTTCCGAGCGACGAGGAGGAGCGGTTTCCCCCTCTTCTTCCCTGAGGGGAGAAGACCGAGATGAGAGGTGGAGCCTTCCTTAAGGGTAAGGAAGGACGGGTAGGTTTTCGAAAAAACTCCCTTTGGCTAAAGATTTTGCAAATGAGCGCAATGAAAGTTTGCTTTCAAATTGCCGAGTGCAGCTAATCTTATCTAAAGGGAGACGGAGGGATTCGAAAGACTCCTTCTTTAACGGTAAGGAACCTTATATCCAAGGTTTCAGGAAAGCGAAACAAGCAGTTATATCATTCATTCAACTATTAATCTTTATTAAATTATGAATACTATCGCCCCATTTTACGTCATAATGAAGTATATTTGCAATCAGAATGATTATTAATTAAACATTATAGGCTTATGGCACAGACAGCAATGACAGTCCGTATGGACAACCAGCAGAAAGCACAGTTTGATAAACTCTGCGAGCAATTCGGCATGAGTGCGAATACCGCTATCAACATCTTTGTTAAGGCAGTAATTCGCAGTAAGAGCATTCCCTTCTCCATTC